>ERZ773131.866-NODE-866-length-24021-cov-5.562297_pt1 | contig 24021 bp, 21 predicted proteins | sample MGYA00511082_ERZ773131 | MGnify/ENA primary metagenome ERZ773131 (study PRJEB29015, sample SAMEA2737813) | human gut metagenome | biome: human gut; feature: human-associated habitat; material: faeces | place: China | collected 2012 ... | reverse complement strand
ACACCAAACGCGGCAACGCCGCGCGCAGGTATTCTCATTCCGGAGGCACAAGGGCCATTCAAGCCTGAGACTGCCGATCAAAACCTTTCTCTTGGGGGTTCAAGGGGGCCATTCTCTTTTGCGAAAGAGAATGGCCCCCTTGTCCGCGTCCCCCTGCGCGGCGCGGGGAACAAGGAGCAGCGCTTTGCGCTGTAGAAATGCAATTTTGCATACTTTTCACCGCGCGGTAAACAATAACTCCGCAAGTTTTATTTGGAAGGAGAGCATTTCAATATGGAAAAGCGAAAAGAATTCTGGCGCGCGCTGCCGTTTGTGATGGCGCTGTTGTTGCTTACCCTCGTGCCGATGCAGAGTGCGTCGGCGCTGTTCGGCAAGGGAAAAGAGGAGGCGAAAGCTGTCGACGGCGCGCCGGTGGCAGAGAACATGGAGATCAAGGTCTACCGCGGCGTCCCGTATGAGGGCGAATTCCGCGCGGTGGACAACGAGGGCGACGAGGTGACCTTTGCCATCGCGCAGGAGCCGAAAAAGGGCATGGTCGCGCTGACGGAGGACGGCCTCGGCTTTGTCTACACGCCGGGCGGCAAGCTGGGGACGGACAGCTTCACCTACACGGCGATCGACGCCTACGGCAACATCTCGCTGCCCGCGACGGTGAGCATCACGATCGAAAAGGCAAATAGCGGCGTCTGCTACGCTGATATGGGCGGCAGCCGTGCGCATACGGCGGCGGTCGATCTTGCCGAGCACGGTGTGTTTGTGGGCGCGAAGATCGGGGACAGCTATTTCTTTGAGCCCGAGCGCACGCTCTCACGTGGTGAATTTGTCGCGATGGCGCTCGCGGCAATGGACGTGAGCGCGGAGAATGTGCAGATGACTGGCTTCTGCGACGATGCGAGCATACCGACCTGGGCGAAGGGCTACGCCGTGAGCGCGCTGAATGCGGGTGTTGTGTCCGGCGTCAGCACGGCGGAGGGCGTTGCCTTTCGCGCGAATGACGCCATTACGCTCAATGAGGCCGCGGTCGTGCTGAACCGGCTGCTTCGCGTGACGGACGTGGACCTCTCGGACTACGACGTGCAGGACGCGGACAACGCCTGGTGCGCACAGGCGGTGGCGAATTTGCAGTCCGTCAGCGTGATCGAGAGTGGGCGTTTTTCCACTGACGAGATGCGCTCGGGCGTGACACGTGCGCAGGCGGCAGAGATCCTCAGCGCGGCGATGACGCTCAAGGACGGACGCGCGGGAAAGGGCGGACTGCTCTCCGGCATTTTCGGCTAAGGGCAAAAAGTGAGAAAAGCGAACAAAAGAGAGCGGTTTTCACGCCGCTCTCTTTTGCTTGTATTTGGGAAAAAGCTGTGGTAAAGTATAAATTAGTATAGTATGGATAAACGGGGACGGCGACGTTCCTTTCAAAAATAAGGAGGAAAACGGTATGCGTATCGTTGTTTTAGCAGGCGGCCTGAGTATGGAGCGCAATGTGTCGCTCTCGAGCGGCAACAAGATCTGCCGCGCGCTGAGAGCGCGCGGACATCAGGCCATTCTGGTGGATATGTTCATGGGCTTTGAGGACTACGACGGTAAGCTCGAAGATGTTTTCGACACACCGGACGGCTTCTGCGGCGACTATTCCGTCGCCGAGGCGGAGCCTGATCTCGCCGCCGTGCGCGCGAGCCGCAAGGACCAGAGCAAGAGCCTTTTCGGTCCCGGCGTGCTCGATGTGTGCGCCAAGGCGGACGTCGTCTTTCTGGCGCTGCACGGCACCTGCGGTGAGGATGGCCGCGTGCAGGCCGCGTTCGACCTGCTCGGCATCCCCTATACCGGCGCGGGCTACTTGTCGAGCGCCATTGCGATGGATAAGGACCTGACGAAGCGTCTTGTGTCGGAATATGTCATCACGCCGCAGTGGCGCACCGTGCGCTACACGGAAGGCGACATCGCGCGCCTTGTGTCGGAAACAAAGCTCCCTTGCGTCGTCAAGCCGGTCGCCAACGGCTCGTCTGTCGGCGTCTCCATCGCGCATACGGGCGCGGAGCTCAAAAAAGCGCTTGAAGAGTGCTTACAGTTCGGCGCGCAGGTCGTGCTCGAACAGTACATCTCCGGCCGCGAGATCCAGGTTGGTATCATCGCGGGCAAGGCTCTGCCCTCCATCGAAATTATCCCGAAGACGGGCTTTTATGACTACGCGAACAAGTATCAGGCCGGCGCGGCGGAGGAGATCTGCCCGTCTCCCATCCCCGAGGACTGGGAGATGCGCGTGCGCACCGCGACCGAGACGGTCTACCGCCTGATCGGCCTAAGCGTCTACTCCCGCGCGGACTTCATCGTCACGCCGGACGGTACGCCGTACTTCCTCGAGATCAACACGCTGCCCGGCATGACGAAGACGAGCCTTCTTCCGCAGGAGGCGGCGGCGGTCGGCATCGGCTACGAGGAACTGTGTGAAAAGATCGTCGAAGAGTCGCTGAAGCAGAAAAGAGGGCTGTAAATGGAGGCCATCACGGTAAAGGAACTGCTCGCGGCGGTGCACGGTGAGCTCTTGCAGGGAGATGAGACGGCGCAAATCCTCGGCGTGAACACCGACAGCCGCACCGTCAAAGCGGGCGAAGTTTTCCTGCCGCTCGTCGGCGAGCGCTTCGACGGGCATGACTATATCGAAAAGGCGATTTCCGCGGGCGCGGAGGGCTGTCTGTGCGCCCGCGTGCCGGAAACGCTGCTGCCCGGAAAGTTTTACATCAAGGTGCCTGACACGCTGCTTGCGCTCAAGGACTTGGCCGCGTGGTACCGTGCGCAGTTTTCTATTCCCTTTGTGCAGGTGACGGGCAGCGTCGGCAAGACGACGACGAAGGAAATGATTGCCTCGGTGCTGAGTGTGAAATTCAACACGCTCAAGACCGCGGCCAACTATAATAACGAGATCGGCACGCCGCAGACGCTGCTGGGCCTCTCCCGCGCGCATCAGGCGGCGGTGATCGAGACGGGCATGGACCGCGCGGGGCAGATCCGCTACCTTGGCGAGATGGTGAAGCCCGATATCGCCGTCATCACGAACGTCGGCGACATGCACATTGAATACCTCGGATCGCGCGAGAACATTCTGAAGGCCAAGTGCGAGATCTTTGAAAACCTCAAAAAAGACGGCCTCGCCGTCTTAAACGGCGACGACGAGCTTTTGAACACCGTCTCTCTGCCGCAGAAAACGTTGCGCTGCGGCCTGTCCGAGCACTGCGATGTCCGCGTCAGCGAGGTCGAAGACCTTGGCATCGACGGCATTCGCTGCGTCGTGACGACGGCAAAGGAGCGTTACGCGCTCTCTATCCCCGTGCCGGGAAAGCACATGGTCTACTCCGCGGCGATGGCCGCGGCCATCGGCGAGTACCTTGGCGAGACCAAAGAGGAGATCGAGCGCGGTGTCGCGGCTTATGAGCCCGCGGGCTCACGCATGCACGTCATCACGTTCTCTGAAAACCGCCGCCTGCTCGACGACTGCTACAACGCGGGTCCGCAGTCGATGGCGGCGTCGCTGCGCGTATTGGGCGCGAGCGGCGGCAAAAAGACCGCCGTCATCGGCGATATGGCGGAGCTCGGAGAGCTCACCGAGCGTGCGCATAAGGAAATCGGAGAACTCACCAAAGAGCTCGGCATCGACACTGTCATCGCAATCGGTGCACGGGCAAAATACTTTACAGAAGGGAACCCCTCTGCGCAGTGGTTCAGGAGCGTGGACGAGGCGATTGGCGCCGTCAAGGCGGCGTTCACGGCGGAGACGGCGATGCTCGTCAAGGCCTCGCACTCCATGCACTTTGAGAAGATCGTAGAGGAACTGACCAAAGCATGATCGACATCAGTGTTACGGGACTCATCAAGTCCTTTGACCTCGAAAAGAAAATACTGGACGGCATCACCTTTCAGATCGACACGGGCGAGCGCGTGGGTCTTCTCGGCAAAAACGGCGCGGGCAAGACGACGCTCTTCCGCATCCTGACGGGCGAGCTCGACTACGACGCGGGCGAGGTGAGCATCGCCTCGGGCCGCAGGCTCGGTCTCATCTCACAGATCCCCGTGTATCCCGAGGGCTACACGGTCGAAGACGTGCTCAAGAGTGCGTTTTCGCGCATGCAGAGGATGGAGGACGAGATGAACTCCCTCTCCCAGCAGATGGCAAGCGGCGACGAGAGCGAAGAGACGCTGCGCCGCTACGGCGAGCTTTCGGCCAAGTTCGAGGGTCTCGGCGGCTACGACACCGAGACGCCCATCAACAAGGTTGCCAACGGCCTTTCCATCCCGCCGGAGATGCGCGAGCGCCTGTTTGACACGCTCTCGGGCGGTGAAAAGACGCGCGTGAACCTCGGCCGCCTCATTTTGGAGGATACGGATATTTTACTTCTCGACGAGCCGACGAACCATTTGGACCTGCACGCCATCGAATGGCTGGAGCAGTATCTCTCGACGTTCAAGGGTACGGTCGTCGCCATCTCGCATGACCGCTACTTTTTGGACCGTACCATCACGCGCGTCATTGAGGTGCTCGACGGCAAGGCGGAGTTTTACAGCGGCAACTACAGCTTCTACGCGGTGGAAAAAGAGCGCCGCTACCTGGAAAAGATGCGCCAATACGAAAAGGAGCAGGCCAAGATTGCCCAGCTTGAAAAGAGCGCCGAGCAGCTGCGCATGTTTGCCTTCAAGGGCATGGACAAGACGTACCGCCGCGCGCTGTCGATGGAAAAGCGCATCGAGCGTATGCGCACGACGGACAAGCCGACGAAGGAACGGGCACTGAGCGCGCAGTTCAAGTCGCAGGAGTTCTACGGCGACGAGGTGTTCGCGCTCAAAAAGCTCAAAAAGAGCTTCGGCGACCGTGTGCTGTTCCACGACGTGGACTTGCAGGTGCGCGGCGGCGAGCGCATCGCGCTCATTGGCGACAACGGCACGGGCAAGTCGACGCTCATCAAGATGCTGATGGAGGAGGAATACCCCGATGAGGGCAAGATCAAGTTCGGCCCGTCGGTGCGCATCGCGTATCTGCCGCAGATCGTCGAATTCGACGTGCCGGAACGAAACTTGGTCGACACGATGCTCTACTCCAAGCGCAACATCACGCCGCAGAGCGCGCGCAACCGCCTGGCCGCGTTCCACTTCACGGGCGAGGACGTTTTTAAAAGCGTCAGCGTGCTCTCGGGCGGCGAGCTTTCGCGCCTCAAGCTCTGCATCCTGATGGATGAGGAAGTGAATCTCCTGATTCTCGACGAGCCGACGAACCACCTCGATATCGCGTCGCGCGAGTGGATCGAAGAGGCGGTGGAGAGCTACGACGGGACGCTCCTGTTCGTGAGCCACGACCGCTATTTCATCAACCGCTTTGCAACGCGTGTGTGGGAGCTTGAAAACGGCGTCATCACCGACTATCCGATGGGCTTTGCGCGCTACCGGCAGGTCAAGGCACTGGAGGCGCAGAACAAGATCGACCACACGCCAAAGGCTGTAAAGGAAAAGACGGTTACAGAAAAACCGAAGCCGAACCGCTCTGCCCAGCAGGCGCGGCGGCAGCTCACCATCTGTGAAAAGGAAATTTCCGCGCAGGAGACCGCCATCGCCGAGATCGAGCAGCGCCTCGAAGAGGCGGGCGGCGACTACGAGCGCTACAGCGAAATTTATAAGGAGAAGGAAGCCGCCGAGCAGAAGCTCAGCGAGCTGATGGAAAAGTGGGAAACGCTCGCCGAGCAGGCGGGCGAATGAGGAACATACCATGAAGAGACAGAAAAGACTGTGGACGGCGGCAGCAGTCTGTGCCGTGCTCGGCGCGATGTGCCGGGCCGTCCCGGGTGTGCGCTTTGCAGGACTGCTGTTCTGGTGCCTGACGGCGCTTTTGATCGTCTTTGCGATGCTCGAGCAGTACAAAGAGCATGCGTGGGCAAAGTGGGGAAAACGCGTTCTGCTCGCGCTCGTGTGCCTAGGCCTTGTCGCATTCGGGTATCTTGAATCGCTCGTTATTCGCGGCGCGCACACGGACGGGCGCGCGGAAGACGCGCAGTGCGTGGTTATTTTGGGCGCGGGCGTGAACGGCACGACGCCGTCGCTGATGCTCTCGTCGCGGCTGCAGGCGGCGTTTGACTTCATCGCGGACAAGCCGGACATCCCCATCATCTGCTCAGGCGGTCAGGGGCCGGGGGAGGATATCTCCGAGGCCGACTGCATGGCCGACTGGCTCATCGCCCACGGCGTGGACGAGAGCCGCATCTACCGCGAGGATCGATCGACCAGTACGCAGGAGAACTTTGCTTACAGCGAAGAGATCATGGCGGAGCTGGGGCTTGATGCGGGCGACACGTTCGCCTTTGTCACGAACGACTACCATATTTTTAGGGCGGGGCGCATCGCCGGAACAGATGCGGCCTGCGGCGTGGCGGCGACGCTGCCGCGCAGCGCCTATTACGATGCCTTACAGCTCAACTACTATGTGCGGGAGGCCTTTGCCACCGGTTGGCTCCTGCTGAGAGGAAACTGAGTATGAACGATAACATTTTATGCCTTTACTATTCCCGCACGGGAAACACGAAAAAAGCCATGGAGGAGGTCGCCGAGGCGCTGGACTGCGAATGTCTCGAAATTCGCGACAAGGTCGATCGCAGCGGCACGATGGGCTACCTTCGCTGCTGCTTTGACGCGATGCACAAGCGCACGAGTGCGGTTTCGCGCCCGAAATGCCAGAAGCCGCTGTCGGACTACAAGCTCGTCATCCTCGGCACGCCCGTGTGGGCGGGCCGCTGTTCGAGCGTGATTCGCGGCTTTTTGAAGCGCCGCGGCTATGAGATCCAGAACGCGGCGTATCTCATCACTCACAAGAGCGAGCAGGACTATAAGGACGTCTTCCGCCAGATGGACCTCTATTTGCAGACGCCGCACGTGGCGGAGGTCTCGCTCTGCCCTGATTCCGCGGGCTACCACTTCTGGCGAGACCAGTTCGTCAAGGCCTGCTCTGACTTCATTGCGGAGGACAAGGCCTGATGTGGGAAAAGCTCAAACAGCTCGCGCGCCGCTATGACGAGATCGGCGAGCTGCTCGAAGTGCCGGAAATTTACGCTGACCCAAAGAAGCTGCGCGCGCTCACGCGCGAGCAGAAGGAGCTTTCCACCGTGGTGGAGACCTACCGCGCGTACCAGAAGTGCGAGGACGACATCGCGCAGGCGCTGGAGCTTGTATCCGATCCCGAGCTCAAGGACATGGCGCAGGAGGAATTGAACACTGCCAAGGCGGAAAAAGAGCGCCTTTTTGACGAGCTGCGCGTGCTGCTCCTGCCGCGCGACCCGAACGACGACAAAAACGTCATCGTCGAGATCCGCGGCGGCGTGGGCGGGGAGGAGAGCGCGCTTTTTGCCGCCGACCTCTACCGCATGTATGCGATGTACGCGGAAAAGCGGGGGTACCGCGTGGAGCTGCTCAACTACAACGATACGGAGTTGGGCGGTGTTAAGGAAGCTGACTTTATCGTCAGCGGCGATGGGGCGTATTCGAGATTCAAGTTTGAATCCGGCGTCCACCGCGTCCAGCGCGTGCCGGAGACGGAGTCCGGCGGGCGCGTGCACACCTCGACCGCGACGGTCGCCGTGCTGCCGGAGATGGAGGAGGTCGACGTCGACCTCCGGCCCGAAGACATTGAGATGCAGGTCTACCGCGCTTCCGGCGCAGGCGGCCAGCACGTCAACAAGACGAGCTCTGCCGTGCGCCTCATCCACAAGCCGACGGGCATCGTCGTTTCGTGTCAGGAGGAGCGCTCCCAGCTCCAGAACCGCGCCAAGTGTATGGCGATGCTCGCGAGCAAGCTCTACGAGGCTGAGCGCGAGCGCGTGGAGGGTGCGATCACGAGCGAGCGCCGCGCGCAGGTCGGCAGCGGCATGCGCAACGAGCGCATCCGCACCTATAATTTCCCGCAAAACCGCGTGACTGACCACCGCCTGACGGGCGAGAACAAGAATTTCAACATCGACGCCGTGATGAACGGCGATTTAGACCCCATCATCGACGCGCTCACGATGCAGGAGCAGGCCGAAAAGCTGCGCGAGAGCACCGAGGCTTAAGAAAGAAGAGAGAACATTGGAGACAAAATGGTTTACCCTCCGCACGGTGGAGGATAAAGAGAGCATCGCGCAGGCGGCGGACATTCTGCGCCGCGGCGGGCTTCTGGCCATCCCGACGGAGACGGTCTACGGCCTCGGCGCGGACGGCCTGGACGAGACCGCCGTGCTGCACATTTTCGAGGCCAAGGGCCGCCCGCAGGACAACCCGCTCATCCTGCACATTCCGGACGCAAGTTGGCTTACGCGCTACTGTGAGGACGTGCCGGACGCGGCCTACAAGCTGGCCGAGCGCTTCTGGCCCGGCCCACTGACGATGATCTTAAAGAAAAAGCCCTGCGTGCCGCTGCGCACGACCGGCGGGCTCGAGACCGTCGGCATGAGATGTCCCGACCATGCGGTCACGCGCGCCATCATCGAAGCATCCGGCGTGCCGGTCGCCGCGCCGAGCGCGAACACCTCGGGCCGCCCAAGCTGCACGACGGCAGAGCACGTGCGCGAGGACATGTGGGGCAAGATCGACGGTATCGTCGACGGCGGCCCCTGTCAGGTGGGCGTGGAGTCGACGATCATTGACCTGACGGTCACGCCGCCGCAGCTGCTGCGCCCGGGCGGACTGCCGCTCGAGAGCCTGCGCGATGCGCTGGGCGAGGTGACGGTCGACAAGGCCGTGACGCAGAAGATGAATGACGGCGAAAAGCCGCGCGCCCCGGGCATGAAGTACCGCCACTATGCGCCTAAGGCCCCCGTCACGGTCGTGACCGGCGGGGCGAAGGCGAGCGCGCGCTATCTGCTCACACACGCGGGCGAGAAGTCCGGCATCATCTGCTTTGACGAGTTCGCGCGGCTCTTCGACGGGCACATCGTCCACCCCCTCGGTGCGAGCGACGATAAGAGCGCGCAGGCGCAGCACGTCTTCGACGCGCTGCGGACGTTCGACGAGACGAATGTGGGCGAGATCTGGGCACAATGTCCGGACAGTAAAGGCCTTGGCCTTGCCATCGGCAACCGCCTCAAAAAGGCCGCGGGCTTCCATGTGGAGGACGCGGACGACGGCAAGATCGTCATCGGCATCACCGGCGGCACGGGCGCGGGGAAGACGAGCCTTCTGCGCGCGCTTGAAAGAAAGGGCGCATGCGTGCTCGACTGCGACGCGGTCTATCACGAGATGTTAAAAGATGACGAGCCGCTGCTGCGCGCGCTGCGCGAGGCGTTCGGCGATGTCATTTTTCGGCAGGACGGCAGCGTGGACGTCCACGCCATCGGCCTGATCGTCTTCAAGGACAGAAAAAAACTCGCCGAGCTCGACGCCATCGTGCACGAGTGCATCCCGCGCGCGCTGGCGCAGAAAATGGCGGCGACGAACGCGGAGATCATCGGCCTCGATGCTATCAAGCTCATCGAGAGCGGCCTTGGCGCGATCTGCGACGCGACCGTCGCCGTAACGGCGCCTGAAGAGGTGCGGGTCAAGCGCATCATGGCGCGCGACAGCATCACCGAGGAGTATGCAAGGTCGCGCATCGCGGCACAGAAGGACGCGGACTATTTCCGCGCGCAGTGCGATTATGAATTTGTGAACGATCTGCCGACCGCTGAAAAGGCGGAACACGCGGCAGAGGTCTATATCAACACGATCATCAACAATTTGAAGGAGGAAACTGAGAGATGAGTGAAAAGAACAAGCTCGCTGAAAAACTGCTCTACGCCCCCAAGAATGGCTATGACCGCCTGAGCGCAGAGGATGAAAAAGCGATGGAGGCCTATTGCGAGGACTACAAGAAGTTCCTCAACAACGGCAAGACCGAGCGCCTTTGCGTGGAGTACTGCATCGAGCTGGCGGAAAAGAAGGGCTTCAAGGCCTACGAAGCGGGTATGAAGCTGAGCGCCGGCGACAAGGTCTACTTCAATAACCGCGGCAAGGGCATCATGCTCGCTGTCATCGGCAGCGAGGACTTGAGCCACGGCGCGAACATTGGCGCGGCGCACACCGACTCCCCGCGCCTCGACTTAAAGCCCCGCCCGCTTTACGAGGAGGCCGAGATGGCCTACTTCAAGACCCACCACTACGGCGGCATCCGCAAGTACCAGTGGGTGACGATCCCCCTCGAGCTGCACGGCGTCGTCGTGCTGCGCGACGGTTCGAAGGTCGACGTCCACATCGGCGGCAAGGAGGACGATTCCCAGTTCATCATCAACGACCTTTTACCGCACCTTGGCCGCGAGCAGGGCAAAAAGCCGCTCAACGAGGCCATCCCGAGCGAGAGCTTGAACGTACTGCTCGGCGGAAAGCCGTTTGAAGATAAGGACTGCTCCGACCGTTTCAAGCTCAGCGTTCTCCAGTATTTGAACGCGCAGTACGGCATTACGGAGGAGGACTTCATCTCCGCCGAGCTCGAAGTCGTCCCCGCCGGCAAGGCGCGCGACATCGGCTTTGACCGCAGCTTCATCGCGTCCTACGGTCACGACGACCGCGTCTGCGCGTATGCAGAGCTTGCAGGTATTTTTGACGCTGTGTCCCCGAAGAAGACCGCGGTCTGCATCTTCGCGGACAAGGAGGAGATCGGCTCCGAGGGCGTGTCCGGTATGCTGTCTCAGGCGTTTGAGTGGTTCATGGGCGACATGTGCCGCACGCAGGGCGTCGCGCTTTCTGACTGCTTTGCCAACTCCTTCTGCCTGAGCGCAGATGTGACGGCGGCCTATGACCCGAACTTTGCCGACGTGTACGACAAGCGCAACTCCGCCTTCGTCAATTACGGCGTGGCGCTGTGCAAGTATACCGGCTCCGGCGGCAAGGGCGGCGCGAGCGACGCAAGCGCTGAGGTCGTTGGCAAGGTACGCAAGCTGATGAACGACAACGGCGTCTTCTGGCAGATGGCCGAGATGGGCAAGACCGACGCAGGCGGCGGCGGTACGGTCGCCAAGTTCATGGCCCAGCGCAACATCGACACGCTCGACGCGGGTGTGCCCGTGCTCTCGATGCACGCACCGTATGAAACGGTCGCCAAGCTCGACTGCTACATGACCTACAAGTGTATGAAGGCCATCTTTGAGCAGGCGTAAGAAAATATTCTGAGATTCCGAGAAGCGCTCTCCCACGTGCCGTGGGAGGGCGTTTTCTGCCAAAAAGTCATACATTATTGAACAAATTGTAAAGTTTCCTGCGGTTTTGCTTGCATAAGCGAGCGTGGCGTGATAAGCTGTCAGAATGCCAAAGGATCAGGAAGGGAAGAGAGTCATGCTCCAGTTATTCACCGATACGTCCGCGAACCTGCCGGTCGCGCTGACGAAACAACACCACATCACCGTCGTGCCGTTTTCCTACACGGTGGATGGAAAGGAGACGGACTATCCCGATGATGTGGATTTCGACGGCGCGGCGTTCTACGGCGCGATGCGCCGCGGCGCGGTCGTCAAGACCTCAATGGTCAATCCCGACCTGATGGAGAACTACTTTGAGCGTGCGCTCTCTCAGGGCGACGATGTGCTCTACGTCGGCATGTCCGGCGGCATCAGCGGCACGGCGCAGGCCGCGGTTATCGCCGCGGGCGAGCTGACGGAAAAATACCCTGCACGGAAGATCGTCACGATCGACACCTACGCTGCCTCCCTTGGCGAGGGGTTGCAGGCGCTCGAAGCCGCGCGCATGATCGAAGAGGGAAAGAGCCTCGATGAGATCAAAGCGCATCTCCTTTCGAGAAGACCGCACATGTGCCAGTTTTTCACGGTCGACGACCTTGCGTACTTAAAGCGCGGCGGCCGCATTTCGAGCGCGACGGCACTGATCGGCACGGTGCTGAGCATCAAGCCGATTTTGTGCGGTGACGAGACGGGGCACATCGTCTCCTGCGGCAAGGTGCGCGGCATGAAGCGCGCGTATCAGGAGCTTGCGAATTACTACGACGGCCGCGCGCTCGACAAGAGCGAGATGCTCGGCATCGCCCACGCGGACAATGAAGAGGGCGCGCAGGCGCTCATCGCGCTGCTGCGGGACAAGGGCTTCACCGGCGAATGCCTGAACGTGGTCTACGAGCCCGTCACCGGCGCCCACGTCGGCCCGGGAACGGTGGCGCTGTTTTTCTACGGCACGGAAAAGTGAATATGGGAACCGCCCGAAGACTCTCCCTTCGGGCGGTTTTTATGGTAGACTTTGCGCAAAAGGTCTGATCTGATGACGAAAGAGAGATTTTGAGAGAAAAATGGGAGGGTTTTATGAAAAAAACGTGTCTCATCAGAGCGTTGCTGCTCGCTGCGTACTGCGTACCGTTTGCCTACCTTTCTGTGAAGGGTGACGTTACTTCGGGGACGATGCTATATTACGGCGTGATGATCGTCAGCTTTGTGATTTTGTACCGGTGCGCGCTGAAAACAAATAACGTTCCCATCATTTTTATCGGGAATATACTGAGCTTTATGTCCTCCTATTTGACGGCAAAGCTGTCGCAGTTAGACCCGATGGAATGGTACTGTAAGCCGTTCACATCCCACTCCCAGATCGTCGCGATATCGGTCGCGTCCCTCATCATCCATGCGATCATCGTATGGAGAAGAGGCAGAAAGCAGAGGAACGCACAGGGGTGTGACAGAACATGAAGAAACGCAAAAAAGCGATGATCGCACTGCTGATCGTAGCCCTGTTCGGTATGATATTGGCCTGCATTTCTTCCCATCCTTTTGTTTCACGCAGGTGCGAGGTGCCGGAGGAGTATGTCGCTGAGATCCGCGCGCAGTCGGTGGGAGTTTACTCAAAGAAAGTGCCCTTGCTGCCGATTTACATTTCCATCGAGCAGTTTTCGGCGGGACGGGCCTATTATACGGTTCACTATTTCCCGTTTGGAACGCTTGGCATGTCCTATAGTTTGACCGACGGATTTTGCCAGGAAAATCCGCTGACGGGCCTGCAATAAGATGAATCGGCAGAACCGGCTGTTTTTCCACTGGATTTTTGCGCACGCTTCTGTTATGATAAACGCCAAAGAAACACCGTGAATCGGCATTGCGTTCAAACCGTCAGCAAAGGAGAAACGAATATGGAAACGATACAGGCCATCAGAAGCAGAAGAAGCATCCGTAAGTACCAGCCAAAACCCGTTCCGCACGAGGTCATCGAGCAGATCGTCGCGGACGCGGCCTACGCCCCCTCGTGGAAGAATACGCAGATCGCGCGCTATGTGCTCGTCGAGGACCGCACGACGATCGACAAAATGGCGGAGGAGATGGTGCTTGATTTCAAGCTGAACGAGAAGACGCTCAAAAACTGCCCCGCCGTTATGGTGCTTACCTATGTGACCGGCCGCTCGGGCTACGAGCGCGACGGCTCGTTCTCGACGCCGAAGGAGGCGGGCTTTGAGATGTTCGACGCGGGCATCGCCGCGCAGACATTTTGTCTTGCCGCGTGGGAGCGCGGCGTCGGCACGGTCATCACGGGCTACTTCGACGAAGAGAAGATCACGAGACTCTTGAACCTGCCGGAGAATCAGAAGGTCGGCTGTGTTATCGGTCTTGGCTATCCCGATGAGGAGCCCGCCGCGCCGAAGCGCAAGAGCGTGGAAGATTTGCTGACGTACAAATAAAAAGCTGCAAGCGCCCGAGGAAAACGCCCTCGGACGCTTTTTCGCTGGATTCGGACAATGCTTTCTGGTAAAATAAGCAGTATAAAAATATAGAAAAATGAGAGATATGGAGGCCATAAGATGAAAAAATACAGCTTATCGGTTATTTGCGTAGTGCTTTTTGCCCTGCTGGCTGGATGCGGCAACAAGGAAACGTCAAACATAACGGTCGATTATGGCGATTCGGCTGTCTACACAGAACAGGATATGGATGATGCGATAAAGGTGATCGAAGAGATGATCGGTTCGTGGGAAGGCTGCGAATTACATAGCATTTCATATTCGTCAGATGACGTCTGCACGGATGAAAAGAACCTTTTGTGGATGAATGACTTGGAAAAGGCAAATGACAACGATCTGGCTTTTACACAATGCATCATGTTCGACAGCAGCTTTCGCTCTCCGAAAGAGGGCGGCGGAGCTTGGGAGCCGGACACGGAATACACATGGTCCTGGTGGTTGGCTCGCAGCGATGGCGGGGAATGGAAACTGATGACTTGGGGATATTAAAGTGCTTCCCGGTTTGAGGCTCGTATTTCCGACGGCACAAAGGGTATGCTTTTCGCGCTTTCTGCAAATCCTACCGGAAATGACTTTCGGGAGGACTTTGCGATGAGAAGCGAAACGAAACCCTCGCAGGACGAGGAGAAAAACGGGCAGGAGCCGCTGCTGCCGCCCATTCAGCCGGTCATCGACTTCGGCTCGGTCGTCATCAAAAATAGCCGCGCGGCCATCCACTGCCTGACGATCGCCGGACAGATCGAGGGCCACATGCAGCTGCCGAATACGCAGAAGGCGACGAAATACGAGCATGTGCTGCCGCTGCTGGCGTATTTAGAGGAGAGCGACGACATCGACGGCGTTTTGTTCCTGCTCAACACCGTCGGCGGCGATGTGGAGGCGGGGCTTGCCATCGCCGAACTGATCTCAGGGATGAAAAAGCCAACGGTCTCGCTCGTGCTCGGCGGGGGACACTCCATCGGCGTGCCGCTTGCTGTCGCGCCGATGGTGACGATGATCGCGCCGTCGGCGTCGATGACCATCCATCCCGTGCGCACGAGCGGCACGATCATCGCCGCGCCCCAGACGTACCAGTATTTTGAGCGCTTGCAGGAGCGCATTGTGCGCTTTGTGACGAAAAACTCACGCATCGGGCGCGACGAGTTTCTGCGCTTGATGATGGACACACAGGACCTCGCCTCTGACGTCGGCAGCGTGCTCTACGGGGAAGAAGCAGTGGCCTGCGGCCTCATCCAGCGCATCGGCAGCCTCTCCGACGCGCTCGACGCGCTGTATGTGCTCATTGACGAAAAGAAGAAGTAAAAAGCCTCGCAGAGTTTGCCGACGGAAGTCGGCAAATAGAGTTAAATCATTTTCTGTCGGGGCGTGTACCTGACAGAAAATACAACTCAGGCTGCAAGTGTGCGAATTGTTCGCCGTAGGCGAACAATTCGGGCGCGCAGCAGACTGAAAAAGTTTGTCGGAAAAACCCGTTAGGGGTTTTTCGACAGTTTTAGACGCCTTCGGGCGTCTTTTTGCGCTTTGTTTATCGAATCCACTTGAAAAGACGGCGGAAAAATGGTATATAGTATTAGTCAAAATGTGTCATTATACCCTTATCGTGGGGGATGACGCCTTTTTCCAAGGAGGATATCGCTCGTGTACTTAAAGGCATTGGAGATCCAAGGGTTCAAGAGCTTCCCGGACAAGACGGTGCTCAACTTCGGTGAGGACATCACCGCCATCGTCGGGCCGAACGGAAGCGGCAAATCGAATATTTCGGACGCCATTCGCTGGGTCATGGGCGAGCAGTCGAGCAAGTCGCTGCGCGGCGTGAAGATGGAGGATGTCATTTTCGGCGGCACGGAAACGCGCAACCAGATGGGCTTTGCGCAGGTGACGCTCGTGCTCGACAACACCGAGCACATCTTCCCCAGCATGGAGGAGACCGAGGTCGCCGTCACGCGCCGGTACTACCGCAGCGGCGAATCGGAATACTACATCAACAAGCAGTCCGTGCGCCTGCGCGATGTGAACGAGCTGTTCATGGACACTGGCATGGGCCGCGAGGGCTATTCCATCATCGGTCAGGGCCGCATCGACGAAATACTCTCGCAGAAGAGCGGCGACCGCCGCGAGATCTTTGAAGAGGCGGCGGGCATTTCACGCTTCCGCTACCGCAAGGAGGAGACGGAACGTAAATTGGAGCGCACGGAAGAAAACTTAGTGCGCATCAACGACAAGATCGCCGAGCTGGAATTGCAGGTCGAACCCCTGCGTGCGCAGGCAGAGACGGCGAAGCAGTATCTTATCTACCGCGACGAACTGCGCCTTTTGGAAATTTCCGTGTGGCTTGAAAATCTGGAAACGCTCAAGACGAACGCCATCAAGCTCGACACCGACCTGTCGCTCGCGCGCGAGGAGCTCAAAAAGGCGAACGCGGACTTAGAGGCGCTGTACGCTGCGTCCGAGCAGTTCTCCGCGCGCATCCACGAGAATGACATCGCGCAGGAGGAAAAGCGCGCGCAGCTCTCGGAGCTCGACGCGCAGGTTAAAGAGCAGGAATCTGCCGTCGCGGTGCTGCAAACGGGCATCGCGCACAACGAAGAGAACATCGCACGCGTGGAGGAGGAACTCAGAAGCCAGTCTGACCGCGTGGGATCGATGGATGCGCAGATTGCACAGCAGCGCGCGCGTATCGAAGAGCTGGAGAGAAGCAAAAACGAAGTCGAAACGGCGCTCTCCGAGCTTTTGAAGCAGGCGGAGGAGCTGTCGAAAAACGCGGGCGAGGCCGCGAGCGAGGCCGAGACCCTGCGCGGGCGCGAGGCGCTCGCCCTGTCCGCCGCGGCGGACAGCCGCGCGGAAGTTGCCGCCCTGCGCTCGACGCTTTCGGAAATGGACGAGCGCGAGAGCGCCATCGCCGCCGAGCAGGAGAGCGGGGAGGCTCAGCTTTCTGAAACGCGCAAAAGCGCTGCGGAGAACCGCCGCGCGCTCGAAAGTGCGCAGGAGGAAGCCGACGCCATCCGCAACATCATCGCCGGTCACACGATGAAGATGCAGGGGCGCGTCGAGCGCGAGAAGGAGACGGGCGAGCAGCACGTTTCCCTCACGATGGAGATGAACAACTTAGACTCCCGCATCCGCCTGCTCGGCGAGATGGAAAAGGAGTACGAGGGCTTCAACAAGGCGGTGCGCACGGTCATGCAGGCGTCGGAGCGCAAGGCGCTGCGCGGCGTGCGCGGGCCGGTCGCCAACCTGATGAAGGTCGGCAAAAAATACGCCGTCGCGATCGAGATCGCGCTCGGCGCGGGCTTGCAGAACATCGTCGTCGAGCGCGAGGAGGACGCGAAGAGCGCCATCCAACTCTTAAAGCAGCGCGACGGCGGACGCGCGACGTTCCTGCCGCTCTCGTCGATCCGCGGCGAGGCGTTGCGCGATGCGCGCGTGCAGAACGAGTACGGCTACGTCGGCCTTGCGAGTGAGCTGGTGGAATACGACCGCGAATACGACGGCATTTTCAAGAATCTGCTCGGCCGCACGGTCGTGGTCGAGGACCTTGACTGCGGCATCACGATCTCGCGCCGGTTTTCGAACGCGTTCCGCATTGTGACGCTCGACGGCCAGGTTTTGAACCGCGGCGGCTCGATGACGGGCGGCTCGATCTCTCGCAGCGCAGGCATTCTGAGCCGCGCAGGCGAGCTGCGCGAGCTGACGGCGCGGCGCGGCAGCCTTGCCGAAAAGCTCGACCTTGCCGCCAAGGCCGCCGAGGACGCCAAGCGCGAGCTTGCCAAAGCGCGCTACGAGTTGGAGGTCGCACAGGGCCAGCAGCGCGCGGCGGAGGACGCCGTGCTCAAATTGCAGGGCGATAAAAATCATTATGACTTATTGCTCTCGTCGCTGCGCGAGCGGCTCGAGAGTTTGGATACCGAGCGCGAGACCATCGCGCGCCGCCGCGGCGAAGTGAAGCGCGTGGCGGAGGAAAAGGAAGCGCTCGCGCTTTCGCAGGAGAAGGAAGCGGGCGAGCTGCGTGCACAGGCGGAAAAGAGCCTTTCCGGCCAGAGCGAGCTGCTGCGTTCGACCTCGCGCCTCGGCGACGAGATCGCCGAGAAAAAGAGCGTACTCGCAGGCTATGCCGCCGAGCGCGAGACGACGGAAAAGTCGCTCACGAGCTTGGAGGGCCTGCGTGCTCAGATGCAGGGCGACGAGCAGAGCAGAAAAGCGCTCATCGAGCAGTACAGGGCCGCGAGCGAGCAGTCGCAGCGCGAGATCGGCACACATGAGACTGAGATCGCCGCGCTGAGCGGCAAAATGACGGAAAAGCGCGCCGAGCTCGAAGCGCTCTCCAAAGCGAAGCTCGCGCTCGAAGCCGAGCGCAGCCAGAGCGACCGCCGCGGCCGCGAGCTCAACGAAAACGTGCTCAACGTCGAGCGCAGCGTCAGCAAGCTTGAACAGAAGCGCGCGACGAGCGCGATGGAGGAGCAGCAAATTCTCGACAAGCTGTGGGAAAACTACGAGCTGTCGCACTCCGCCGCGCAGGAGCAGCGCATCGAGCTCGAGAGTGTCGCCAAGGCGAGCCGCCGCATCGGCGAGCTCAAGCGCGCCATCAGCGGTCTTGGCGCGGTCAACGTCGGCGCGATCGAGGAATTCGAGCGCGTGAATACGCGCTACACTTACCTCACGACCCAGCGCGACGATGTGGAAAAGGCGAAGGGTGAGCTTGTCGGCGTGATCGACAGCATCACAAGCGAGATGACCGTCATCTTTAAAGAACAGTTCGCGCTGATCCGCGAGAGCTTCCAGGAGACGTTTTTGGAGCTGTTCGGCGGCGGCAAGGCCACGCTCGAGCTCGAGGACGAGAACGACGTGCTCTCCTGCGGCATCGAGATCAAGGTTCAGCCGCCGGGCAAGGCGCTCAAGACGATCACGCTGCTCTCGGGCGGCGAAAAGGCGTTTGTCGCCATCGCGCTGTACTTCGCCATCCTGAAGGTTCATCCGACGCCGTTCTGCGTCATGGATGAGATCGAGGCGGCGCTCGACGAGCCGAACGTGGTGCGCGTGGCCAATTACATGCGCCGCATCACGAGCAAAACGCAGTTTATCGTCATCACGCACCGCCGCGGCACGATGGAGGCAGCGGACGTTCTTTACGGCGTCACGATGCAGGAGCGCGGCGTGAGCAAGGTGCTGACGATCAATATGAACGACATGGCGAAGGAACTCAACATTAAGGAATAAAGCGCGAGGAGAAACAAATGGGTATTTTTGCAAAGATCAAAAAGGCGTGGTTCGACACCATCGTGTGGGAGACCATTGACGACGAATTCTATGACGAGCTTGAGGACAGCCTCATTATGGCCGACCTCGGCGCAACGGTCGCGCACGACGCGGTGAAAAAGCTGCGCGACGTCGTGTACCAGAAGAGCATCCAGCGCGGCGACGATGTGAAGCAGGCGCTGCGCGATATTTTGATTGAAAAGCTGAACGTGGGCGACACCGCGCTTGACCTGTCGACCAAGCCGAGCGTCGTGCTGGTCATCGGTGTGAACGGTGTGGGCAAGACCACGTCCATCGGCAAGATCGCCCACCGTCTGAAGGGCGAGGGCAAGCGCGTGCTTTTATGCGCGGCGGACACGTTCCGCGCGGCGGCGGCAGATCAGCTCGAAATCTGGGCAAACCGCGCCGAGTGCGAGATCGTCCGCTCGGTCGAAGGCGCGGATCCCGGCGCGGTGCTGTTCGACTCGCTCGCCGCGGCGAAGGCGAGAGGTGTCGATGTCGTCCTCTGCGACACGGCGGGCAGACTTCACAACAAGGTGAACCTGATGAACGAGCTCTCGAAACTCCGCAAGATCATCGACCGCGAGACGCCGGACGCCGCGAAGGAAACGCTTTTGGTGCTCGACGCGACGACGGGGCAGAACGGTCTTCAGCAGGCGAAGGTCTTCCGCGAGACGGCGGGGCTCACCGGCATCATCTTAACGAAGCTCGACGGCACGGCCAAGGGCGGCATCGTCTTTGCCATCGCGAACGACCTGCAGCTGCCGGTGAAATACGTCGGCGTCGGCGAGCAGATCGACGACCTGCTGGAGTTCAAGCCAGCGGAATTTGTGGAGGCGCTGCTGTCATGATCCTTGCGAGCAACAACGCACATAAGCTTGAGGAGTTTCGCGCCATCTTTGCGGACATGGGCATCGAGATCATCCCGCAGAGCGCGGCCGGCTGCCATTTTGAGGTGGACGAGACGGGGGAGACCTTCGAGGAAAACGCCTATCTGAAGGCCATTGCCGTCACCCGCGCGACGGGGCAGCCCGCCGTCGCGGACGATTCCGGCCTTATGGTCGATGCGCTCGGCGGCGCGCCCGGCGTGCACTCGGCGCGTTATACCGGCCGGCACGAGGACTCGGACGTCGCGCGCTACACGCTCCTGCTCCATAACCTCGGCGACCGCACCGACCGTGCGGCCCGGTTCGTGTCGTGCATCTGCTGCACGTTCCCGAACGGGGATGTCCTGCGCGCACGCGGCACCTGCGAGGGCAGCATCCTGTTTGCGCCGCGCGGGGAAAACGGCTTCGGCTATGACCCCGTGTTTCAGCCGGACGGCTATGCCTGCTCCATGGCGGAGCTGCGCCCGGAAGAGAAAAACGCCATTTCCCACCGCGGGAATGCGCTCAAAATCCTGAAAGAAGAATTGAGGAACTACTATGCTGACAAGTAAACAGCGCGCCCAGCTGCGCGGTCTCGCTGCGACGGAGGACACCATTGTCCACATCGGCAAGGGCGGCATCACGGAAAACATCATCACCCAGATGAGCGACGCGCTCAAGGCGCGCGAGCTCGTCAAGGGCCGCGTGCTTGAAAACTCGCTCCTGTCCGCGCGCGAGGCGTGCGACCGGCTCGCCGAGGTCTGCCGCGCAGAACCCGTGCAGGTCATCGGCTCGAAGTTCGTGCTCTATAAGCGCAACGAGCAGAAGCCGAAGATCGAGCTCGTGAAAAAGGCACGCAAATGAAGATCTGCATCTATGGCGGCAGCTTCACCCCGCCGCATCTGGGACATACGGCCGCGCTGCGCGCGGTGCGCGCGGCCATCCGGCCGGATCTGACGCTCGTCATTCCGGATCGCATCCCGCCGCACAAGGAGCTCACGGCGGGCAGCCCGGAGCCGGCGGAGCGCCTGCTCATGACGATGATGGCATTCGCAGACGAGCCGGGCGTGGAGGTCTCTGACATGGAGCTGCACCGCTCCGGCAAGAGCTACACGGCCGACACCGTGCGCGAGCTGAGCGCGTGCAATCCGGACGCGGAGCTGTATCTCGTCATCGGCACGGATATGCTCACGACGTTTGAGCAGTGGCACGATTTTCGGTATCTGCTCGCTCAGGTGACGCTCGTCGCGCTCGCCCGCACGGGCGATGAGCATGCGGAGGTCGAGCGCTTCAGCGCCTACCTGCGCGAGACGTATGGCGCCCGCGTTATCGCCCTGCCGGCCGAGCCGATCCCGGTCACGAGCACGACCGTGCGTGCGCTGCTGCCGCAGCGGCGGGGCAGCGAGTACCTTGCACCCAATGTGTATGCACACATCATCCAGCAGCGGCTCTATGGCGCAAAGCCCGATCTCAACTGGCTGCGCGAGCAGGCTTACCCCATGCTCAAGCCGCGGCGTATCTCCCATGTCTGGGGCTGCGAGCACGAGGCGCGCCACCTCGCCGAGCGCTGGGGCTGCGATCCGGATGCTGCCGCAGAGGCCGGAATTTTGCACGATTGCACGAAAAAATTAGAGCTATCTGACCAATTGCTATTGTCTGAAAAATATGGTATCATAAACGACACGGTCGAAACGGCCAACACCAAGCTCCTGCACGCCAAAACCGGCGCTGCCGTGGCCAGGGATCGTTTCGGCGTACCACTTGAGATAGAAAATGCCATCCGCTGGCACACGACCGGCAAGCCCGATATGACCACGCTCGAAAAGGTCCTGTATATGGCCGACTACATTGAGCCGTCGCGGGACTTTGACGGCGTGGACGAGCTGCGGCGGCTCGCTTACACCGATCTGGATGCGGCCATGGTGCTCGGGCTGAAGATGAGCCTGGAGGATCTGAAGGCCGGCGGCATCACGCCGCACGAGAACACGGTGCAGGCATTAAACTGGTATCAGGGCAGGGAAAAAGAATATGAAAAGACGACAGAGTGACGATCGCTATCCGGGCGATTACGGCGGATATGACGATCAGGGTTACGACCGTTACAACGGCGGCTATGATGATGGCTACGATGACGGCAGCGGCTTTCAGGACGACCCGTTTTCCGAGGCATCTGCGGCGGTGAACCACCGCGTGCAGGCGCAGCAGTCGCAGGCAAAGCGCAAGAAAAAGAAAAAAGTGCGCATCACGGTCATCGTGGTCGTGGTGCTGGCACTGCTGATCGGCGAGTTTGCGATCCTGATGAACCACTGGATCAGCCCGCCGAGCCTGAGCGACGGCGATTCGGACGATGTGAGCGTCAGCACAGACGGCCGCAAGAAAGGGTGCTACACGTTCCTCATCGCCGGCAAGGACCGCGCGGCCGGCCTGACGGACACTGTGCTCGTCGGTATGCTCGACACGGAGAACAAGTCTCTGAAGTTTGTCAGCATCCCGCGCGACACGGCCGTGAACGTGTCCTATAAACCCAAGAAGATGAACCAGTACTACGCCGCGGCCGAGAACAACGGCAAGGACGGCGTGGAGGCGCTCATCGGCGGCGCGGAGCAGATTCTCGGCTACCGGGTCGACAGTTATGCGCTCTTTGACGTGGAGGTGTTCGTCGAGCTCATTGACGCCATGGGCGGCATTGATTTTGACGTCCCGGTCGATATGGACTATGACGACCCCGGTCAGGATCTGAGCATCCATGTCCAGAAGGGTTATCAGCACCTCAACGGCTATCAGACCATGGGCGTGTTCCGCTTCCGCAACACGTATGCCAACGGCGATATCGGCCGCATCGACGTGCAGCACCAGTTGCTTAAGGCCATGACAAGCCAGTTTTTGAAGCTGCACAACATCCCAAATCTCAACAAACTCATTGACATCTATGAAAAGGACGTCACCACAAACCTGTCGGCAGGCAATGTGATGTTCTACGTCAAGGAGTTTTTGAAGCTCGATGAGAGCGCCATCTCGTTTGAGACGATCCCCGCCAATTACAGCGGCACCAAAAACGGTATGTCCTACGTGTTCATCCACGTGGACGAGTGGCTGGATTATCTCAACACCTGGCTCAACCCGTATACAACGGAGATCACGTCCGCGAATGTGGACATTCTCTATGAATCCAATGGGCAGGTCGTGGCCACTTCCGGCACCGTCCAGGGCCCAAACAAATGGTAACGAAAAGGAAGGATGTAGCATTATGATGCCTGCTAACGAGCTCGCCGCGGTCATTGTCAAGGCACTGGACGCGAAAAAGGGCGAGAATATTCAGCTGCTCAAGACCCGTGACCTGACGACGCTGGCGGACTATTTTGTCATCTTATCCGCGGATTCCAAGCGCCAAGTTCAAGCGATTGCTGATAATATCGTGGACTTTGTGCGCAAGGCCGGTTCGGACGTTAAGAGCGTCGAAGGTCGGACTGCGGGCGAATGGGTCTTGATCGATGCCGGTGACGTCATCGTGCACGTCTTCCAAAAGGATGCGCGGGCACACTATAATTTGGAAAAATTATGGTCTGATGCGCCCATCGTCGACGTTGCACAATGGGTAAACGCATGATTTATCAGACGTTTGCCGAACTTTATGACGAACTTTTTGATCCAGCCATGTACCAGCAATGGCTGGATTTTGTCCGTCGTGAGTATCCTAACCAAGATGGTCAGTTGCTCGAATTAGCTTGTGGGACGGGACGCTTAGGGGTGTTGTTAGCCCAAGCCGGCTATCAGGTCACCGGTTTAGATTTGTCGGAGAACATGTTAGCACTGGCACAGCGCCATGCGGACGAGGCAGCCGTGACCTTACCGCTATTACAAGGGGATATGCTCGATTTATCTGAAATTGGGACCTTTGATGCGGTTACCTGTTTTGCTGATTCGTTCTGCTATTTGCCCGATATTACGACAGTCCAACGTGCATTTGAACAAGTGGATCAACATTTGACAGCGGCCGGCGAATTTTTATTCGACGTCATTACACCTTATCAGACGGATGAGGTCTATCCTGGTTATATGTACAATTATCGCGATGAGGATCGGGCTTTTATGTGGACAAGCTATGCCGGTGAACAGCCGCACAGTGCTGAGCACGATTTAACGTTCTTTATTTATAATGATGATAAGCAGGCCTTCGACGAGGTCAGTGAATTACATCAAGAA
>ERZ773131.865-NODE-865-length-24030-cov-11.375099_pt1 | contig 24030 bp, 20 predicted proteins | sample MGYA00511082_ERZ773131 | MGnify/ENA primary metagenome ERZ773131 (study PRJEB29015, sample SAMEA2737813) | human gut metagenome | biome: human gut; feature: human-associated habitat; material: faeces | place: China | collected 2012 ... | reverse complement strand
AGCTGATCTTCACGCCGTGAGCCTTAGCAGCCTTGCAGGCCTCGCGGCAGATCTCGACAACGTTCTCGCCCAGAGCCGGGGTGATGCCGGTGAAGTGGAACCAATCCACGCCCTCGAAGATCTTATCCCAATCAAAGTCGGAGGGCTGAGCCAGCTGGATGGCGCTGTTGGCACGGTCGTAGATGCAGACGGAACCACGCTGAGAAGCGCCCTTCTCGTTGTAGTAGATGCCAACGCGATCGCCGCCGCGGGTGATCATGCTGGTGTCAACGCCGTAACGGCGCAGGCTGTTGACAGCGGCCTGACCGATTGCGTGTGCGGGGAGCTTGGTGACGAAGGCTGCGTCCAGACCGTAGTTGGCCAGAGAAACAGCAACGTTAGCCTCGCCGCCGCCGAAGCTGAACTCCAGGCTGTTAGCCTGAACGAAACGCTCGTAGTTGAAGGGCTGCAGACGGACCATCAGTTCGCCAAAAGTAACGACTTTCATTGGTTATTCTCCTTTATATCAGGTGTTTCATCATCCCGCCGCAGGGCATACCCGCTGCGGCGGGGCTTTTACGGTAAAAGGGGGACAGGCGCTTATGCCTGCACCAGATGGAAGGCAAAGCCGGCGATCTCGTCTGCCATGTAGCAGGCAACGGTCTTGCCGTTCTTCACGTTCTTGCTGTCCAGATCGAACTTCACGCCGCGCTGAGACAGGTGGTAGATGGCGCGGTCCACGTTGTTGCAGCCGATGGCGATGTGGCCATTGGTGCCGCGGCCGGGCTTCTTCATGATCTCAAACTCCTTGTTGCCCACAAAGATGCTGGAATTGCCGGGAGCGACCTTCATGTTCAGCAGGCTGCCGATGAGGTTTGCCATCTTCATGGCTTCTTCCTCGTTCTCGGTGTTGATGCCGACGTGCATCAGCTTCAGACCCAGCATGGTGTCAACCGCTTCCTTGCTCTGAGCGGTGATCTTAGCCCAGTCGTGAGCCTTGATCACGTCGCTCTTGCACATCCAGGTGCCGCCCACAGCGAAGATCTGGTCATAGCCCAGATAATCGTTGACGTTCTTTGCGTTGACACCGCCGGTGCACATCCAGCGTGCGCTCTTCAGGGCAGCGCCGATGTTCTTCAGCATGCCGACACCGCCGTTTGCCTCAGCGGGGAAGAACTTCAGGGCCTCGCAGCCCATGTTCATAGCCTGCTGCATCTCGCCTGCAGAGCAGGTGCCGGGCATCATGATGCCGCCCTTGTCGATAACGTGCTTGCAGACTTCGGGGTCGAAGCCGGGAGCAACGATGAAGGAAGCACCAGCTGCCATTGCACGGTCAGCCTGCTCGGTGGTCAGGACAGTGCCTGCGCCCAGCAGCATCTCGGGCATCTCCTCGTGGATCTTGCGGATGCACTCCTCAGCACATGCGGTGCGGAAGGTGACCTCAGCTGCGGGCAGACCGCCCTCAGCCAGAGCCTTGCACAGGGGCAGGGCCTCATCAACGCTGTTGAAAGCGATAACAGGGATAATGCCGATCTGATAGACCTTTTCTACGATGGGATTCATAACGCATTTCTCCTTTTAGTTTGAACTCTCTTGGTGCGCGTGGGCTGCCGTTTGGGCATGGTGCACCCACTGTGCGCTCATATTATTAGTATAAACGACGGAAATGAGTTTGGAAATGCTCAACAAGCACAATGTTTTGCATAATAGCTTGTATACATTGCACAAAAATGACGAACGATGCCCCAAAGCGGGCCAAAAGTTCGTTAAATCGCACCCAAACTGCCCCCCAATACGACTCAGACGCCCAGTTTTTCCAGAATTTCGGCCACGCCGTCGTGGTCGCAGTCGGCTTCGCTCACATAGTCCGCCAGAGCTTTTACCTCCGGGATGCCGTTGGCCATCACGGCAGAAACACCGGCCTTTTCCAGCATGGCGCGGTCGTTCTCGCTGTCGCCCACGGCCAGGGTGGCACGGCGGTCGATGCCCAGCCTGTCGGCCAGGGCCAGCACGGCTTCGCCCTTGTCCACCCCAGCGGCGGTCACCTCGATGTTCTCCGGCGAGCCCTGCACCACCTCGATGCCCGGCATGGCCCGGAAGCGCGCCAGCGCCCCGGCCACCTGCTCCTGCCGGGCAAAGAACAGGCACTGCTTTTCCACCTCGTGGGCATGGCGGGTCATCCACTCGCCCAGGTCACGCACCACGAGAAAACGGCCATCGTTGGGCTGGCGGGCCTCGGTGGAGTGCAGCCGTGCCAGGCGGGCGGCCTGAAAATCCACACCGGCCTGATCTTTGACCGAGTAACCGTTGCAGAACACGCCCATGCCGCCTTCATATTCCATAAACATCGCAAAGGCTTCGCGGGCGGTTTCCACCGGCATCAGCCGGTGCAGCAGGCACACGGGTTCGGCGGTGCGGCGCTGGGCGGCGTTGGAATAGCGGCTGTATACGGCGGCCAGCGGGTCATCGCCCAGGTCCCACACGGCGGCACCGTTGGAGGTGATGGCGTAGCGGATACCGGGCAGCTGGGCCACCACCGGCGGCAGGTTGCCCAGCGGGCGGCCTGTGGTGGGCACGATGGCAACGCCCCGGTCGGCAGCGGCCTGCAGGGCGGCCCGGGTGCGGGACGTGACCTTGCCCTCGTGGTTGAGCAGGGTGCCGTCCAGGTCCAGCGCGACCAGACGGATGGGGGGAACATTCTGTAACATGGGGACTCCTTATTATAAATAATATACAGTGCACCGAGTGGGCGCAGAAAAAATTTTCACATACACCTTTATTGTATACCACAGGCACTGTTTGCGCAAGATGGCGGGATGTGGTATAATCATACGTCAACACATTGAAATTATAGGAGAAATACCATGAAGTTCAAACAACTGTGGGCGCAGCGCCGCCCGCATCTCTGGTTCCAGCTGTACTGGGTGATCTACCTCATCTGGTTCTTCTGGCTGGACCTGACCATCCAAAACCCCAAATACATCATCCACAGCCCCCTCGACGACATGATCCCCTTCAACGAGTGGTTCGTGTTCCCGTACTGCAGCTGGTTCCTACTGCTGGCGGGGGTCACGGCGCTGCTGTGGTGGTGCGACACCGCAAGCTATGATAAGCTCTGCCTGATGATGTTCTCGGGCATGACCTTCTGCCTTGTCATCTACATGCTCCTGCCCAACGGTCTGGACATCCGCCCCACGGCGGAGGCAGTGGGCCGCTCCAACATCGCCATGAGCATCATGCAGTTGCTGTGGAGCGCGGATGCCTCGGTGAACGTGTGCCCCTCCATCCATTGCCAGTCCTCGGCCTGCATGGCGCTGGCCTTCAGCCAGAGCAGACTGGCGAAGCACCGCCCGGCCCTGCAGGCGGCGGCCTGGGTGTGGGCGGCGCTGATCTGCGCTTCCACCGTGTTCACAAAGCAGCACTCCATCCTGGACGTAGTGTGCGGACTGGCCGTGGCATTCGTGTGGGTGCCGGTGCTGTACCGCCGGAAAAAGGCGTGAAGGGCACAATCTGGGCAAAACGGCAAAAAATATGGGCAATTTTTAGTTGACAATGCTCTTGACAGCGGTCCGGTCGTCCGGTAATATGGTCCCAGAACTAATATATCACTTCGATACCCTGAAGGGAGAGAAGATCATGTCATCACTCAGTGCGCGCGAAACGGCCTACCAGACCATTCGCAGCCGGATCATTACCATGGAGCTCAAGCCCGGCGACCCGCTGAACGACCGGGAGCTGGCGGAAGAACTGGGCATCAGCCGCACCCCCATGCGGGAAGCGCTGCTCATGCTGAACATAGCCCGCATGGTGGACATCAAGCCCCAGAGCGGCACCCATGTGGCACCCATCAATCTGAAGCTGATGGAGATGGAACAGTTCTCGCGCTATGCGCTGGAAAAAGAGGTGCTCAACCGGCTGCGCGGCAAGCTGACCGGGCAGCAAATCGCAGATTATCGCCGCTGCATCGACGATTACCGCGCGCTGGAGGCAGACCTTGGCCAGCCCCGCCGCACGGCCCGGATGCTGGAGCTGGACAACGCCTTCCACCGCCGCGCCTTTGAGATCTGCGGCATGGAGGACCATTACAACTACATGCTCTCCAAGCTGCAGCATGTGGAGCGCATCCGCAAGTTCAGCCTGCAGACCGAGGAGAACAAATCGGTGTGCGGGGCCCACACCCGCATTCTGGAAGCACTGATCAGCGGCAGCCCGGAGGATGTGGGCGAGGCGCTGCAGAGCCACCTGACCCGCTACAAGCTCTCGGTGGAGCAGGCCCGCAGCGTGCACCCGGAATATTTCATCGACGAATAAAACGCAAAGGGGGGACACGGAAAAGCCGGGTCCCCTTTTTTGTGTAAAAATGTAAAAATTTTGAGTTACTTGAATCCCGTTATTGACCGGCTGTGGCTTTTGCGGTAAAATCGGGGTACAGGGAGGTGCGGATCTCCGCGCTTCTTTCCCGCCGCTGCGTGCAGCGTGCACGGCAGCAGGCGCTTAAAACTGACATTTGAGAACAGGAGGTCTTGTTGGATGAAGGCCAAACGATGGATCGCATTTACCCTGGCTGCAGCGTTCGCGCTGAGCGCAGCGGCAATGCCTGTCCTGGCAGCGGCACCTGCCCTGGAGCCGGGCAGCGCGCTCGAAGAAGAAAACGACATGGTGTCGATCCGCATCAAGGCGTCTGGCAACCTGGTGTATGGTTCTGACTATAAACTGGAGGTCCAGACGACCCCCGAAAACACGCAGTATCTGGCCGTGGTGCTGGGCACCGGCGGCGAGGCCAACGGTTATGTGACCCTGCTGATGTCGGATAAGATCCGCACCCTGCTCAAGATGATCCCGCTGCCCAAAAAGATGTCCCAGACGCCGGACCAGGCAGAGGAGTTCAACGTTTACAGCTACCTCAAGCAGCTGATCGACGGCAACGACGTCAGCGTGCTGCTGCGGGTGGCGGACGAAGTGGTGTCGGTGATGGACACCATCCACTTCTATGTGCCCCAGGTGGAGCAGGTGGCAAGCGGCCTGCGCCTGGCGCTGAACCTGATCCGCAAGTATCTGCCGGAGGGGGCATTCAGCCGCATCTATCTGGATGAGCAGCCGGTGGACTCCGGCAACTATGTGGCCGGTGCTGTTGCACTGGAGAATGGCGACGTGAACACCGCAGGCTTTGCGATGTTCAAGATCAAGCAGAAGACCGACGGCGTGCGTATGTACTGGGCACAGCAGGCCGAAGCGCCCATGAGCGCGGCCGAGGCTGCCGCCTTCAACCCGGCCGCCGTGCTGGAAGTGGACGGCCAGGTGGTGCCCACCGATAAGGTCACCTATACCTATAAGAAGAACGGCTCCCTGTGCAGCACCGGCAGCCTGCCCACCGAGCCGGGCACCTATGTGGAGACGGCCGAGATCGGCGGCAACTACTCCTGCAGCAAGATCAGCCGCAACATTGTGGTGTATTAAAAAGACGCAAAAAAAGACAGCCTGTGCATTGGTTTTGCACAGGCTGTTTTTGCATGTTCCGTGTTTTTATCAGAACCGTCCGCCGAACCGGAAGCCGCCAAAGCCGCCGCAGCAGCAGTTGCACAGCAGGTTCAGCAGGATCATGCTCCAGCACCACTGCATCAGGCCGCCGGGCCGGGTGTAGGTGGTCTGGGTGGTGCGGTAGGTCTGGCCGGGGTTCTGCATCCGGCGCAGGTGCATCTGGTATTCCACATTGTTGGGGTCCAGCTGGACGGCGCGGCGGGCGTCCTGCAGCGCGTCGATGCTGTTGCCCAGGCCCTGATTGGCGAGGGAGGAGAGGTAATACCACCGGGCGCTGCGGGCGGACATGCCGTCCAGCACCCGCCGGGCCTCCACATAGCGGCCATTGACCACAAAGTTGCGGGCGGCCTGCATCTCCGGGCTGTCGGAGCCGGAAGCGCTGGCCCCGCTCTGCTGGTAGCCGCCGAAACCGAACCCGAAGCCAAACGGGTCGAAGCCATCGAACCCGTCAAAGCCGCCCTGGTAGCCATAGCCGTTCTGATAGCTCTGCTGGCTGTAGCCGCTCTGGGGGCCGTAGCCATAGGTGCTGCCGCCCTGAGGGCCGGTGGTGCCTTTGGTGATGGCGTCGTAGGCCTCCTGCACTTCCTTGAAGTGCTCCTCGGCGGTGGGGTCGTTGGGGTTCAGGTCCGGGTGCCAGCGCTTGCATTTGGCGCGGTATGCTTTTTTGATCTCGTCGTCGCTTGCGCCGCGCTGGATGCCCAGCACCTCATAAGGGTCTTTCATGGATCTACTTCCTCACGTCTCATTTTGCGCGGCCGCATTGCCGCACAGTGTTTTTATAGTACCGTATCTGCCGGTGAAAATCAAGCGGAAAACCGCCTCATTCTGCGGCCCTGCCGTTTTTCCGGGCGTCTTTGGCGGTCTTGCAGTCATATTTGAGCCACACGCCGGAATAAAGGATGTTGCGCAGAAGGTCGGCGTCTTCCACGCAGGGCAGGCGCTCAAAGCTCTGGGCGCAGCGGGCAAGCAGCAGCTCGAAGATCTCCTTCATCTCTGCCTCATAGCCGGGCTGGGTGCTCAGGGTCTTCAGCGGGTTGTAGCTGCCCTTGCGCTGGTCGCGGGCCAGATCGTCGTAGGCGTCCAGCAGGTAGATGAACTTGCCCAGGTGGAAGCCGATGGCCCGCAGCTCCGGCGACCAATGATCCTGCCTGTAGTCGAACAGTTCTGCCATCAGCTCGCCAAAGCAGCCGGACACAGCGTCCAGGTCTTCGCTGCCGGCGGCTTCGTACTCTGCCAGCCGGGACAGACAGATGCGGATGGCTGCACACTGGCGCGGCCAGCGGGCCTCGGCGTCAGCGCGGCAGCCGGTGAGCAGTTTTTCGTAGCCCAGTGCCAGCACATTGCGGTCGTCCTGCCATTTGTCCTGGGCGCTGTAATAGTGCAGCGCCACGCTCATGTCGGCGCAGTAGTCGGTGGGGGAATCGGCCCGCCAGTCCACGCCCTTGATGGGGTGGATGGGGCAGCGGCCGTGGCCTTTTGCAGCTTCGGTCTCGCCCTCGTACAGGCTGCAGAGCAAAAGGTCGAGAAAGGTCAGGTCATAACTCAGGGAAAACCGCCCGCGCAGCCCGTGCAGCGCGTCGATGCGGCGGCACAGCCCGCAGTAAGCGGTGCGGTAGCGCGCCTGCGCTTCGGGTGCGAGGGCGGCCTGATTCGGCACAACGTATCCGAACATGGCTCAGCTCTTTTTGATGAACTGGGTGCCGCAGCGCGGGCAGGAGATCTGGATGCGGCCCCGGCCCCGGGGCACGCGCAGCTTCTGGCGGCACTTGGGGCAGCGGTAGTAGTGGTAGATCTTGCGGTTGGCCCACTGGTCCTTCAGGCCGCGGAACTTGTTGTCTACACGGTCCTTGATGGCATAGTATTTGTAATTTTCCTCGGTGCGCTTGCCGATGTTGCGGCTCAGGGAGCGGTAGTAGCACAGCACCAGCAGCACCACGCCCACCCAGGTGAACAGGGTGACGCGGGTGAGCAGCGAGATCAGCAGCATCACGATGGAAGCGATGCTCAGAAACTGGTTCAGGCCATCGGTGCCATAGCGGCCGATCATAAACTGACGGAATTTTTCTTTCATATGTCCTGCATCCTTTTATTTGAAATGGAAAACGGGTACAAACAGCCCGCAATTCTTTATGGCTCTAGGATATCAGCCAACCATGAGGAAATTTTGAACAGAGTGCAAATCTATCGTGAAGGACGAAAGTTAAGGCTTCAGCTCTCCCTGCAGCGCACGGTGAGGGCGGCCTCGGTGTCCAGCGCGCCCTCCATGCGGCAGTGCAGCACGGCACGGCCCGCTTCGCCGGTGGTGGCAAGGTAGGTGCCTGCCATGCCGCCGCGCAGCGGCACCACGCTGGGGCCGAGAATTTTCACGGGGCCCTCCACGCTCAGCTGCACGGCCTCGCCGCAGTAAGGCAGCAGACTGCCGTTCTGGTCGATGGCCCGCAGGCTGACGGCGGCGCAGTCCCAGGTGGGGCCGTCGGTCAGGATGGGGTTGTGCACGGTGCATTCCAGCCGGATGCTCTGCACCGGCTCCCGCACCACGGTGCGCACCGCGCGGCCGCGCCACACGGCTTCGAACCGGTAGACCGGGGCCGGGCCGCCCAGCACGCCGATATATTTGTAGTACATGCGCACCACGTCGTTCCAGCCCAGCCGCAGCGAGAGCATCCGCGCCTTGGACAGGGGCGAGAGCTCCATGGCGTCCCGGCGCATCTCGTTGAGGATGGCAGCGGCCATCTGGGCCGAGGCGGGGTCCATGCCCTCGTACTTTTCCAGCAGCGAGCCCACGAAATCGCTGATCTCGATGGGCGGGTGGGGCAGCGCAGCGAATCGTCCGCGCCGGTCGGGGGTGAACTCGGCGATGAAATCGTTGTCGCGGTAGAGCCGCACGCTCTCGGCGTTGGTGAACACCCAGCAGGCCGTGGGCACGCCGCCGGGCAGGTCGCCCAGCGCCATGGCGGAGGATACCTCCAGCACAATGTCCGAGGGCGAGCGGGCGGTCTTCTGGCTGGCATAGACGGCGGCGGAAAGCTTCGGGTTGCGGAACATGTCCAGCACACCGTGGTAGCAGACCCGGTCGCCGCTGCCGAACTCCCGGTGGGTGTTGTAATCGGCCATGCACCAGCCAAAGCTGCCCGCCACGCCCTGCTGGGCAATGGAATCGTTCAGCACGGCGGCAAAGCGCAGGGCCTGCACCAGTCGGTGGGCCTCGTCGTCAAAGGGCTTGGTGGGGAACTGCTGCCCGCCGAACTCGCTGATGAGGTAGCCTTTGCGGGTGTCGGGCGTGACGGCTGAGCGGGCTTCGCAGGCAGCACCGCGGCCGCGGTAGGAGTAATCGTTGTAAGCATAGACGTCCTCCAGCAGCTGGCTCTTGCGGAAGTTCCGCGCGCCCGCCGTGGGGCGGGTGGGGTCCAGCCGACGGATGGCTTCGTTGGTGCGCTTGTAGAATGCTTCGTCGTCGGCACTGCCGCTGACCCGCGCACCCCACAAAAAGACGCTGGGGTGGTTGCGGCACTGGCAGACCATCTCGCGGCAGTTTTGCAGCGCTTGGGCCTTCCAGCTTTCGTCCCCGATGTACTGCCAGCCCGGCATTTCGAGGAAGACGAGCAGCCCCAGCTCGTCGCACGCATCGAGGAAGGCGGGGCTCTGGGGGTAGTGGCTGGTGCGGACGGCGTTGCAGCCCAGCTGCTTTTTCAGAATGTGGGCATCAAGCTGCTGGATGCTGTCCGGCATGGCATAGCCCTGATAGGGGTAGCTCTGGTGGCGGTTCAGGCCCCGCACTTCGACCCGCTGGCCGTTGAGGTAGAGCCCGCCCGCGACGAATTGGATGGTGCGGAAGCCGAACCGGGTGGACTTTTCGTCCAGCACCCGGTCGGGCAGACCGCCGGTGCCGGGGCGGATGAGCCGCACCGTGAGGGTGTAGAGGAAGGGGTGGTCGATGCTCCACGGGTGGACGCCGTTCAGGGTGCCCACGATGGGCAGGGACAGCTCCCCGTCGTAGAGGGCGCGGCTCCCGGCGGGGCTGCGGATCTCGGCTTGGAGGGTGCAGCCCACGGTCTCACCCACGGTGGAGGTGTAGATGCGGAAATCGCCCTCAGCCTGTGCCTCCATGAAGATATCGCGCAGATAAGCGGGTTCTTTCACGTCCAGCGAGACGGCGCGGTAGATGCCGCCGTAGGTCAGGTAATCGATCTGGCCGCCGAAGGGCGGGATGTTCAGGTCCTCGCGGCTGTCGCAGCGGACGGCGAGGACGTTTTTCTCCCCCAGACGGAGGGCTTCGGTGAGATCGACTGTGAAGGCCGTGTAGCCGCAGCCATGGTGGAACACCCGCCGCCCGTTGCAGAACACGGTGGCGTCGTGGGCCACGGCGTCAAAGGTGAGCAGCACGGTGCGGCCCTGCCACTCCTTCGGGGCGAAAAACTCCCGCCGGTAGCCGCAAAGGCGCTGGTAATCGTTTTCATTGCAGTAATTGTAGGGCAGCGTCTTGACCGTGTGCGGGATGCGCACGGGTTCCAGCGCAAGCTCCGGGCACTCCGGCCGCACGATGGCGGGGTCGAAGGTGGGGGTGAACAGCCAGCCGTCGTTCCAATCGTAATGTTCCATAGTCCGCTCTCCGTCGTGGTAAAAATACTTATCTTAATGCTACCACAAAGTTGTGAACGAAAAAAGCATTTATCTTATAAAATTTGTCATCGGACGGCGGGGATTCTCCGGGTGGGAGATGCCCGCGGCCTTGCCCGCTTCGATGCAGCGGAGCAGCCACGCCATATTGCGGCCCAGCTCCCGCATCACGGCGCAGCCCTCTTGGTCCTGTAAGACCTGCTCCGGGTTGGAGCCATGGACCATGGGCCAGTAGGAGCCGCTGACGAGAGGCATGTGGAAGAACTCCGGGTACTTCACCAGTTGGTCAAGGGTGGTGGTAGTACCGGCGCGGCGGGCCGAGCAGCAGATGGCGGCGGGCTTGTAGGCCAGATACTTGCCGCCCGCGTAGCTCAACCGGTCCATAAAGCTGGTCATGTTGCCGGATGCGGAAGCGTAGTGGACCGGGGTGCCGAAGACGAAGGCGTCGGCGGTCTTGGCCTTTTCGATGGCCTCGTTGACCACGCCCCCAAAGACGCAGCCCTTGCCCGCAGCGCAGCCGCCGCAGCCGATGCAGCCGCCGACGGGCTTGGTGCCGACGTTCAAAATCTCGGTATCGATGCCGGCGGCGTTCAGTTCCCCGGCGATGAGGGACAGGGCGGTGTAGGTGCAGCCCTTCTCGTGGGGGCTGCCGTTGATGAGCAGGACATTCATAGTAACTCTCTCCTTTTGACGGTGCGCGGAGCAAAACCGCGCTCTGGGCTGATTTTAGCACATTTGCCGCTGGAGTGCAACGCAACCCTTGACAAAGTGCGGTGTCTTGACAATAATATAAAGATACACAAACGGATGCAAAAAGGAGGCAACCACATGCGAGTCATTGCAGGAGACGCACGGGGCAGACGGCTGGAGGCCCTGCCCGGCACCGATATCACCCGCCCCACCCTCGATCAGGTCAAGGAGGCGATGTTCAGCATCGTCCAGTTCGACCTGCCCGGTGCACGGGTGCTGGACCTGTACGCCGGAAGCGGCCAGCTGGGCATCGAAGCTCTTTCCCGCGGGGCAGCGCGGTGCGTGTTCTTGGACGAGAACCGCGAGGCCGTGAACATCGTGATGAAGAACTGCAAGACCTGCGGCGTGTTCGACCGCAGCCGGGTCAACATCGGCGAGGCGGCGCGGTATCTTTCCGCGTGCCATGAGCAGTTCGACCTCGTTCTGTTGGACCCGCCGTTCCGCGGTGGTACGCTGGAAAAGATCCTTCCCAGCGTGGACAAGGTGGTGGCCCCCGGCGGCATCGTCCTGTGCGAGAGCGAGACGGGCCTTGTGCTGCCCGCCGAGGCCGGGGAGCTGACCTTGAAGAAACAGTATAAATACGGCAAGGTGCTGCTGTGGAAATATGCAAAGCCCATGCAGCCCGCCGGAGAGGAAGATGCGGAATGAACGTAAACGAGCTTTTGGATACCATTGAGGACGCTCTGGAAGAGAGCGCCGGGATGCCCCTTTCGGGCGGCAAGCGGATCGTGGACGTGGAGCAGATCCGGGATTATCTGGACGAGATCCGCCAGAATCTGCCGGTGGAGCTGCGTCAGGCACAGTCCATCGTCAGCGACCGTGCCCAGCTCATCGATTCGGCCAACGCACAGGCACAGGCCATCGTGAAAAAGGCCGAGGAGCGGGCCCGCATCCTCGTCAGCGAGGCCGAGATCGTCAAGGCGGCCCAGCAGCGGGCGTCGGAGATCGTCTCCGCCGCCCAGACCGAGGCCCGCACCGTCCGCCAGACCGTGACCGACTACTGTGATAATATGCTCAAGACCACCGAAGAGACCATGGCCGAGAACGCCGCACAGGTGAAAAGTGTGCGTGCAAACCTCCGCCAGAGCCCCCGCAAACCCGTGTAATTGGGCCCCTGCGGAGTTTGTCAAAAAAACAGGACGTCCCCCGCAAGCAAAGTACACGGCTTGCAGGGGATTTTTTTGGTGATTTTTGAGGAAAAAGCACCGCCAAAAGCCTTGCATTCGCACACTGGTTTTGTTAAAATAAAATTGAATTCGAAGAGGTGCTTGGGGCAGTGTGCCCCTCAGGGCGCCCGGCGGGGTCTGAAAAATGAAAAAATGACGGCTCACCGCACAGGATGAAGGAATGAAACAACAGAAAGGAGGCTGGGCCCTATGGAAAACGAACAACACGGACAAGCCTTTGACCCGGCCTCGTTTGAGCATGTGCCCGTACTGCTGAACGAGTGCCTCGACGGCCTTGCCATCGACCCGGCGGGCATATACCTCGACGGCACCGCCGGAGGGGCGGGCCATTCCCGCCAGATCGCGCTCCGTCTGGACGCAGAAAAGGGCGGGCGGCTCATTTCCCTCGATCAGGACCCCGACGCGGTGCAGACGGCCCGCGCAAGGCTGGCCGGACTCCCCGCCACGGTGGTGCAGATCAACTTCCGCTGTGCGGGACAAGCCCTTGAACGATTGGGCATCGAACAGATCAACGGGGCGCTGCTGGACCTCGGCGTATCCAGTCATCAACTGGACGACGCGGCCAGAGGCTTTTCCTACCGGGCGGACGCGCCGCTGGATATGCGGATGAGCCAAGAGGGCGAGACCGCCGCCGACCTCGTGAACACCGAGAGCCGGGAGGAGCTGGCCCGCATCCTGAAGGATTACGGCGAAGAGCCTTTTGCTTGGCAGATCGCGGGGAAGATCGTGGAGGCGCGGGAAACATCCCCCATCGAGACGACCTTGCGGCTGGCCGACATCGTGGCCAGCGCCATGCCCGCTGCCGAGCGCCGCAAGAACAAGAACCCTTCCCGCCGCACCTTCCAAGCGCTGCGCATTGCGGTCAATCACGAGCTGGACGCGCTGGAAGAGGGCATGGACACCATTTTTGAGCATCTGGCATCGGGCGGACGCTTCTGCATCATCACCTTCCACTCCCTTGAGGACCGGCTGGTGAAGAACAAGTTCCGCCGCTGGTCCACCGCCTGCACCTGCCCGCCGGAGTTCCCGGTCTGCGTCTGCGGCGGCAAGGCCAAGGCCAAGCTCATCACCCGCAAACCCATCGAAGCCAATACGCAGGAGTTGGAAGAGAACCGGCGCAGCCGGTCCGCACACCTCCGCGTTCTTGAAAAACTGTAACACCACCGCGGAGAATCAGTGAGGAGGAGAGTACCATGGGTCAGGCAGCATATGATATGACAGAGGTGCGCCGCAGAAGAGCGCCTCAGACGCAGCGCAAAGTTCCGCTGCGGGTAGAAAAGGGCGGCAAGCCCCGGCTGAATCCGGTGCGGGCCGCTATGCAGCACGCGCTGCAGCTGCTTTCGGCGGCGCTGCTGGTGGGCTTTGCGGTCAGCTTGCTGTGGAGCGAGTCGCAGTTGGTGGAGCTGAACAGCCAGATCCAGAACGCCAAGGCTGACCTCGTGAGCGTCCAGAGCCAGTACACCTACTACAACAGCGCACTGAACAACCGGACGAACATCACCAGCGTGGAAGAGACGGCCACCCGCCTCGGCCTGATGAAGATCGACCAGAGCCAGATCACCTACATCCGTCTGGACGGGGGCAGCGTCCTCGTCCGCAAGGAGTCCGCTGTGCGGCAGTGGACCGACCTGCTGCACGACGGCGCGATGATGATCATGGGCAGCGTGAACCGCGCAAACTAAAATAAAACAGGAAAAGCGTGCGGCAGCGCACGCTTTTTCGGTTTCTCAGGAGTAAGACAAGCAATGCAGGAACCATCCTCCAAGCCCAAGAAGGGCCTTTACCGGCTGCGCCGCACCGACCCGCATGAACGCCTTAGCGCAAAGCTGCGGCATTTCAGCTTCGTGGCCGCCGTGCTTTTCGTGCTGGCGGCGGCGGGCATCGTCATCCACAGCCTGTACAACATCCAGATCCGGAACGGCGCCACCTTCCGCCAGTATGCGGCCCAGCAGCAATTGCTGGACAGCGCCATTCAGGCCACCCGCGGTGAAATTTACGATACCTCCGGCATCACGCTGGCGTCCACCAGCGTGGTCTGGACCATCTGGGCCGACCCCAGCTACAGCACGGCCCTGTTCACCAGCACCAAGAACGACGACACCGGCGGGGTGACCAAGACCGCCGACCCGGCGGCATTGCAGGAAGTGAGCACCCAGCTCACCCTGCGGCTGCTCTCCGGCGACGGCGAGAGTCTGGACAGCGTGGACACCTCCTCCGAGGCGTACCAGACCCAGTACCAGACCGTGTACGACGCCCTTTCCAAGAGCGACTCGGCCTATCAGACGCTGGCCACCAAGGTGAACAACGCCATCAAGCTGTCCATCGAGAAGTATGTCACCGAGTACAACAAGGCCCACAAGAAGGCGGACGCCGAACAGGGCATCCGCAAAGGGCGCATCTCCGTTTCCTCCACCAAGAGCTTCCAGCGGGATTACCCCTACGGCGCGTTTGCCGCGTCGGTGCTGGGCTTCTGCGATGCGGACGGCTACGGCACCTATGGCCTTGAAAAATCCTACGAGTCCACGCTGGCGGGCGTCAACGGCCGCACCATCACCCTGCGCAACGCCTACGGCAACGCCATCGCGGACGAAAACGCCACCACCTACGCCGCGAAGGACGGCTCGAACCTCGTCCTCTCGCTGGATGTGAACGTGCAGGAAGTAGTGGAGCGCTACCTGAACGAAGCCATCGCGGCCAACAATGTCGAGAACCGCGGCGCGGCCATCGTCATGAACGTCAAGACCGGTGCCATCCTTGCCATGGCCTCGAAGCCCGATTTCGACCCCAACGACCCGCTGAACTACACCACCAACGAGGCCTACCTGAACGAGCTGGTCCACGCGGAACCGGAACTCTACGGCGTCTACCTCAAGAATGAAGACGGCAGCTACGTCACCGATGCCAACGGAAACAAAGTTCTTGACCCGGAGGGGGATTACTCCGGCTACTACCGCGACATCCAGTGGAAGAACAAGACCATCACCGAGCTGTACTACCCCGGAAGCGTCTTCAAGGTCATCACGGCGGCCATGGGTGTGGACTCCGGCAAGGCGACCTTCAACACCACCCTGAACTGCTCCGGCGCTTATGGCGTCGCCAAGGAGACCTACCACTGCGCGGGCAAAAAGGCCCATGGTGTGCAGAATCTGGCCGAGGCCCTGCGGAACAGCTGCAACATCTACTTCATCCAGTTGGGCCAGCGGATCGGCTCCAGCCTGTTCTACGATTACTTCGACGCCTTCGGCTTTACCGAGCGGACCGGCGTGGACCTGCCCAACGAGACCAGCTTCATGCAGTATTACAGCAAGAGCCGCTTGGGCGAAGTGGAGCTGGCCTCCTCGGCCTTCGGTCAGGCCATGGCGGTGACCCCGCTGCAGGTCTGCACCGCCATCTCGGCGGCTGTCAACGGCGGCTACCTCGTGACCCCGCATGTGGTGGATAAGATCACCGACCAGAACGGCAACGTCATCGAGGAAGTCGGCGCGAACGTCCGCCGTCAGGTCATCAGCGAGAGCGCCAGCGAGACCATCCGGCAGATCATGGAATATGAGGTGGCCGATGGCACGCAGGGCGGCGGCGGCCGCGCCTATGTGGCGGGCTACCGAATCGGCGGCAAGTCCGGCACGTCTGAGCAGCTGAACATGGACCGCCGCAGCGACGGCGATTACAAGAAGGTCGCTTCCTTCGCCGCCGTGCTGCCCGCCAACGACCCGGAGATCCTCGTCTACGTCATGCTGGACGACCCCAACAACGCCAAGACGGACTACTCGTCCATTCTGGCTGCGCCCGTCGTCGGCAACATCATCAGCGAGATCGCGCCCTACCTTGGCATCGCCACCGACGGCACCGACCGCAGCAGCACCATCGTCAAGGTGCCGAACCTTGTGGGCAACGAGTGGAGCAACGCGCAGGTCTCGCTGAACATCAAGGGCCTGAAGCACCAGCTGGCCGAGAGCGATTCCGGCCAGACCGGCGCGGTGGTCACCTACCAGTACCCCCGTGCGGGGGCGGAGGTGGCCTATGGCACGACCATCTACCTGTATACGGATACATACGAGGGCAAACACACGGAGGTGCCGGACGTTTCGGGCAAGAGCGCGGATTTTGCCCGGCAGATGCTGGCGGCGGCGGGCCTGAACTGCGTGGTGGAAGGGGACGGAAACGGCCTTGTCCAAGCGCAGAGCGAAGCCGCCGGTTCCAGCGTCCAGCGCGGCACCATCGTGACCATTACCTGCGGGTAACGCCTTCTCAGGCATCTCGCGTGTGAGACCATCGAGCAATATTGGAAAAAGGGGATAGGGTATTTATGGAACGTATCAAAGCAAATGTGATGCTGCGCGGCCTTGCGCCGGACAGCATGATGTTCGGGGAGGCGGAAGTCTCCCTCGTGACCACCGACAGCCGCGAGGTGCGCCCCGGCTGCATCTTCGTGGCCTTTCCGGGGGAAAGGTTCGACGGCCACGACTTCGCGGCCAAGGCGCTGGAAGAAGGGGCCCTCTGCGTGGTGGTGAACCACCCGGTCGAGGGCGTCCCGGCGGAAAAGGCCGTCCTCTGCCCGGACAGCTACCATGCCATGATGGTGCTGGGCGCGAATTACCGCAGCCAGTTCCACCCCAAGGTGGTGGGCGTGACCGGCAGCGTGGGCAAGACCACCACCAAGCAGATGTGCTACGCCGCCATCGAGGGCTTCGGGAATACCATCAAGACCGAGGGCAACCAGAACAATGAGCTGGGTCTGCCCCGCACCATGTTCCGCATCGGCAGGGATACCGAGTACGCCGTGGTGGAGATGGGCATGAGCCACCGGGGCGAGATCGAGCGGCTGAGCCGGTGCGCCCGCCCGGATGTGGGCATCATCACCTGCATCGGCGTGTCCCACATCGGCAACTTGGGCAGTCAGGAGAACATCTGCAAGGCGAAGCTGGAGATCTGCGCCGGTCTGCCGGAGGGTGCCCCCCTCGTGCTGAACGGTGACGACCCCTTCCTGCGGAAAGCGAAGCTGCCGGAGCATGTCCGGCCCGTCTGGTTCAGCCTCGGCGACGAGAGCGCGGATGTCTGCGCCCTGTCCATCCAGCAGGAGGCCGACGGCATGAGCTTTGTGCTGGAAGACCACGAAGAGGGGACTTTCCTCGTGAAGATCCCCGCCATGGGCCGCCACAACGTCGCCAACGCCTTGGCTGCCTACTGCGCCGCCACCCGGCTGGGGCTGGACGCCCGGAAGGTCGTCCGGGGCATCGGCAATTTTGAGCAGACCGGTATGCGCCAGAAGGTCGTCCACAGCAAGGGCATCGATGTCATCGAGGACTGCTACAACGCCAACCCCGACAGCATGAAGGCCGCACTGGCCATGTTCAAGGAGTACCCCTGCAAGCGCCGGTTCGCGCTGCTGGGCGATATGCTGGAACTGGGCGACTTGAGCCGGGAAGCCCACGAAGAGGTGGGCCGGGAAGCTGCGGAAAGCGGCCTCGATACCCTTATCACCTATGGCGAACAGGCCAAGCGCATCGCCGTTGTGGCGGCGGCCAAGGGCCTGACCACCCTGCACGCCAATACCTACCGCGAAGCCGCCGATGCGCTGCTCAAGCTGATGCAGCCCGGCGACGCGCTGCTGGTCAAGGCCAGCCGCGGCATGGCGCTGGAAAAGGTGCTGGAACTCTTCTACAAGGAGCAGCCGTGATATGATCCGTTTCGCCTTGATCGTCGCTTCGACGCTGGGGTTCCTCCTCACGGCGGCGATGGGGAACCTGATGGTGCCGCTGCTGCGATCCCTCCAAAACCGGAACCGTCCGGCCCAGACGCAGCAAGCGCCGGGACCCGATAGACCGGAAAACGCTGATCCAGAGCTGGAACGCCCGGCCCAGCCGCCCACCATGGGAGGCCTCTGCCTGATGGTAGGGGTGCTGGCCGCTGTAGGCGTGGGCTGGACCGCCGCCTGTGTGGCCGAGCCGCAGCTGCTGGGTGCGGAGGGGCTGCTCTCCACCCGGCTGCTCATCGCCCTGTTCGGGGCGCTGCTCTTCGGCGGCGTGGGGCTGGCCGATGATATCGCCCGCATCCGCCGCCGCTCCCCGCTGGGGCTGCGCCGGGGCACCCGGCTGCTGCTGGAAGCGGGGGCCGGGGCTGTGGTGCTGGTCCTGCTGGGGGCCAACGGCTGCCTTGCGGGCGGCATGGCCTTGCCGGGGGCCGGGTACGTCGGGCTTGGCGTACTGGCCCCGCTGCTGTGGGAAGCGGAGCTCGTGGCCTTGGCCGAGAGTGTCCGCATCACGGACGAGATGGACGGCCTTTGCTGCGGTACAGCCTTTGCGGTCATGCTGGGGCTGATGCTCTGTATGACCGTCCTCGGCTGGTTCCCGCTGGCCGTTCTACCGGCGGCGCTGGCCGGCGCGCTGATGGCCTTCCTGCTCTGGAATTTTCCGCCTGCAAAGCTGCGGCTTGGCAGCGTGGGCAGCTTGTTCTTGGCCGGTGCGCTGGGCTGCATCCCGCTGTGCATCGGCTGGCCCGACCTCGCTCTGCCGCTGGGGCTGCCCTACTGGCTGGAGGGCGGGATGGTGTTCTTACAGATCGTGATCTACAAGCTCTCCCACGGGCGGAAGCAGCTCTTCCGCACCGCGCCGCTCCATCGCTGGATGGAAGTGCGGGGCAGCGGCAGCGTACAAATTTTCTATGCGTTCTGCGCAGCGGCCCTGCTGGGCGCGGCGCTGGCCCTGCAATGGGCAAAAATCAGTTGAGGAGGTGCTGCACATGGCAACCGTCCGCCGAAAAAGATCCGAGCCGTTTTCCCTTTTGCAGCGGGACCCCGGCCCGTGGTCGCCGCTTCTGCTGTACTGGCTGGCGACTTTGGGCATCATCGTGGTGTTCGGCCTCGTGATGCTCTACAGTGCAAGCTATACCACCGGCTATCTCCGCTTTGGGGACAGCCTCCATTACATCAAATCGCAGGTGCTCTGCCTCGGCCTTGGGCTGCTGGTGATGATCGCCTTTTCCTATGTGGATCACCGCTTTCTGCGCAAAATGGTCTGGCCGGGGTACATCGTCTGCCTTGTGCTGCTGGTGCTGGTGCTGTTCAGCACGCCGCTGAACGGCTGCCGCCGCTGGCTGCGCATCGCGGGGCAGACGGTGCAGGTCTCCGAGATCGCAAAGTTTGAAATGATCCTGCTCACGGCCCACCTTGCGGCCAAGGCCCCGAAGCTGGAAAAGCTGGACCCCAGCCGCAGCGGCCGGGTGCCGGTGAGGGCGTGGCTCCAGCAGCGGCTGGTGCGGGAGCTGATCCTGCCCCTGCTGCCGCTGGTGCTGGTGGTGGCGCTGCTCATCATGGAACCCCACATGTCCGGCATCGTGCTGACCACCGCCATGGTGGGCACCATCCTGCTGCTGGGCGGCAACGGCGGCATCATCACATGGGTGGGCGGAGCCGCCGGTGTGCTGCTGCTGGAAACGGTGCTGCAGCACATCGACTCCATCCCCTACCTGCAAAGCCGTCTCGACGGCTGGACGCAGGACCTGACCAAGATGACCGACCAGACGCTGCAGAGCCTTTACGCCATCGGCTCCGGCGGCGTGACCGGCCTCGGCCTTGGCAACAGCATCGAAAAGCAGCTCTGGCTGCCCGAAAGCACCAACGACTTCATCTTCAGCGTCGTCTGCGAGGAGCTGGGCTTCGTCGGGGCGGTGCTGGTCATCCTGCTGTTCGTGCTCTTCCTCGTGCAGGGGCTCTGGCTGGCTTTCCACGCTGAGAACCGGTTCTGCACGCTGGTGGGCATCGGCATCATGGCTCAGATCGCGTGGCAGGTGTTCTGCAACATCGCGGTCGTGACCAACACCCTGCCCAACACCGGCATCTCGCTGCCCTTCTTCTCCTCCGGCGGCACCAGCCTGATCTTGCTGCTGGCCGAGATGGGCGTCATGGTCAACATTGGCCGCAACGGCGAGCGGGTCCGGCAGGAACGCCGCCGCGCCCACGAGGAGCAGGAGGCCCGTCGGAAGGAAAAGACCATCGATCTTGCATCCGCGCGGAAAGCGCGGGCCGAATCATAAGGAGGAACCAAGATGCGTGTTCTGATCGCAGCCGGCGGCACGGCCGGCCATATCAACCCCGCGCTGGCCATTGCCGGTGCACTGAAAAAAGCAGACCCCAGCGCCGAGATCCACTTCGCGGGCCGGAAAGAGGGAATGGAATACCGGCTGGTGACCCAAGCGGGCTACCCCTTCCACCACATCGAGATCACCGGCTTCCAGCGGAAGCTCTCGCTCCACAACATCAAGCGGAACCTCATCACCCTGTGGAATCTGGCCCTGTCCGGCCCGGTGGCCAAGAAGATGATGCGGGACATCCAGCCCGACCTCGTCATCGGCTGCGGCGGTTACGTCTCCGGCCCAGTGGTGCGCTGCGCCGCCAAGATGGGCATCAAGACCGCCCTGCACGAGCAGAACGCCTTCCCCGGCGTGACCAATAAGCTGCTGGCCCCGGACGTGGACATCGTCTTTGCCGCTGTGCCCGCCGCCGTGGAGAAGCTGGGTGCCCCCGAAAAGACCATCGTGGTGGGCAACCCGGTGCGGCCGGAGGTCTTCACGCAGGCCAAGAACCGGGACGCCATCCGCGCTGAGCTGGGGGCAGGGGATCGGACGGTCATCCTCTCCTTCGGCGGCAGTCTGGGCGCCCGCCGCGTCAACGAGGTGGTGGCCGACCTCTGCGCATGGGAACAGAAGAACCAAAAGCCCGTGCTGCACCTCCACGCCACCGGCCAGTACGGCGTGGAGCTGTTCCAGAACCTTGAAAAGGAAAAGGGCTTCGCCCCCGGCGACAGCCTCGTGGTGAAGGAATACATCAACAACATGCCGGAGCTGCTGGCGGCGGCGGACCTCGTCATCAGCCGCGCCGGTGCCCTGACGCTGGCCGAGCTGGAGGCCGTGGGCCGCGCGGCGGTCCTCATCCCCAGTCCCAACGTGGCCGAAAACCATCAGTATTATAACGCGCTGGAATTACAAAAAGCTGGGGCTGCGGTGGTCATTGAGGAAAAGGATCTGACCGGCGAGAAGCTGGTCTCCACCGTGTCCGAGCTGCTGGCCGAGCCCGGCAAGCTGGCCGCCATGGGCCAGAACGCCCGGAAACTCTCGGTGGACGACAGCCTCGACCGCATTGCCGATGCGCTGCTGAAGCTCGTCAAGACCCCGTAAGAGAAGCGAAAATCCAAAGGAAAGGAGGTGCGGCCCAATGACAGAAAACCGAAACCGCCGCCGCAAAAAGCGCCCGGCCTACGATCAGGCCAAGGACGCCCAGCGCCGCCGGAGTGCAAACGGGGTGCGCAGCCAGAACAGCAGCCATCCGATCACCAACCCGAACTTCGACCCTGACGCCCCCCGGCCCAGCCGGTACACCGAGCGCAGCGTAGATTATGGCAGCGGCTACCCGGACAACAGCATCCAGTTCCCCACCGGAGGCCGCCCCGCCCAGAATCAGAATCGAAACCAAAACCGCGATCCGAACCGCCGCCCGCAGAACGGCCGAAATCAGAATGGGCGGGCCGGGCAGCGCCCCCGCAGCAGCCGGAACGCCGCCCGCACCGGCCAGAGCCGCCCCCAGAGCCGGAACCCCCAGCCGGGGCGGAATCCCCAGCGGCTCCGCCCCACCGAGGCGAACCTGCGGGACCCCGCCCGCCGGGAGGGCAAAAAGAAGCGGAAGCTCACCCGGAAGGTGCTGCGCCGCCGCCGCATCATCCGGCGGCTGACCGCGCTGGCCATGCTGCTCTGCGTCATTGCGGCGGGTATCTACCTCACTGTGACCATGCTGTTCAAGATCAGCGCCATTCAGGTGCGGACGGCGGACGGCATGGTGAGCGAGACGGGGGGCTATTCCAGCGAGCAGATCGTTCAGGCGCTGGGCGTCAACCTCGAAGAGAACATCTTCAGCTTTGACCCCGCGTCCAAGGCCGCCGCGCTGGAACAGGTCTTCCCCATGCTGGAGAATATCCGGGTGGAGCGGGACTACCCCGGCACCGTGGTCATTCAGGTGACCGAGGCCCAGCCCGCTTACACCATGCAGACGTCGGGCGGGTGGCTGACCCTCTCGGCCAGCCTGAAGATCCTCTCCTCCGATGCGGCGCAGCCCGCCGGTCTGCCCACCCTTTACGGCGGCGAACCGGTGAGCCAGAACCCCGGCACCCAGCTCAGCTTTGAGCAGCCCGCCCCCGCCAGCAGCGTTGCGTCGGACAGCGCTGCGTCGGACAGCGCTTCCGGCACCGCCGAAGAGGCGGGCGACAAGCGGCTGGACTCCCTCAACACCCTGCTGGCGGCGCTGGATGCCCTAGGGATGCGCGGCGACGTGACCCGCATTGAGTTCGCCGACCCGGAGGAGATGTCGTTTTTGTATCAGGATCGGATCAGCGTCCTGCTGGGCACGTTGAACGAGCTGGACTATAAGCTGAAACTGGCCCAGCATGTGCTGCTGAATGCGGACGGCAGCGGCTGCGCGGCCACCGACACCGGCACGCTGGACTTCACCCACATCAGCATGTCCTCCACCCGCAAATTCACCTTTGCGCAGGGCGAGCCGAAGCTGCCGTCGGGCTATGTGATCCCGGAACCGGCAGCAGAGGACACCGCAGCGGACGATGCCGCCCCGGCAGAGGAGGCCGCTGCATCGGAGGGCGACGCTGCGGCGGAGCCCCCCGCCGACGGAGCTGCTGAACAGGCCGTCCCCGAAGCCGAAACTTCCGCAGAAGCAGACCCCGCCCCCGCCGCACAGGAACCGGCGGGCACCGGGGCCGCAAACTGACAAAAAAGCGAGGTTCATCTATGAAACTGGAACAATTGATGGAAGGGGTCCCCTTTACCCTTGTGCAGGGCAGTATGGAGACCGAAGTGACCGATATCATCTATGACAGCCGCAAAGCCGCACCGGGCCTTGCCTTCGTCTGCATCGTGGGCACCCAGCGGGACAGCCACGAGTTCGCCGCCGACTGCGCCGCCAAGGGCGTCAGCGTGCTGGTCATCCAGCATGACATCGACCTGTCCGCCGTGCCGGAGGCCACCGTCGTCAAGGTGGAGAGCAGCCGCTATGCCATGGCCCTGATGAGCTGCAACCTCTTCGGCAACCCGGCCAAGCAGATGACCATGATCGGCGTCACCGGCACCAAGGGCAAGACCACCACCACCCACATGATCAAAAGCGTGCTGGAGGCCGCAGGCCGCAAGGTGGGCATGATCGGCACCAACGGCATCTACTATATGGGACGCCACAAGGACACCGCCAACACCACCCCGGAAAGCTACGAGCTGCAAAAGACCTTCCGGGAGTTTCTGGATGCCGGCTGCGATACCGCGCTGATGGAGGTATCCAGTCAGGGCCTGATGATGGACCGCGTGGCGGGCGTGCACTACGATGTGGGTGTGTTCACCAACCTTTCGCCGGATCACATCGGCCCCGGCGAGCACAAGACCTTTGAGGAGTACCGCAGCTGGAAGGGCCAGCTGTTCAAGCGCTGCGACGTGGGCGTGGTGAACATTGACGATGAGAATACCGAAGCACTTCTGGAAGGCCACACCTGCCGCCTTGTCACCTATGGCCGCGCTGAGCAGGCGGACTACCGCGAGACCGGCTTTGAACTGCTGCGCACCCACGATTTTCTGGGCGTGAAGTTCCATGTGACCGGCAAGGACGAGATGGATGTGAAGGTGAACATGCCCGGCGAGTTCAGCGTGTACAACGCGCTGGCAGCTCTGGCGGTGGGCAAGGTGCTGGGCCTGCCGGATCAGGCCATCCACGACGGCCTTGGCAAGTGCGTGGTCAAGGGCCGCGTGGAGCTGGTGCCCATCAGCAAGAAGTTCACCATCCTGCTGGACTACGCCCACAACGAGGTGTCCACCGAAAGCCTGCTCACCACTCTGCGGGCCTACAAGCCCCACCGTCTGGTGGTGGTGTTCGGCTGCGGCGGCAACCGCTCCAAGCTGCGCCGCTACGGCATGG
>ERZ773131.840-NODE-840-length-24573-cov-55.463415_pt1 | contig 24573 bp, 16 predicted proteins | sample MGYA00511082_ERZ773131 | MGnify/ENA primary metagenome ERZ773131 (study PRJEB29015, sample SAMEA2737813) | human gut metagenome | biome: human gut; feature: human-associated habitat; material: faeces | place: China | collected 2012 ... | reverse complement strand
TATCTGTAAGCTTATCGAGACGTCTGCATCAGCTAACAGAGACGTCTGAACTCGCAGACTGAACTACTTGAGTTTCTTGACTGAACCACTTGAGTTAGCTGACTGAACCACTTGGGTATTCTTCTTCATGTGCTTGAATGTAACCATAAAACTTTTCAACCATACAGGTCGAAATTGTTTCAGTGGGCGAGAGCCCCCTCAAACTTTTACTTTTATTTATAAATCGTCAGCCCGACGCTCTGAAGCGGAGTGCTGTTTTTATAGCATTATAAATACTTTCCCGGAATCTGCTGCAAGGCAAAATCCCAGGAAGTATAAGCCCCCAGCCTGCTTGCGAAAGTAGGCAGGGAAATTTCTTATCTGTTACCTCTAAGATAATATCTTATTTCAATTTTTCTATCTGTTCCTGGGTAAGACCGGAATACTTCATAATCAGATTGAGGTCAACGCCATCAGCAAGCATATTTCTGGCAATATCAAGGCTTCGCTGGTTCATACCTTTTTCCATACCTTCCGCAAGACCTTCTTGCTTACCTTTCGCCATACCTAATTCCATACCCTTTTCCATACCTTCAGCTATACCTTCACGCTTAGCAGTGTCTACGGAATTCTTGATGTCGCGATATGCCATCTTGCTGGTCTCGTACTCCCTCATTTCCTGCGGAGTAAACTTGGCTATCTCGGCTTCCTCGAAGAGGCGGTCGAAGCCGAAATCGGTCAGCAAGCTGATGTATCTTTCTTCTACCTGTTTCATACGCTTTATGTTTTTGCCTTGAAGATTATACAGTACTACATGCGAACGGTCGGTTTAAAAGAAAAAATAACGAATATCTGTTAATAAAAGTTTAAGCGTGTCCTGTCTTGGAAAAATTATAGTATATTTGTAGCCGAAAAGACGGGTCGGCGTGACTCGTAGTGATCCATGAGATGACAGAATAAAACAGAAACTCAAAATTAGTAATTATTTAACGAGAAAAACAAGATGAAAAGAACCATTTTAACAGCAGTGTCGCTGCTAATCTTATTCGTATTGCCACCTCATCTTTCTGCCGGGCCACAATCTTGGCAACAGGCGCAGAAAATAGCGGAAAGAATTGGCTGCTGGGCAAAGAATTCGGTGGCGCCTATGACGCCGGGCAACGTATTCCTGAAAATGGGGGATAAGGAAACGGCGGTGCCGCTAAAACTGACCAACTGGGGTGATACCGAGGTGACCAGCATCAGCTATACCTTTTATTATACAGATAAGCAGGTGAGCGAGGGACCTTTCGTGTTGAACTTAGACCAGCCGCTCAAGGATGGAGAAACGCGAGAGGTAAAAATTCCTATCAAACCGGGCCAGAAACTGGGAAAGGAAGAGTTGCTCTTCAATATCACACAGGTGAACGGACAGTATAACGAGGCTTCGGCGGGATATGCCTATCTTACCTGCTGCACGGTCAACAAGATGCCGCACAAGCGGGTACTGGTAGAAGATTATGCGGGAATGTGGTGCTGGCACTGTCCTATCGGACTGGTGGCTACCGATGCCATAGCGCGTATGTATCCCGACGACGTAGTGGCTGTTTCTGTTCATAAAACTGATGATATCAGCAAGGTTGTATCCCGTGGGGTATATGAAGGCTTGATAGACCGCTATGCCGTAACGGTTCCTGCCGTATGGGTGGCACGTGATAACAAGGCTGCCGGTTTTGACATTACCGATGCTTTCAAGATAGAAAAGAGCAAGGTTACCTACATGAACATGGAGGTGGACGCAGAATGGGATGAGAACGGTAATAACATACGTGTGAAAACCCAGGTAGAACCATGCATGTTGCCTGATGAGGGCGAAACGTTTGCCATAGGCTATGTGATGACTGCCAGCGGACTGAGCGACGACAAATGGCGACAGGAGTCGAGTTATTCCGAGTATTCCAGCGACAGTTATAAGGATGCACCCGAAGAGATGAAGTTCTATGCCGATGCAGCCAACTATGTAGAGGACTGGTCGAAGGTAAAGGGCATGGTGTATAACCATGTAGCGATAGAATCGCAGGGTATGGACAACGGACTGGAGGACTCGAAGATGACCGACTTCCGGGCAGACGAGGTGAAGACGCACTCCACCACTTTTGAGGGTGTAAACAAATACAGCGTGATCCGCGACCGCAGCAAGATAGAGATAGCAGCGGTGCTCTTCAACACCAAGACCGGGAAGATAGAAAATGCTGCCCGCTGCAGTGTGCGCAATCATGGCACTACCGGCATCCGTCCTAACCTTGTTCAGGAGCAGAAAAAACCGGAGGGCATCTACGACATGCAGGGACGCAAGGTGAACGGCAAGCCGACGCCGGGCATATATATCGTGAACGGCAAGAAAACGGTAATCAGATAATTCTTTTTGACCTGAGATATGATGGATAAGAAATTTTACGCCATAGCCGTATCGGCGATATGTGCTATGAATGTCTATGCCGGACCGGTAGACGTGAACAAGGCGCAGACAATGGCAAGAAAGTTTATCGGAAATCCTGTGAGTGTGGGTCCGTCGGTGGTGCAAAGCCGCGGAACCCGTACTTCAGAACCATCGCTCCACCTCTTCAACAACCAGGATGGTGAAGGCTTCGTCATCGTGGCGGGTGATGACCGGGTAGGCGGGGTACTGGGATATAGCGACAGGGGAAGACTGGATGCTGAAAATATGTCGGCTCCGATGAAAAAACTCCTGGAGCGATATGCACGGGTGGTGGAGCTGGTGAAGGTAGACAGCATCAGCGTGACGCCGGTCTATGCCAAACCGCCGAAGGCATCGGTAAAACCGCTCGTCAGTGCGGAGTGGAGCCAGGATTATCCTTATAACTACTATACCCCGCGCAGCAGCACCGCGGCAAGCCTACCTATACGGGCTGTACCATCACGGCGATGGCACAGGTGCTCTATGCCCACCGCTGGCCTAAGATGAGACCCGAGGGGGTATACCGGGGTAAGGGTGCCATGGCATACGATTATTATGACTGGGACAACATGCTCGATTCCTACAGCGGAGGAGGGTACACTGAGGCACAGGGGCAAGCAGTGGGCGTGCTGATGCGCGACTTGGGAAAACTGGCTCATGCTACCTACGGTGTGAACGGAACCCTCTGTGATGAGGCAAAGTTATGGCATACCCTCGAACACGATTACAACTGCAATGTGCGCCAGCTGGAGAAGGACAGACTGCCGGGCGGCGAGTTTCTGCAGGCTATCTACCAGGAACTGTCTCTCGGCTGTCCGGTCTTCATGACGGGCGGCGACCATGCCTTTTTATATGATGGCTACGATGAGAACGGACTGGTGCATGTAAACTGGGGATGGGCTGGTCTGGACAATGGCTATTTCGACATCAATACGGCAGCGACGGCGGGCGGAGGTTACGGCAGCGACGGCTGTTACTACGAAAACCAGATAGCGCTCTTCGTGCATCCGAACGACGGAATGATAGAACCGCTGCAGCCTAAACCGGTGGTGCTGTCGGTGAACAATGACCAGGGACTGCAGTTCCAGGCGAGTGAAGGAATGACGGTGAAGTCGGTTATTCCGGCGCAGATCAAAGGTGTGGGAGCCCGCAATCTGGCTCAGAATGCCGGAGGCGCCTATACCGGACAGATAGGCATCGGACTCTTTACGCAGGACGGAAAGTGTATGCATGTCTTCGGGCAGTCGGGTGTCTTGTCTTGGGCTACCTATTATACCAGCTACAATTTCGAATATGACTGGTGGAAGATGGACCTGAATGAGATAGACGGTCTGGCAGACGGCACCTATACTCTGCGACCTTTGGGCCGCCGACTCCTGGATGCTGACAAGGGCGTTTGGGAAGACTGGAGGCAAATGGTGAATGGCAATTCCGTGCCGATGATTGTAAACCGTGGCGAGGTTACGCTGGTACAGGCAGACAACAAGCCTCACCTGTTGCTTGCGGGCAAGCCAGAGGTGCTGGAGCCAGCCTATCAGTACAGCAGCCAGTTGGCAGGCATTCTGCTGAATGTATCTAACCTGAGCCGCTATCAGGCTCGCGGCGAGTTACAGGTGGAACTGGAGGGCACGGGAAATCTGGCGGGTGAAACCTATCAGGTACCGAATGCCTATCTCGTCCACATGGTGGCGCAGCGCATGGATACTACCCAGTGGCTCGTGAGGTTCATGACATCCTATTCGGGCCCTACCGGCTCTCATGAGCTCAAGGCAGGCAAGTATCGCATGAAGCTCCGCTTCAACCACAATATCGAGACGAAGAATCCTGGCGTCTACGAGATTCCGGTGCCGGAAGATTTCCTGCTCGAGGTATATCCTAACAACTACGAAGGCAGGGTGACCGTTACATCGGTGAAACTCCTGGATGAAGCGGGCAGTTATGTGCCTTCCCATTACTTCGACCTGGATCAGAAGCCGCAGCTGGTGCTGGGTATGTCGGGCTATATGAAGTATCTGACGCAGGGCAGTCTGCAGACCCGCATGCGCTACCGTCTGGTCAATGTGGCTACGGGCGAGACTGCGTATACGAGCAGCATCAGCAGAGTAAGCATTCCGCGCAACGTTGATACGGATCTTACGGGTTCTACCCGCCATACCGTGAATCTTTCTGAGTTGGCAGAGGGCACCTACGAGATACATGTAGATATAGAGCGTGACGGCATGTGGCTGGACCGCTGGAATGCCAATACGTTGCGCCGCCGCATTACGCTCTACCGCAAGGCGCCGACTACAGGCATCACGAAGCCGGCTCTATCGCAGGGTACGGGCAGTGCAGCCGCTTCTTCATCTTCTGATGCAGTATACGGATTGGATGGCCGCAAACTTACCAAAGTTACCCAGCCGGGCATCTATATCCGGAATGGAAAGAAGGTGGTAATGCGCAAATAATAATTGACAGAATAAACAGGTAATTGATTCAATAATTTTTAAAATTAGACAACATGAAAAGAAAGTTTTTGACGGCATTTTTGTCGATGGTATTGGCTATGATATCAGTATCTTGCCATAGCAGTGAGGAAAGAATAATCAGTTTTAATGATTTGCCGGTGCATGCACAGCAGTTTGTAAAGAAGTATTTTGCAGAGGTTGCCGTGAGCCATGCGGAGAAGGAAAAGGACAACGGCCGGTGGGAGTATGATGTATTGCTCAGCGACGGAACCCAGCTGGAGTTTGATGCGAAAGGCGAGTGGACTTCGGTAAACTGCAAGTTCTCTGTGATGCCTGATGGTATCATTCCAGCCAACATTGCAGCAGATATAGCGAAGCGATATCCTAATCAGAAGCCTTATAAGATAGAGAAAGAGTTAGGAGGATATGAAATCGATATCCCTGGTTATGAACTCTATTACAATAAAGCCGGTGTCTTTATCCGTGTAGAAGCCGATTATCATTAATAACAGAAATCCCCCATCCAGCGAAGGCAGGATGGGGGAATTTATTTTGAAAATAAGACAACGCTACGGTTATTTCTGTCTTGGCTTGATTTCGTATGCCGGATTGTTGCAGATATCCCAGCGGTCTAACTTTGCACCATTGGTGAGTATCAGTTTCTCCTTCTGGTAGGCTATGATGGTCTGCGAAGGAAGGAGGACGCGGTCATCGGCGGTGAAACAGCGCAACGGATTGGCAAAGTTTCTTGCCTGGAAATCGGCGAGACTGTATTCTGCCAACTGTATCTTGCCGTCCTTCAACATTGATACGAAGAACTTATCCTTGTCACCGGTCTTTGAAATGGAACGTAGCTTGAACTCCTGAGAACGGGAAACCTTGAGCGGGGCATAATCCTTTTGCTGGATGATGTCTTCTACTTTCCATGAATAGATGGTTCCCGTGCGAGGGATGAAGGCATAGAGCGAATCGCCAATCACCTCCATATCGTAGGATTCTCCCAGCGGCTCATCCTTGCTACCAATGAAATCGCCACCCGTACTGAGCTTGGCAAATACCTTATTGTTGTTTGCTGCCTCCAGGTTCAGCGCCTCGCGGTCGAAGACCCGGATGTTGGTATACTTTGAGTCGCGCACGAAAACAAGACGAGGGGTTGCGCAAACACAGCCCACCTTCGAAATCATGCTGGCTGGCCAGGAACCTGTGCCCAGGCGGCTGAGATATTTGCCCGTTTTCCTGTCGAAGATCTGTACCTCCTGATTTTCGCCGGCAGCCACAAAGAGATGGTCGCCTTCAGCATAAATATCGCGTGCCAGCGTGCGGTCGCCGTTGCTCATGCTGCGCTTGAATTCCAACGTTTCGGCATCGAAGACATCGACACACTTGCCTGCAAAATTCGCCACATACAACTCTTCGCCATCGTGAAAGAGGTTGGCTGCATCCAGCGGTCTGCCACCTAAATCTTCGGCTGTGCGGGAAAGATGTCCGTCCAGATAGAAATAATCTGCCACCTTGATGGTATCTACCGGTTGCGGTACCACTCTGTCTTCCGTTATCTCACGTATTTCTGTCTTATCGCAGGAAGCTAAAGCCAGCATCATTCCTGCTCCTATCATGATCATATTTTTTCTCATATAGTTTCCTCCTTTATTTTGCATGATCTTTAATTGGGTTCTCTGTGAAATATTTCACCAGTCTGCTCTTTTTGTAAAAATCCTCTATGGTCTTCTGCAGTTTGGCATCATCCTTGAAGGTATCATTGATGCCACAGTCGCGATACTTAGCATTCTCCTCTTTGTGGAAGCCCAGCAGATTGCGGTCGGTATAAGGGAGATCGCCCTTATGGCTCAGCCACATGTGCAGCTGCCAGATAAATTCCGGCCATCCTACGTTGACGCCTTCCGGTGTTTTGGCTGGATACGTCATATTGCTGTCGTGACTATAGTCCATGCAGTGCATGTGCTCGTGGGTAATTGCTTCCCATCCGCTGAACGAACCATAATGGCCATAGAAGTTCCAGTCGGTAACGGTCCAGATGTAGCCGCCGCCCAATCCACCGTATGCCGGACTAGACTGTCCGAGCACGAAGTTTTTCGGTGCCTTGAATCTTTCCATTTCGCTCTGGTATTTCTCGGCAGTGAACGTTACTTTATTGTTGTCGTAGAGATCGCCGCCCATCACCTTCTTGAAGTTTGCCATCACATGCTTATATTCCGGAGTGGTCATCATATAGGTATAGTTGGTGACAATCACCACCCATTCGCGGGCGTAGATAGGTCTCATTTCACGGAAATTGTGTGATTCTCCTACCTCTGGAGTCCACCCGTAGTTGGAGAAACTGCAGGTCCATCTGGCGTCAATCTTCTGGAGCATCTTGAAGTGTTCATCATCGCTCACGAGACGTGTCTTCATCCTGTTAAGGTCGAGATACGGGCAGGTGAAACTCACGAAGTTTCCGTTTTTCTTTTTCCAGATATTCCGTCTGCCAACGAATGATGGCTTGAAGGAGAAGCGGGAGAAGGCGGGAATGGATTTAATGAACGCCACCGGAATGTATTCATCCACTTCCGGGATATACATCTCGAGTGTTACGTTGGAGACTGGTTTTGCCGACCAACTGGTGATGACGAGCGATTCATCCTCAGTAGATTTCCTAACATTGATGAGGTTGTCAGTCTGGAAGGTGTAATCCGGTTTGTCTACGATTTCAGTTGATGGGTCAGATAGATTCAGGATGTGTTTAGCCTGTTCTGCCGGCAACTTTTCGAAAACCACCGTATCCTTTTTGAAATCTTCCTGGAACGGTTTTTCAATGTCGTTGTACACGATCTGGTCTTCATAATCGGTGGAGCAGGATGCCATCAGGGTCATCGCTGCCACGAGTGTGGTTCCAGCAGCCAGTGCCGGAATCTTTCGATGTTTTTTCTGCTTCATCATTTTGAGTTTTTACTGTTAAAATACTTACTATGAAAAATAGGATGCAAAGATAAGAATAAATATTGGTTTGTCCAAATAATCATGCTGTTTTTTGGGGCTATTTCTTACATTTTTATAGAAGCAGAGACAAGTTATTTTTATTACGCAAGGAAACTTGCAAAAAACTCTGTTTCTTTTCATAAAAATAAAGTGCCGAATAGGATAAACCCTATCGGCACAATCTTCAATTCAATTAATTAGAATTCTTTTTGGTATGCTATGGTAACAGTTGAATACTCTGATTCATTCAGATTTATAAAACTGACCATAATACTTGTTTTTTTATCTTTAGAAATAAAATTATGCAAATCGGCAAGGCCTCCATTGTTTTTCCCCTTATAGATGTAATGCTGCTTCATCCATGTTAAAACGCTTTCTTTTTTAACTTGCATAAGCATAGATGTTGCACTGAAGTACTGGCCATTCATTATCATATACATGATGGATGGACTATGAGGGTCATTATCATCATCGCTGGCAAAAGCCAACATGTCTTCATCGCTCTTCACATAGCCTGCTTCCTTCATATAAGCTGTGATAGTAGCTTTGTTTGCAGACCAATCAAGAATTGGTTCGATGTATTTACGCCCATTAGGTTCGGAAATAAAATCATAGTAGCTGAACTTACTTGTTGAACCGGTCTTTTGACTTGATGCTGCTGTTCCAACATTACCAGTTACTGAAGCAGCCGAAATTGTATTCTCTGTAGATTTTTCCACTTGCATACCAGAGTCTGCAATGAATCCGCTACCACCATATACATTTCCCATAACATCGCCTAATCCTTTTAAAAGTCCCTTTTTCTCACGGGTTTTGACAACCATATCTACACTGGAATTTACAGATGAGAAAATGTCAACCTCGCCACTATTGACTTTACAAAGAGTTTTTGTATCAGAAACTTCTGTTGCGGTCAATGTTCCAATATTTTTGGCTACTTGCTCTCCAGCTACGTCTTTCATGATGGCAACATCAAACTTCTGTCCCTTTTTAATTCCGTTTGATGCTCCCAGATTAATATATACGGTCAGAGCTTTATCATCTTTAGCATTGTCAATTAATACAATCTTTCCAACCACAGGAAACACCTTTTCCATCATCTTGGTCATGCTTAACTTTACCATCTTACATGCATCAGCAATCGCATCAGCCTCGCCACTCATGCTGTTACCTCTGGTTGTGAACATAAACGAAGTTGAAGATTCCTGCGAATTCGGCTTAATCATAGTAATAACATAGTTAAGGTTTACTTCTGTCAGCGTAAATCTTTCTCCTTTATCTTCTGCAGTTTGGCTGGATACGGCTGGTTTTTGAAGATGACCTTTAAGTAAAGTATACTGCTTGTCAGTGGCTTTACAGTTTTCTGCATCTAAAACGTTAACTCGCATAGTCTTGACTAATGCTCTAATAACATTTTCCCTTAAAGTTCGTATATCACTGTCAGTATAACCGCCTTCTGCAGTAAACTTCTCAACCAATACGTTAGCTTTCTCTTGTGCATGAGTAAATACCATTACCATGAACAACATAGATATACACAAAATAATTCTTTTCATATAATTTTTTAATGAGTTTAATTATTATTTTTCTCTTCTAATTCCTTCTTCCATATTTCAAGAGCCTGGGAGTCATTCTTCGATTTGAAAATCTTATCCATTTCATCTCTATGTTCTTTCATATTGGCATATGAGAAGTATTTTTGTAAACCCCAAATGCCCAATATAACGAATACAAAGATCCAAAATTCGGCAGAACTCCAAGTTAATATTCCATGTTTAGACCCAAAAGCTCTAAATATAAATGTCATGACAATGGCTAAAATAACTATGGTTGCACATCCAAGACCTACTTTCTTGCGTTTGTTGGTTATGTCGTCAAAATAAAAAGGATCAGTATCCCCACAATTAGGACATGTCTGAGCGCTTGAACTGATCTTTTCCTTGCATGTTTTACAGTAAAGAATGTGTCCGTCATTAATTACAGTTGTTCCTTTTGAATCAGAAGTATCTGAAAGAGTTTCTGTTTCATCCAAAGCATATGTAGGTTCATTGCATATAGGACATACCTTTGCATCTGCAGCAATAGATTCTCCACAGGCAGGACCGTTTTTTGTTTCCTTTAAGGGATGAGTTTCATCTAACCATTCCCCACAATGTTTGCATTTCTTCGCAATTGCGAGAATTTCTTCGCCACAATAAGGGCATCTCTTTGTTTTTTCCATAATTTTATATTATTATCATTTTCTGCTGCAAAATTAAATGTTTTTTGTGATATATGGATAGAATAAACCCTAATATAGCATAGGATTTTCCCTATACTCATAATGATAGGATATAGATAAGTAAAGCTAAATAACCTGTTTCCATCGTTTTTCTTAGCTATATCCAGGGCATTCTGGCTCATATCGCGTTATGCCTTTTTATTAGCTTCATACTCCCTCATTTCCTGTTTCATATGCCATTCGTTTTATGAGTTGCCCAAATTCTCGACAAAATTCAAAGGTAACTGGGTTGCCTTAGCAACTCGTTCGGCAGAAAGTCCCATTGCCAGCAAACGTTGTGCCGTTTCAGTGTTGGCCTCATGTTTGCCTTTCGCCATGCCTATTTCAATACCCTCCGCAAGACCTTCTTGCTTTGCCGTATCAATGGAATTCTTGATGTCTCGATATGCCTTTTTACTGGCTTCATACTCCCTCATTTCCTGCGGAGTAAACTTGGCTATTTCGGCTTCCTCAAAGAGGCGATCGAAGACCTTGTCGCACAGTTCTTTAGGGCGCTGTGTAAGCTTATAGAGATTCTTCAGGGCATAGAGCCACTTCTCGTAGAGCGTATCCAGTTCTTCCAGGGGCTTGTTGAACTTGGCTATCTCTACATAGATAAATTCCAACTTATCGTAGAAAATCTTGTGGGTAGCGGTATCGCACAACTGTACATGATGGCGGATTTTCTCCTTGTCGAAGGCATCCTCGTTCATGTTAAAGTTGAGCAGCGCTACGGTATAGACATGATTGAGTTTGAAATCCCAGTCACTCCCCTTGGGTGCCTGCTCGCGAATCGGGAAAGTAGAGTAGAAAAGGGAGCGGTCCTTGAAATATGTCTGGTAGGCATTCTGCATTTCAACGATGAACTTCTCGCCGTTTTCGCCCTCGCAATATACATCAAAGATGGCTCTGCGGTCGGTATAGACATCTCCCACATGCTCCGGGTTCAGATACGACACGTCCTTCACAACCTGTCTGCCATTAAACAAGCTGTTGAGGAAGCAAATGAGCAAATCCTTGTTCATTGCTGTTCCAAAAATTCGCTTGAAACCGAAATCGGTCAGCAAGCTGATGTATCTTTCTTCTACCTGTTTCATACGCTATACCATATTATCACTTATTTGTTCCGAGATATTCGGCTTTCTCCTAAGTCTGCTGCAAAGTTAAGACTTTTATTCGTAATAAGCAAGAAAATTGGAAGAAACTTTTATTTTATAAACACACGAATATTTGGAAAAATCTCTGTATTTTTCAAAGAAAAGTTGTATATTTGCAGAAAACTTTCTGGATGATGGCAAAGTGTAGCTAATCAGATATTTCCAGAAGGTGGCGTAATTAACTCAATATCAAACATAAAGACCTGAAGAAATGAAAAAGAATGAAGAAAGAAGAAAATGGAAGGGACTGAAAAACGGGTTCCTGTTGGTGGGATTCATAGCCCTGCTGATAGCCAGTTCGCAAACTGTTCGTGCCGAGGAAATCAATTGGCTGAAGGCGGCGGAGATAGCTAAGAGATATGTCACTCTGCCGCAAGATACCGGTATGAAAGCAAAGGAGAAGGGCAGGAAAAACAAGACCGGTTCACCTTATTATATATATAATGATGCGAGGGGACAGGGATTCGTTATCGTATCTGGTGATGACCAGATGGGAGAAGTGCTGGGATACGGCAAAGAAGGCAGTCTCGATACGCTCAATGCCAATCCCTGCGTAAAACTGCTGCTTTCGGGATACCGACAGACTTTCGAGGTGCTGAAAGAAGGAAAGGTGAAGGTGCAAAGCCATACACGCACCGGACTTTACTCTAAAACCGTAGTGCCGATGCTGAAAAGCAAATGGGGACAGTCGTATCCGTTTAATGCTAAAACGGGATATGATTACAGCGGCTGTGTGGCTACGGCTGTGGCTCAGATGATGTATTATCATCAGTGGCCGGCTCAGGGACAGGGAAAAAACGAATATGTGGTAACCTACTACCAGGCAAAGAAAAGTGCGGATTTCAGTCAGTCGCATTACGACTGGGCCAACATGTTGCCAGACTACCGCTATCCGGTTCAGGCTACTCCTGCACAGATAGATGCCGTAGCCTTACTGATGAACGATGTGGGTGTGGCTTCTTTCATGCAATATACGCCCAGCGCAAGTGGAACCCAGGGAGTCTTCGCCTATCAGGCGCTGCAGAAGCATTTCGATTATTCGGCAGCCTACGTTACGAAAGCTGTAGAAGGACCGGGGAGGTTTGCAGAAATCCTGAGACAGGAACTGCTCAACGGATGTCCGGTTTATCTGGAAGGCAGACCAGCCGGTTCGGCTTCCGGTCATGCCTGGGTAACTGATGGTTTCGATGAAAACGGCCTCTTCCACATGAACTTCGGCTGGGAGGGACAGGGCGATGCCTATTATTCGCTCACCAATCTCAATGTTTCGCAGACCGGAAGTGAGTTTCAGGGCAAACCGCTTGCCTTTAACCGTGCCATTACCGCCATATTAGCTCATCCCAACAACGGGAAATATCCCGAAATAGAGCGCGGACTGCTGGAAACTTCGCCGCAGCTGATGTTCAACGAGGGTGGTTCTCTCAGCCTGAAAGAGGCGTCAGGAAAGTTATTCGGCCCTTCACAGCCGGTAACTGTCGAGATGAATTCCTTCGTCAACAGAGGCAAGCCTTTCAGGGGTGATATCGGCGTTGCCGTTTATGATGAAGCAGGGAATCTCAAGCAGGTGGCTTATTCTGATGATCATCAGCAGGGAGGCTTTACGGAAAGACTTTATGGCGGAGAGCAGAAGGGATGGATGGGAACTGATTATCTTATCAATCAGGCTCAGAAAATCAGTCTCAGTCTTGCCGGTCTTGAAAACGGCTATTACCGTATCATCGCTATATGTGCAGCCCGGAAGGATGATGGTTCATGGGATGATTTCCTGCCGATGAAGAAGGCACCTGTTATCGAGGTGGAACTGAAAGACGGTGCCGGCCGCATCTCTGAAATCTGTTCGGAAGATGCCCGCTTCCAACTGATGGGGCAGCCAAGACTTGACGGCAAAGCTGAACAGGGCAGCAAGGTACGTGCCTTCTTCACTATCAAGAACCTCAATGGTGTGCCGCGCGACTGTTACCTGAGAGTGAAACTGCTGGATGAGAACCAGGAGGTTGTGCTGAGTACACGTGTGGACCAGCTGACCGAAATAGATGGTTTCAGCGAGACCGAAATCCCGATTCTTCTTTCGGTTCCTGCCCAGCTTGTTCCGGGATATTATCAGGTAAAACTGGAGATTACTTCGGATGAAGCCGAAACCCAGGATTGTCCGGTCAACGGAATCCACGATCAGGATGCAGCCTATATAGAGGTGGTAAAGGGAGAGGAGAAACCGCTGATGGCAAAAGCTGAAGTCTTTCTGGCTGATGATTCGCACGGGAAGATAGAAACCGGAAGCGTCGATGTATCGAAGGTATCTCTCTTCAAGATGGGTGTTTCGTTGCGTACGACAGAAGACCGCAGTTACGAGGGGCATGTTTCCCTTATTTCTGAAGATGTAGATACTAAGGAAAAAATAGAGGTAAAGGGTATCAGCGATGAGGTAACCGTCTCATCAGCTTTCGAAGTGCCGCTTTACAGCTACTGGCTGCGCAAGAATAATCTGCCTTGGACCAACGGTCATACCTATCTGTTCAGGGTGATGGGCGAGATAGGAGGAAAGAAAGTGGAACTGAAGAATCCGCAGGAACCTTCTTATTTTCTCAAGCGAAAGGGCGATATCCTTATTCTCTATCAGGATATAGCTACAGGAAAAGAAAATGCTACCATCTCTGATACTGAAACCGATATCTGTCGCGAGGGACATCAACTCTTGGTTTCGGGCAAGGACGTGAGAAAGATTAAACTGTATCATGCGGGAGGAAACCTGCTCAGACAGGCATCTGGTACGGATGGAAAAACAGTCAGTCTCTCTTTACAGGGTATCAGCCAAGGCGTTTATCTGTTGCGGGTAGAAACCGGTATGCAAAGCAAGACATATAAACTGCTGCTTTAAACGGATGTTCCTGTTTCGGAAACAGAACAGGTTATCCGATGTAAGTATAAAAAGAAAGCTCAGGGCTAACTGCCCTGAGCTTTCTTCATATCATGATTTCTGTATCATTTACTTCTGGCATTCCTTGCAAGGAGTCCAAGGCTTCAACTGCTTGAAGAAGTCGTTGCCCTTATCATCTACGAGGATGAATGCAGGGAAGTCCTCTACGGTAATCTTCCAGATAGCCTCCATACCGAGCTCTGGGTACTCTACGCACTCGATGCTCTTGATAGAACTCTGAGAGAGAACAGCAGCTACACCACCGATAGTACCGAGATAGAAACCACCGTGCTTCTTGCAAGCCTCTGTAACAACATCGCCACGGTTACCCTTGGCTATCATTACAAGGCTAGCGCCATGATCCTGGAACTCATCTACGTATGGGTCCATACGGTTGGCTGTGGTAGGTCCCATAGAGCCACATGGATAACCCTCTGGAGTCTTGGCTGGTCCTGCATAGAGGATAGGGTGGTTCTTGAAGTACTCAGGCATCTCCTCGCCTGCATCCAGACGAGCCTTGAGCTTAGCGTGAGCGATGTCACGAGCCACGATGATGGTACCCTTCAAGTTAACACGGGTGCTTACTGGATACTTGCTCAACTCAGCACGTACTGCGTCGATACCCTTGTCGAGGTCAATCTCGATACCCTTGGTTCCCTCACCTGGGTTGCGGAGCTCCTCAGGAATCAACTCTGTTGGATTCTCATCCATCTTCTCCAACCAGATACCGTCCTTGTTGATCTTAGCCTTGATGTTACGGTCGGCAGAGCAGCTTACGCCCATACCGATAGGGCAGCTTGCACCGTGGCGAGGCAGACGGATTACGCGGATATCGTGAGCGAGATACTTACCGCCGAACTGTGCACCCAAGCCAATCTTGTGAGCCTCTTCGAGAAGCTTGTTCTCCAAGTCGATGTCACGGAAAGCACGACCCGTCTCATCACCTGTTGTAGGCAACTCATCGTAGTACTTGATAGAAGCCAACTTCACGGTGAGGAGGTTCTTCTCAGCAGAAGTACCACCGATAACGAAGGCGATATGGTAAGGAGGACATGCTGCTGTACCCAGACTCTTCATCTTCTCTACGAGGAATGGGAGCAATGTGCCCTCGTTCTGGATAGTAGCCTTGGTCATAGGGTAGAAGTAGGTCTTGTTGGCAGAGCCACCACCCTTAGCTACCATCACGAAGCGGTACTCGTCGCCCTCTGTAGCCTCGATATCAATCTGAGCAGGAAGGTTGCAACGGGTGTTCACCTCATCATACATGTTGAGAGGAGCGTTCTGAGAATAACGGAGGTTGTCCTGTGTAAAGGTATTGTAGACACCCAGGCTCAAAGCCTCTTCATCCTCGAAGTCGGTCCATACGCGCTGACCCTTCTCACCGTGGATGATAGCAGTACCTGTATCCTGGCAGAATGGGAGGATGCCCTTCACGGCAGTCTCTGCATTGCGGAGGAACTGGAGTGCTACGTACTTGTCGTTCTCAGAAGCCTCTGGGTCGCTGAGAATCTTAGCTACCTGGAGGTTGTGCTCACGACGGAGCTTGAACTCTACGTCGTGGAAACCCTGCTGTGCCAGCAAAGTAAGAGCTTCCTTAGAAACCTTGAGGATAGTCTTACCCTCGAACTCTGCTGTACTTACGCCTTCCTTAGAGATAAGGCGATACTCTGTCTTGTCCTCTCCAATCTGGAACATTGGAGCATACTTAAAATCTGGAGTTTTTGCCATAATGTTTTTTGTTATTTTAAACTGTTGAAATATTCAAGTCTAATTAATTCTCGTATTCTATTTCCTGGTCGAGGCTGTCGACGAAGTTGCGGAAAACCTCTTCCTCCACATCGCCCATGGCAAATTCTTTCTCAGCATCCTTTCGGATTTCTGCTATCCATGAGCGGCGTGCCTTGATATAATCTTCGTGTATGCGGTTGGCATCTTCAAGTGTGATTTCACCGATGCCGTAGTAATCGCAGATCATCTGGTAGGTCCATGCCCACTGGTAGTCGCGATAGTTGGCATTGATTTCTTCAAACCTGTCGAGCAACTGTTCTATATTCCCGATAGTTCCTTCCTTCACATCCCTAACGATGCCTTCTTCTTCAGAAACCGGGAGTAGGAGTCCCGAAAGATCATCCCAATCGCCTACGCCGACATGGCTGGCTGGAGGGGTGATGGCTGGGTCGCGCTTCAGTACACGCTTCAATACGGCACCCATGTAGATGCGGAGGGCGATATCATAATATTTGATGCCCTTGTGGAGCGATGAAGCCGGTATGATATATTCGTGATAGAGATACTGCGAAACGTTATCGCCCGTTACCTCGCGCAGGTTTTCAAGAATCTTCTTACCCTTCAGAATCTCGCCAACAGAATAAGGTGAAAGCCAGTCGAAGTTGACGATGCTCTTGCGGTTCTCCATAGCACGGAGATCACGCTTAGGCCATTTCTTGATGTCGCGGTACAGACCTACGGTAGTGATGTTTCTGCCCGGGATGAGGAACATCTTGTCGCCATCGGCAATGAGATAGGCGAAAGGCAGGTTGCGGGTGTTAGGGTGATGCATCAGCTTGCCGAAGCATACTGAGAAGGAACCCAGAGTGGCTGGCATCAGAAGATAAGCACCGCTGGCTGTCTTGGAACCGCGCTCCAGAATGCCCCAGTGCATAGGTCCCATCTTGTAGGCATGGTTGCTGAAGTTGGTGGCAGAACCGGCGTTATAGAAGGAGAACATGCCTCCGATAAGCAGACTGCTCTTATGATGAGAAGCGGTGAAAGGACCGCAGAAGGCTGCACAAGCCTCGCCATTGCTCATATAGGAGTTGGCGAAGAATACGGAGGCTGAAGCAGTAAAGCCGTTAGACAGCTGGCAGGCTTCGCCTACGAAGCAATCCTGTATCTTTACGCTGTTGATGACGCTGGCGCCTTCAGCGATGATGCTGTTTTCTGTAATAACGCCTGTGCCGATATATACGTTGCCATGAGCTGAGCCCAATAGCGTACAGTCGCTCAGACGGGAAGCACCATTCACTTCGCAGTAATCATTGATTACGCAGTTGGTAATCTCCTTGGTGTTGATAATCTTCACATTATTGCCAATCTGACCTCTTTCCGGCATCTTGTTGTCGATGTCGGTCTTGATGAGCTGGCGGATTTTCTCCTTCATTTCCTTGTCAGGGAAATGCTTCACCATGAAGGCTGCCAGCTGGCTGTTCAGATCGCTAAAGAGGATTATGTTGCCTTCGCCCACCTCGTTGAGTACGCTCACAAGATTTCCTTCGCCGTAAGTAGCTCCCTCGGTGGTTTCCATGGTCGAGATGTTTGAGATGTAGCAATCATCGCCAATGGTATAGTTGTTGATGAAATTGCCTACGTTTTCTATCAGACAGTCGTCGCCTATGGTTACATTGCGCAAGGTGGCATTGTTGATGCCCGAATGCTTTACGAAGCCCTGGCTCACCTCCACATTCTTGTTGAAGGAACCGATGTTTACTTCGCCATAGAGCATCACGCGGTGCATGAAGTTGGGCTTGAAATCTTCTGATACATTGACTGAGGTCCAGTCTTCGGCCCAGCAGTCGTTATGTTTAAGCACCTCGATTTCCTCGGTGGTTAAAGGTCTGTAATCATTCATAACTTACTTGTTATTGATATTTATGTTCTTACTCATAATCCTGGTACAGGAAGTCGTTGTATGGATACTTCTGTACGTGCAACTCTCTTACTTTCTTGTAGAGTATCTCGCGGAATTCGTCGATGTTCTCCTTGTTCTTTGCCGAGATGAAGAGGCAGTCCTCATTGAGTTTTGCCATCCAGGTCTTCTTCAGGTCTTCCAGCGGAATGTTCTCTTTCTCCATCGGTGTGAGGTCGTCTTCCTCTTTTTCTACCCATGAGTAGTTGTCTATCTTGTTGAAGATAATCATCGATGGTTTATCGGCGCAATCCAGTTCCTTAAGCGTATTCTCTACTACCTGAATCTGCTCTTCGAAGTCGGGATGTGAGATGTCTACTACGTGCAGAAGAAGGTCGGCCTCGCGTGTCTCGTCAAGGGTACTCTTGAATGAGTCGACCAGGTCGGTTGGCAATTTGCGGATGAATCCTACGGTATCGGCAAGGAGAAACGGCAGGTTGTCTACCACTACCTTGCGAACGGTGGTGTCGAGGGTGGCAAAGAGTTTGTTCTCGGCAAACACCTCGCTCTTGCTGAGCAGATTCATGATGGTAGATTTACCAACGTTGGTATAGCCCACCAGTGCCACGCGCACCATTCTGCCTCTGTTTTTTCGCTGTGTAGTCTTCTGCTTGTCGATTTCTGCCAGTCGTTCTTTGAGGAGACTCATTCTGCCGAGGATGATACGGCGGTCCATCTCGAGCTGGGTCTCACCCGGTCCACGCAGACCAACAGATCCCTTACCGCCACCCGATCCTGAACCACCGCCCTGTCGTTCCAGGTGAGTCCAGAGTCTTTGCAGACGAGGGAGCATATAGCGGTATTGCGCCAACTCTACCTGGGTTTTAGCCGCAGCGGTTTGCGCACGCATGGCGAAGATATCGAGGATGAGAGAGGTGCGGTCCAGAATCTTCACCTGCAGTTCCTGTTCGATGTTACGGATCTGTTTGGCAGAAAGTTCATCATCAAAGATGACCATACCTACTTCTCTATCTTCCTCTTCTTCGTTTTTGATATATTCTTTGATTTCTTCGAGTTTACCCTTACCCACATAGGTGGTCTGGTTAGGAGAAACCACCTTCTGCGTGAATCGCTTTACGGTGACAGCCCCCGCAGTATCGGCAAGAAATTCCAACTCGTCGAGATATTCTTTTGTCTTGGCTTCGTCCTGTGTCTTGGTAATCAGACCCACGAGTACAGCGGTTTCCGCCTTGACTTCTGATATTACAAATTCTTTCATCTATTTTCTTTATCTATATAATAATGTGAAAAGATAGTGCAAAGATAGTGTAAAATACAGAGAAAACAAAATATAGCATCAATATTTTAACTTTTTTATTAATGTGGCAGAAAATAGTCAAAAGACACAAAATGCACAGTTGTATTTTAGCCACAGCAGCGCACAAATGGTCTTTTTGGTGCGCAAAAATTGTAAACGTTTACGTGGTTTTTTGCATAAAAAATCGAGATTTATTTGATTTATATCAATATTTGTCTTAATTTTGCACCCAGAAAAAGAATTGATTTTCAAAAACGAACAAATCATAACTACATAAAAAACACAAACTGCTGAAACATTCAAAAACTTCAAAGGCCTCGACGTGATGTCGGGGCTTTTTGTTTTCTTCTCATTCAGAAACGATTTTTGTTGTACGCTACAGTAACAGAAGCAGGAACGTCGGCTATACTGCTGTTGCGTCATAGACAGATAATAATTTCAACCTAACAATAAAATGAAAATGAAGCAAAAAAATTGTATTGCTGGTATTTTGTTGCTCGGCGCGGTTTGTGCGCAAGCCAACAATTATGAAGTAACATCATCTGATGGCAGATTGGCGGTCAAGGTGGAGCGTGTTGATGGAAAACAGTGTATAATAAATAAAAAAGGGTGGCAGATATCTGAATCTGTCACCCTCTTTATTTTATGTTTCAATCCGTTTTTTCCGCGGATTGGTTATCTGCTGGAATTATTGGTTTTTGAAGACCAATCCATCTGCATCTGTATGATCGATGGTAATTGGCTTCTCTCTGCTAACCTCTTCTGCAAGAATTTTCTTACTCAAGTCGTTCAAGACATAATCCTGGATAGCGCGCTTTACAGGACGGGCACCAAACTCTGGGTCGTATCCTACCTTTGCCAGATACTGGATAGCTGCAGGAGTCCAGCGAAGTTCAAAGCCCTGAGGCTCCAACATCTTCTTTACTCGCTTCATCTGAAGTTCTACAACCTCGGCAATCTGCTCCTGGGTCAACGGCTTGAAGGTAATGATATCATCAATACGGTTCAGGAACTCAGGACGGAAGGTCTGGCGCAACATCTCACGGCTTGCGTTGGAAGTCATGATGATGATGGTGTTCTTGAAGTTGACTACACGACCCTTGTTGTCAGTCAATCGGCCATCGTCCAATACCTGCAACAGGGTATTGAATACATCAGGATGCGCCTTCTCAATCTCATCGAAGAGAACCACACTGTATGGTTTACGGCGTACAGCCTCGGTCAACTGGCCACCTTCATCGTAGCCTACATACCCTGGAGGCGCACCGATCAGACGGGTTACGCTAAACTTCTCCTGATATTCACTCATATCAATTCGGGTCATCATCGACTCATCATTGAACAGATACTCAGCCAGCGCCTTGGCAAGTTCCGTCTTACCTACACCGGTAGTACCGAGGAAGATGAAGCTGGCGATAGGACGCTTAGGATCCTGCAAACCGGCACGGCTGCGGCGAACGGCATCACTTACAGCGGTGATAGCCTCGTCCTGTCCGATGACTCTCTTGTGGAGTTCTTCCTCCAGATGGAGCAGTTTCTCACGCTCGCTCTGCATCATACGGCTTACTGGTATTCCGGTCCAGCGGCTTACAACCTCAGCGATATCGTCAGCTGTAACTTCCTCTCTGACCATCGCTGCGCCACCCTGTGTACTCTTCAGCTGCTCCTGAATCTTCTTGATGTCATCCTCGAGCGCCTTCAGTTTAGAATAGCGGATTTCAGCCACGCGTTCGTAATTGCCTTCGCGCTCCATGCGTTCAGCCTCAAACTTCAGGTTTTCTATCTCCTGCTTATCCTGCTGAATCTTGTTGACGAGTGCTTTTTCGCCTTCCCATTTAGCACGGAAGTCATGCTCCTGATCCTTCAATTCTGCAATTTCCTTATCCAACTGCTGAATCTTAGGCTGGTCATTCTCGCGCTTGATGGCCTCACGCTCAATCTCCAACTGCTTCAAGTGGCGGGTAATCTCATCCAGTTCTTCTGGTACAGAGTCACGCTCCATTCTCAGTTTGGCTGCTGCCTCATCCATCAGGTCGATAGCCTTATCTGGGAGGAATCTGTCAGAGATGTATCTCTCTGATAACTTGACGGCTGCGATGCAGGCATCATCCTGAATACGTACCTTATGATGGTTCTCGTAGCGCTCCTTGATACCACGGAGGATACTGATGGCGTCTACCTCGTCAGGCTCATTGACCATGACGGTCTGGAAACGACGTTCCAGCGCCTTATCCTTCTCGAAGTACTTCTGATACTCGTTGAGGGTAGTAGCACCGATGGCTCTCAGCTCACCACGAGCCAGGGCTGGCTTCAGAATGTTGGCTGCATCCATGGCACCTTCGCCACCGCCTGCACCTACCAGCGTGTGAATCTCATCGATGAAGAGGATAATCTGGCCGTTGGCGTTGGTTACCTCTTTGATGACGCTCTTCAGACGCTCCTCGAACTCACCCTTATATTTGGCACCGGCTACCAGCGCACCCATATCGAGAGAATAGAGTTGCTTGTTCTTCAGATTCTCCGGTACATCGCCACGTACGATACGCTCGGCAAGACCTTCTACGATGGCAGTCTTACCTGTACCAGGCTCACCTATCAGAATAGGGTTGTTCTTGGTTCTTCGTGACAGAATCTGGAGTACTCTTCTGATTTCCTCATCACGTCCGATAACTGGGTCCAGCTTGCCGCTTCTTGCCTGTTCTACAAGGTTTTTCGCATATTTCTCCAAACTCTGATAGTTATCATCAGCGCTTTGTGATTTTACGTTCTGTCCCTGTCTCAGTGCCTGAATGGCAGCGAGCATATCTTTGGCATTTGCACCAGCATCCTTCAGAATACGTGCAGCAGTAGAGTTGCCCTGTACGATAGCCAACAGAATAGGTTCTACGCTAACGAACTCGTCGCCCATTTTCTTGGCGGTATCCTCGGCATTCATCAGTATCTGGTTAGTCTCGTTGCTGAGGTACGGCTGACCGCCACCCTGCACACGAGGCAGATGTTGCATCTCCTGACGCAAGAGCATGGCGATTTGCTGTCCGTTCATGCCCAACTTCTGGAAGATGTAGTTGGTCACATCGGTAGCCTTTTCAAGGATACCGCTAAGCAGATGCACCGGTTCGATGGTTTGCTGACCATTTCGCTGCGCAATGTTTACGGCTTCCTGTACCGCCTCCTGCGCCTTGATTGTAAATTTGTCGAATGTCATATTAATATCTCCTTTCTTATATTATATATTCATATTTCTGTTATTTGGATGAGCGCCGGAATCTCCTCTTCGGAAACTTCCCGGTGCGTTCCTCCCATCCTTTAGCGAAACTTATGCCTATTCGTTGAAAATCAGTGGTTTACTGACAATCTGTCTTGCTTTGGGTAGATAAAAGATAGAAATAAGAGATATTTTCGGACAGAATGACAGAAGAAGGCGGTTCGAGTACGGACTGAAGGCCCAGGCTCCTTTCAGGGCGTGTGGGGCTTACATGCCAAACTTGAGTTGCTTATTTCTTGATTTCTCTCAATTATCTTTTAAATATCCTTTAAATAATGCTATTTTATGAGGGGAAATGTTGTGTAATCAAAATAATCTTCGTACCTTTGCACCATCATAAATTATAATTTATAAGTTCAATGGCTGAAACAAAGAAAATCAAGACAGCGTTGGTGTCTGTCTTCCACAAGGATGGCTTGGACGAATTGCTCGCCAAGTTGAATGAAGAGGGTGTAAAATTCCTGAGTACTGGTGGTACCCAGAAGTTTATCGAATCTTTGGGTTATGAATGCGAGAAAGTTGAGGATGTCACTACCTATCCATCTATCTTGGGTGGTCGCGTAAAGACTCTTCATCCTAAAATATTTGGAGGTATCTTGGCTCGCCGTGACAACGAGGGTGACCAGGAGCAGATGAAGGAATACGAAATCCCTTCAATCGATCTCGTCATCGTAGACTTGTATCCTTTCGAGCAGACTGTAGCTAGCGGTGCTAGCGATGCTGATATCATCGAGAAAATCGATATTGGCGGTATCTCTTTGATTCGTGCAGGTGCCAAAAACTTCAAGGACGTGGTTATCGTTCCTAGCAAGGCAGAATACGGCGTATTGCTCGATATCCTGAAGAAAAAGGGTGCTGAGACTGATATCGAAGACCGCAAAATGTTTGCAGAGCGTGCATTCGGTGTAAGCTCTCACTACGATACTGCAATCCATGCATGGTTTGCTAAGTAAACTCTCGGAAAAATAAAGTAGTTAAGGAGTTAAGAAGTGGAAGAAGTCAGGACAAGTGTCTGCGGGGATTCTATCCCCGGTATATGACAGACTGTTGCCGTGGCTTCTATGCTCCTTTAACTCCTTAACTCCTTAAATAAAAAGAAAATTTTAAGCTTAAAATAATTTAGAAACGAAATGGGATTTTTTTCATTTATTCAGGAAATCGCAATGGACTTGGGTACAGCCAATACCATCATTATCAGTGATGATAAGATTGTAGTGGATGAACCTTCTGTTGTAGCCCTTGACCGCCGCACCGACAAGATGATTGCTGTGGGCGAGAAGGCTAAGATGATGTACGAGAAGACTCATGATAATATCCGTACTATCAGACCATTGCGTGATGGCGTGATTGCCGACTTTACTGCTTGTGAGCAGATGATGCGTGGATTGATTAAGATGGTTCATACTGGTAGCCGTCTCTTCTCTCCTTCACTCCGTATGGTTATCGGTGTACCTTCTGGTTCTACCGAGGTTGAGCTTCGTGCAGTGCGCGACTCTGCCGAGCATGCCGACGGACGTGATGTATATTTGATTTTTGAGCCAATGGCAGCCGCTATCGGTATCGGTATCGATGTTGAGGCTCCAGAGGGTAATATGATTGTTGATATAGGTGGTGGTTCTACCGAAATCGCTGTCATCTCATTGGGTGGTATCGTATCGAACAACTCAATCCGTACAGCCGGTGACGACCTTACTGCCGATATCCAGGAATATATGAGCCGTCAGCACAACGTGAAGGTTTCTGAGCGTATGGCAGAGCGTATCAAGATTCATGTGGGTTCAGCTCTGACCGATCTGGGTGATGAGGCTCCAGAAGATTTCATCGTACATGGTCCTAACCGTATTACAGCGTTGCCTATGGAGGTACCTGTATGCTACCAGGAGATTGCTCACTGTCTGGATAAGACCGTGGCAAAGATTGAGAACGCTGTGCTCTCAGCATTGGAGAACACACCTCCTGAGCTCTATGCCGATATCGTGAAGAATGGTATCTGGCTCTCTGGTGGTGGTGCTTTGCTCCGCGGTCTCGACAAGCGTTTGCAGGATAAGATCAATATCCCATTCCACATCGCAGAAGATCCATTGCACAGTGTTGCCAAGGGTGCTGGTATTGCGTTGAAGAATGTAGACCGTTTCTCATTCTTGATGAGATAATCAGAACTTATTCTAACATAA
>ERZ773131.832-NODE-832-length-24758-cov-3.322552_pt1 | contig 24758 bp, 20 predicted proteins | sample MGYA00511082_ERZ773131 | MGnify/ENA primary metagenome ERZ773131 (study PRJEB29015, sample SAMEA2737813) | human gut metagenome | biome: human gut; feature: human-associated habitat; material: faeces | place: China | collected 2012 ... | reverse complement strand
CTGGTGCTGACCGTTATCATGTATTTCTATCTGACCCGCTCCAAGCAGGGCTATGAGATCGCCGTTGTGGGCGAAAGCGAAAATACCGCCCATTACATCGGCATCGATGTCAAAAAGGTCATCATCCGCACCATGATTCTCTCCGGCGCGCTCTGCGGCGTCACCGGACTTCTGCTCGTCAGCGGCACCGACCACACCATCGCGACAAACACAGTCGGCGGACGCGGATTCACCGCGATAATGGTATCGTGGCTCGCGAAGTTCAACCCCGCTTACATGATCCTCACCTCACTGCTCATCGTCTTCTTCCAGAAGGGCGCAATTCAGATATCGACGAGCCTCGGACTCAACGACTCGTTTGCCGATATCATCACAGGAATCATAATCTTCTTCATTATCGGCAGTGAGTTCTTCATCAACTACTCTGTCAAGTTCCGCAGCAAGGAGGCGAAGGCATAATGATAATCACATTCATTCAGCGTGCTATAATGCAGAGCATTCCTCTGCTCTTCGGCTCAACGGGCGAGACGATAACCGAAAAGGGCGGCAACCTGAACCTCGGTATCCCCGGCATCATGTATGTCGGCGGCATCTCCGGCGTTATCGGCGCGTTCTTCTATGAGAAGAGCGTCGAGACGGTGAACCCGTTCCTCGCAGTGCTCATTCCCCTGCTCTCGAGCATTTTGGGCTCGGCGCTCATGGGTCTGCTTTACTGCTTCCTGACCGTCACTCTGCGTGCAAACCAGAACGTCACTGGTCTTGCGATGACAACTTTCGGCGTCGGCTTCGGCAACTTCTTCGGCGGCTCGCTGATAAAGATAACCGGCAGCGACATTCCCTCGATAGCGCTGAGCGCAACGAGCAACTGCTTCAAGACAACGCTCCCGTTCGCCGCAAAGCTCGGAAAGGTCGGAGATATATTCTTCTCCTATAGCTTCCTCGCTTACGCCGCGATAATCATCGCGCTCATCACCGCCTATTTCTTCAAGCACACGCGTACAGGACTTCAGCTGCGCGCGGTCGGCGAGAACCCCGCAACAAGTGACGCGGCGGGCATCAACGTCGGCAGATACAAATATGTCTCGACAATCGTCGGCAGCGTTATAGCGGGTCTCGGCGGTCTCTACTACGTCATGGACTACGCGAACGGCGTCTGGTCGAACAACGGCTTCGGCGACCGCGGCTGGCTTGCAATCGCGCTCGTTATCTTCGCCGTCTGGAAGCCCGATCTCGGCATCCTCGGCTCGTTCCTCTTCGGCGGTCTCATGGTCGTTCACAACTACATTCCGAACCTCAGCTTCGGCGCGCAGGAACTGTTCATGATGACTCCTTATGTTGTTACGATAATCGTCCTTGTCGCGGTCAGCATGCGCCGCAAGCGCGAGAATCTGCCTCCCGCGAGCCTCGGACTTTCTTACTTCCGCGAGGATCGATAATATTGATTTTTTGAAACTCATGGTGTATAATAAAGCCATAAAACTTAGGAGGTTTTACTATGTTAGTTTCCGCAGCAAAAATGCTCAAAGATGCAAAGGCCGGCAAATATGCGGTCGGTCACTTCAATATCAACAACCTTGAGTGGACAAAGGCAATCCTTCTCACCGCTCAGGAGCTCAACTCCCCCGTTATCCTCGGCGTGTCCGAAGGCGCGGGCAAATATATGTGCGGCTTCAAGACCGTCACCGCCATGGTTGACGCTATGGTCGACGAGCTTGGAATCACCGTTCCCGTTGCGCTTCACCTTGATCACGGCTCCTATGAGGGCGCGCTCAAGTGCATCGAGGCGGGCTTCTCCTCCGTCATGTTTGACGGCTCTCACTACGGCATTGAGGAGAACATCGAGAAGACCAAGGAGATAATCGCTCTCGCTCACTCGAAGGGCATTTCCGTTGAGGCTGAAGTCGGCGCCATCGGCGGCGAAGAGGACGGCGTTATAGGCGGCGGCGAGGTCGCAGACCCCGAGGAGTGCAAGATGATTGCCGATCTCGGCGTCGATATGCTCGCAGCGGGCATAGGCAATATCCACGGCAAGTATCCCGCGAACTGGAAGGGTCTGAGATTTGACGTTCTCGCCAACATCCAGGAGCTCACCGGCGAGATGCCCCTCGTTCTCCACGGCGGCACTGGCATTCCCGCAGACATGATAAAGGAAGCTATCTCCCTCGGCGTTTCCAAGATAAACGTCAACACCGAGTGCCAGCTTGCTTTTGCCGAGGCTACCAGAAAGTACATCGAGGCAGGCAAGGATCTTGAGGGCAAGGGCTTCGATCCCAGAAAGCTTCTCGCTCCCGGCGTTGAGGCTATCAAGGCTACCGTCAAGGAGAAGATGGAGCTGTTCGGATCGGTCAACAAGGCATAAGAAAAGCTTCAAAAAGCAATTTACCGGCAGAGTAAAATCTGCCGGTATTTTTATTGACTGCACATCGGCGGTATTGTATAATCAACTAAAAAGCCCGAGGGGGAACAGAATAAATGCTCACTATAAAAGACGGCGAGTTCAAAATGGACGGCAAGAGCTTCCGCATATATTCCGGCTCGATGCACTATTTCCGCATCATGCCCGAATACTGGGAGAACAGGCTCAGAAAGCTCAAGGCGGCGGGTTTCAACACGGTCGAAACATATGTCTGCTGGAACATGCATGAGCCGAGGAAGGGCGAATTTGACTTCACCGGCAGGTTCGACATCAGGCGTTTTATCAAGACGGCGCAGGAGGTCGGGCTCTATGCTATAGTCAGACCGGGTCCATATATCTGCGCGGAGTGGGACTTCGGCGGACTGCCGGCGTGGCTGCTCAAGGACAGAAACATGCGTCTGCGCTGCGCCTATCCCGAATATTTGCAGCATGTTTCGGACTTCTATCACAGGCTGTTTGAGGAGATCGGCGATCTTCAGCAGAGCGAGGGCGGCAACATAATCGCGATGCAGATCGAGAACGAATACGGAAGCTACGGCAACGACAAGGAATATCTCAGATATATTGAAAAGCTGATGCTCGACTGCGGCACAAAGGTTATGCTCTTCACCTCCGACGGCGACGACAACAGCATGCTCTCCGGCGGCACGCTCCCCGATGTGTTCAAGACACTGAACTTCGGTTCGCGCGCGTCCGAGATATTCAACGCCATGGACAGATTCCATGAGAACACCCCGAAGATGTGCACCGAGTTCTGGTGCGGCTGGTTCGACCACTGGGGCGAGGAACATCACACTCGCGGCTCAGACAGCGTTGCAGGCGAGATTAAAGATTTTCTTGACATCGACGCGAGCTTCAATTTCTACATGTTCCACGGTGGCACGAACTTCGGCTTCACTGCCGGAGCGAACTGCTACGAAGAATATCAGCCGACGGTCACGAGCTACGACTACTGCGCGCTGCTGACCGAATGGGGCGACTACACGCCCGCATATTATGCAGTCAGAGAGCTTCTGCTCAAGGCTCAGAACCTGCCCGAGACCGAGCTTCCCGCATCGCCGGAGCTCCAGACGATTGGCAAAGTTGAGCTTGACGAGAGCACGTCGCTGATGAGCAACTTCGATAATCTCGGCGAGCGCCACCGCGTTCCCCTGCCCGAGAGCATGGAATATTTCGGCCAGAACAGCGGCATGATCTACTACGAGACGAAGCTCGAACAGATATATGACCCGCGCGAGCTGCGCGTTGCGAATGTCCACGACACTGCGTATGTCTATATAGACGGCGAGCACAAGGCAACTATTGACCGCCGCGGCGAGAACAAAGTCAAGGGCTACGATACATTCAAATTCGACGGCTGCACGGACGGCTGCACGATAGGCGTATTGGTTGACGCGATGGGACGAGTGAACTACGGCGAGCACCTCTACGACCGCAAGGGCATTGATGCCATCCGCTACGGCAACCAGAATCTCATGGGCTACGATGTTGTCACACTTCCGCTCGACAACCCCGAGAAGATAGACTTTTCGCTCGAGGGCGGCAAGTATCCCCTCTTCATGCGCGGACACTTCAAGGCGCAGAGCCAAAATGACTGCTTCGTTCACCTTGACGGGTTCAAGAAGGGCTGCGTATACATAAACGGCTTCAACATCGGCCGCTACTGGGAGATAGGTCCCCAGCGCGCGCTGTACATTCCCGGAGTTCTGCTCAAGGACGAGAATGAGATAATCATACTCGAACTTGAGGGCTGCGAGAAGGCGGAGGTCGAGATAAACGCCGAGCCGGATTTGGGATAAAAAATATATAAAAGATAAAACCCCGGGCTGTAAAATACAGTCCGGGGTGAGCTTATTTAAGATAAAATTTACTGCTTTGCGCCGTTATCGAACATCTCGAGAGCCTTGACGCTGATTGCGAAGCAATCGGCGAGACCCTGCTCGTTCATGTTGTCATATGTGTCTCTTCTGGTGTGATAGTAGTCCTCAAGCTTATGGTTGAGTCCGGTGACGCCGGTCGCTCTGAAGCCCGCCTGCGCGAACGCTGCGGAGTCGGTAGCGCCGCCGAGAGGCGGAACCCAGCCCTTCTTGCAGGAGATATCAAGCTCCTTAGCAGCCTCCATAAACAGGTCGGAGACATCTTTATCCGCCTTGACCGTGCCGTTGAGGTCGCGGTAGTTGGTCATAAGATACTTGGGATCGTGAATCGTATCATAAGAGAAGATGAAGGTCGGGACATCGTCGAACTCGCCCTTATGAGCCGCGCACCACGCCTTTGCGCCGCGCAGACCCGCTTCCTCGGAGCCGGTGAGGATAACGCCGACTTCGGTGTTCTCAAACTCGATGCCCTCTTCCTTGAGAGCCTTGAGGATGGCTATGCCCATATAGCAGCCGGAAAGGTTGTCGTTCGCGCCGTCAACGATGCGGTTCTCGTTCCACATCCAATAAAGGCCGATAAGGAACGGGACGAACACAAGGCCGATGAGGCGAAGAAGTCCGAGGGTCTCGTCTGCGTCAAACGAGACATACTCGAGTCCGTTCTTTGCTACGAGCATTATGGAAATGACAAGATAATAGACAGCGCCGATGCCGCAGATAACCGCGTGACCCTCAAAGCCGACACCACCGAGCTTATAGTTTACGGGCCACTCCCATGCGGCATCCGGATGGCCGTTGAAGAATATGCGGCGCTTGACTTCGCCCTTGCAGCTCTTGACTGCGGTGACGTTATGTCCGGTCTTTTCGGGGAAGAAGCGATCGATAAACTTCTTATAGAGTCCGAACTGCATAAAGACTATAAGCAGACCGACGACGATAAGAATTATCGAGACGAGCGGATAGAAGAACGAAATAGCGACCGCCGCAAGAACGAAGGTAATTGTGAAATATATCCAGCCGAAGAACGAACCGGGGTTCTCTTTGAACGACTCGACGTCGGCTCTCTCGCATCCGCACTCGTTTTTCAGTACGTCCGCCATATACTCACATGCCTGCTGCTCGCCCTTGGAGCCGGGATCGCGTTTTTCGAAGTCCTTGCATATGTGGGTTATCTCGCTCACCATATACTCGGCCGCTTCTTTCTTCTTGTCAATGATTGACTGAAGATTCATTTTTATTACCTCCTTAAATATAAGTCAAGCGGCCGCCCGAAACCGCAAATACGGGTCGCGGCAGCCGCTCAAAACAGTCTTTTATCTGCGGGGACCGGTAAAGCCGTTCGCCTGCTGGAACTTGTCGATCTTGTCGATAACGCCGAGGACAACATCGAAGCCGTCGCCGACGGTGTCAACGCTGAAGCGCTCGGGCATATCGCGCCAGGTGTGATAATAATAGGTCAGGGTCGGATCCTGAGCCGCAAATGTAACGGACTTCATGCCCGCCTTGGTCATCGGGGTGCTGTCGCAGCCGCCGACGGGGTTATGTATGCAGCCGTTGGACTTGCTCTGAATACCGAGCTCCGAGAAAGTATCCTTGAACATTGTCTCAAGATCCTTGTCGAAGCGGCAGAACTGCCAATCGTCCTTGATAACAACCTCGAAATAGTCCTTATCGGCGACGGAGTCGATATTTATGTTCCATGCGTTTTCAAGAATGACCTCGCCCTTATGAGCGCGGGTGAACGCGATAGAGCCGCGCAGACCCGCCTCCTCGGAGCCGCAGTTGAAGTCGATGATGCGGCAGTTCTTGGGCATCTTGTCGGGATTCTCTTTGAAATACTTTGTAACAGCATAGCTGATAGCGCAGCCGGAGGCGTTATCCATAGCACCGCGGGATGCGTTGCGCGGATCGGGATCAGCCCACATAACAAGGAACGCGCAGCCGATAGCGGTAACGAGGGGCAGGAAGCGCATAGCGAACATGAAGTTCACAAACGCGGGAGAAGCGAAAGCTTCCGCTGCCCAGCTTGCGCCGAAATAATAGCCGGTGTAGAGGGTCGCGACGGCAATCGAAGTGCCTGCAAGGAAGAAGAAGCAGAGAGCGCCGAAGCCGACCTTGACGAAGGTGGCAACGAGGCCGAGTGCGGGGTTTGTCTTAGCGAACTTCGAAGCGTGCTCGGAATGACGCCAGTTCCAGCTGGTGTCGGTATGGCCGGAGAGGATGATGGTGTAGTCATACTTGCCGTCCTCCGGGAGCAGCTCGCCGTAGGTGTTCTGCGATACTTCCTGCTTGAAGAACATATCGAACCAGGTCTTATAAAGGAAAACGCTGCAGACAAGCCAGACGATGCATGCCGCCGAAGCGAGAGCCATGCCGTACCAGACTGCGGGGATGCCCATTGCGATATAGACAAGGGCGCTCAGCGCGAGACCGAGCCAGCCTGCATAGGGGATTCCGCCGATGGACGCACGCGGGGAAACCGCAAACTCTTCGCGAACGGGCTCGATGCCGATCTCTCTGAGCTTATCGCCCATATAGGCAGCAAACTTTTTTTCGCCGTCCGAACCCGGCAGTCTTGCGCCGATGTTCTTCGCGGCATGATTGATTATGTCGTATACCTCTTCGGCATACTTTCTGTGTTCTTCTTTCATGAAAAAGCGATACTCCTTTTGAAAATGTGCCATAATTATACAATAATTAGATACAGAATTGCAATAGAGTTTAAAGAGAATATAAAAATTTCTTTAAATCTTTGTGAACGAGTAAATTTTTTCGGCGTCGGGCGGAAACGATAATAAATGCAAAGGCGCTTTTTTCTATCAGAAAGGATAAAATTAAAATGAATAAAGAAAACGACAAAAAATTCGACGGCATCCACTGCCCCACCCCGAGCTCCGACCCCGTCATGGGCGAGCCCGAGGACTCATTCGACATGGTGAACAAATACGGAACCTACAACATTCAGCCGACCTCGCAGACGGAAAATTCTTTTCCGCATATTGCGCAGGGACTGCCGAAAAAGCGCAAAAACGGGAAGAAGAATTAAAAGGTTACCCCCTCGGTACGAACATTACTTTTTTCGGTATTAACTAATTTTTTTTGGGCAAAGCATCCAAATTCATTGACAGAAATTGTTTAAAGTATTAAAATGCAATAGGAAGTTTTTTGTTCTTTTTTGGGGGTAGATTATATTGAGAATTGCGGTATGTGACGACGATTTGCGGGAACTTCGGGAGATAATGTCGCTCATTGAAGAATATCCGCGAAAGGCAGCCTACGGAATAAGTGCTACGGCCTTTTCAAACTCCGAGGAGTTGGCGGAGAGAATCGGTGAATTCGATGTTTTTCTTCTCGATTACCGAATGCCGGATATAGACGGGTTCGAGCTTGCAAAGCGTATCAGAGAAGAATATATGACAACGAAGACTATTATATTCATCTCGCAATACGACGACATCGTCTACGACGCTTTTGAGGTTCATGCGCATCGCTATCTCACAAAGCCCGTTGAGAAAGAGAAGCTCTACCGTGCGCTCAACGAGCTGGACAAGGACGCTTATTCATTCCGCCGCCTGCTCGTCAGAAACGGCGGGGATTCAAAGCTCATCGACATAGACAGCATATATTTTATAAAAGTCGAGCGTAAGGACGCATATATCCACTACGACAGCGGCGGCGAAGAGAAAGTGTTCGTCTGCAAAAGGTCTCTCGACAGCCTTGAAAAGGAGCTTACGCCTTTTCACTTTTTCCGCACGCACCGCAGCTATCTGACGAATCTGTCGATGATAGATTACCTTAATACGGATGGTATATACATAAAGAACCGCGAGGAGAGCATTCCGATCAGAGCGAAAAGCTTAAACAAGATATCCAGAAAGCTTCGCGAGCTGGCACGGCAGCGCAACGCACTTTAAAGTATAGGGGTAACAGAAGATGAACAATGTTAAGGTGCTAAACGCCGTTTGCCCGCCGCTGAACCTCATCAGCTGCGTGTGCTGTATACTGCTTGTGCACACATTTCTGCATTCGGTCGGTTACGAAACGAAAACGAGGAAAATCCCGCTCGACGTTTTCTGCCTCGGCCTCGCCGCACTGAGCTTCGCTCCGGCATTTTTGCCGAAATACCTCGATGTGGCCGACACCGTTGACATGACATCGACTCTGTGCCACATCGTCTATCCCTATCTGATGTTCAAGTCGCGCAAAAAGACGGCCTTTTTATGGATAGGAATAGCCATGGTATCGAGCCTTGACTACCTGGCGTTCATATTGAACTATGCCATGAGGCTCGGCGTCATAGGTCAGCTGATAACCCGTATTGTCATATATCTAATTATATTCGCCGCCACCGCGCTGATCGTCAGAAGGCGCGGACGGGCAGACCTCACGGAAGCCTTCGACAAATTCCCGCCTGTCGCAAGCCTGATGATATACGCGGCATTTCTCGCCGCATATTACAGCGTCACTGTGTCGCTCAACGCGGATTATTCCAAAGAGACGGCAAACGCGCTGACTATGCTTTCGTCCGTGCTCATCGTCGGATGCATAGCGTATCTGGTTACAAAATATCTTATCGCTTCGCAGAGAAAGCGCGCGACGGAGAAGCAGCTTGAGCTCGAGCTCAACCACTACAATAATATGGTTCAGAAGAACCGCGATATGCGTGTGTTCCGCCATGATTTCAAGAACAATCTCACCTCCGTCAGGGCGTTGATATCCGACGGGCAGTACGGCGAGGCGGAAAAATACATAGACGAGCTTTACGGCAGGCTCGACGCGACGAAAAATGCTTTTTCAACAGGCAACCACTTTGCCGACGCAATACTCGCCGAGAAGAGCACGGCTGCAGCAGTTTGGCAGACCAAGCTTGATTTCGACGGAATAATACCCGCCGACGGGATTGAAAACATCGACCTCTGCACTATTCTTGCGAACGCGCTGGACAACGCTGTTGAGGCGAGCAAGCTTGTTGACAACGCGGTCATCAGTGTTCACGCCGTTCAGGATTCGGCGGTGTTCATGCTGACCGTCAGCAACCCCACTCTCCACCCGGTCGAGATAAAGAACAACACTGTCAAAACGACGAAGCTCGACAGCGTGAACCACGGGCTCGGCATCGGCAGCATAAGAAGCGCCGCAAAGAAGTACAACGGCGAGGTCAATCTCAAATATGAAAACGGATATTTCACTGTTGAAGTGATGATGATAATGAGAAAGGGTGCAAGAAACGATGAACAGTAAAATCAAAGCAACGCTCAGGAAATTTTTGAGCGTTGTGCTCGCGGCACTGACCGTGTTCGGCTGCGCCGGAGCGGCTTTTGCCGCAGGCTCGGACGCAAGCGGCACAGTCAACGGAGTCGATTGGGTCTACACCTCGGCCGACAAAACGCTCGTTTTGAGCGGCAGCGGCACACTCGGCGAAGATGTTGCCGACTTCGGGCTTTTCGGCGGCTCATGGGTCGCCGAGCATGTAAAGATCGGGGCGGATGTAAATATCACAACCGGTCGCGTCTTTGAGAACTTTGACTTTGTAGATGAATATGAGGTAGACGCGAACAATAAATATCTCTGCAACCCCGACGGCGTGCTTATGGACAAAGATAAGACTGTGCTCATAAAATACCCAGCTGGGAGCAAAGAATTTTCGTTTTACACCGTTCCCGATACCGTGAAAACCATTTCTTACCGTGCTTTTGAGTTTTCTTCCGCTCTCAAAACAATATTCCTTAACGACGGTCTTGAGACAATAGAAAACTTTGCGTTTGACAACTGCGGCAATTTGCTCTATATCACAATACCCGGCACGGTGACCTCGATGGGCAAAGGCGTTCTGGCTCAGTGCAATCTGCTCAACAAGGTAACCATTGAAGAGGGCGTTACCGCGATACCCGAAGACGCATTTGACAGATGCAGAAGTCTCGAAACAGTAAATCTTCCCGATTCACTGACAACTATAGGCGACATCGCATTCTTTGGCTGCACCAAGCTTAAAACCCTGAAGCTGCCGAAAAATCTTCAGACATTTACCGACTCCCCCGGAAGAAATTTCGGCGGACTCAATATTGCCCTGACAGTCGACCCCGAAAATCAGTATTTCAGCACGGACGATCTCGGTGTGCTCTACAACAAGGACAAGACCCTGCTCTACTACTGCCCGAATCTTCCGTATACTTTTGACTACACCGTCAGATGTGATCTCAATAAATATGCATTCAAGGGGTGCGAAAATCTCAGAAACGTTGACATTGCATATAACCTGCGCGCCATACCGACATATGCTTTCAACGGCTGCAAAAATCTCAATACCGTAACTCTCCCCGCGACGCTTCAGAGAGTTGACGGCGCTGCGTTCGATTCATCGCTGAATACGGTAAATTACCGCGGCACAGAGGAACTCTGGAAGCTCATAACTATAGACAGCTACGACAACAGCGCCATTAAATCGGCAAATGTTGTTTATAATTACAGCGAAGAGGAAGAGCCGGAGGAGATAACCTTCACCTTCGACAGATCCAAAAGTACTGTAACCATAACAGGAAGCGGCACTTTGACGGTCAATGACATAAAGAAATGGGACACCTCGGAAATAAACACATACGCTCTCAAGGTTAAAATCGGCAAGAACATAAACGTAACCGATGCGAGAGTGTTCTGCGACTCGATACAGCCGTTCTATTACATGAAATCGTTCGAGGTCGATTCCGGCAACCCGTATCTCAGCTCGCTCAACGGAATTCTCTACAACAAGGACAAGACAAAGCTCATCAGGTTCCCTGCCCAAAATACAACGGCTGACTACGATGTTGTCGAGTGCACGGTTGCATCTACTGTAAAAGAAATCGCGCCATATGCGTTCGCGAACACGGGAGTTACAGATGTCAATCTCCCGAGCGGACTTGAAACCATCGGCGATTACGCTTTTTACAGTGCGACAAAGCTTGTTGACATCACTATCCCGGGCTCCGTAAAGACAATAGGCGTCGGCGCATTCCGTGACTGTTGGAAAATGACAAAGGCAACTCTGCCCGAGGGTCTTGAAACTATTCCACGGGAATGCTTTATTGGCTGCAGAAAGCTTGAAAGCGTAAATATTCCGGATTCTGTCACAACGATAGGCAATATGGCTTTCACAGGCTGTGCGCTCAAAGAGATAAATATATCGAAAAATCTTACAGAGATATCAATTCCCGGATACACTTTCAGCGGCTGCCCTGCGGCAATTACGGTAGACGCCGCCAACCCGAACTACAGCGCAGACGAGCGCGGAGTGCTCTATAACAAGGACAAGTCGCTCCTGCTCCACTGCCCGAACTTCGAGAAAGCTTTCACATTCGATATAAACTGCAACATAGATCAATATGCTTTCTACAACTGCGCGAATCTTACTGATGTAACTTTCTCATATGCTATCAAGAAAATTCCGTATGCCGCGTTCAGGAACTGCGGCTCGCTCAAGATAACCACAGTCCCCGACACAGTCAGAATGATAGACCAGGTAGCATTCGACGGATGCGGAATGACAGAGTTCTATCTCCCCGACTCGGTTGAATATGTAGGAACTCAAGCATTCAGCAGCACACCGCTGACACATTTTGAGTTCAATGACAAAGTAGACACTTTCAAAAATATATTCTCTATATGCCCGAAGCTCAGAACCGTCGTTGTCGGAAAGGGCATAAAGAAGATAGAAATCGGTGCGCTCGGCGGCACGAACAGGATAGATACTATATACTATCGCGGCACAAAGAGCGACTGGGACAAGATAAATGTTGTTGACGTTGCATCTGCGCTCAAGAACATCAAGATTGTCTACAACTACGGTCAGACGAGCGGCGTATGCGGCGACAACCTCACATGGAGCTTCCAGCCCGACCTCTATCAGATAACGGTCGAGGGCAGCGGCGACATGTATTCCTATGACAATGTCGCAGACTACACCTGGAGCAGCAACGCCAATCTGGTCACGGGAGTTGTGTTCGGCAACGGAGTGACCTCCGTGGGCAAGAATGCGTTCAACGGATTCCCGTATCTGACGGAAGTTCTGCTCGGAAGCGATGTAAAAAATATAAACTCCCTCGCATTCGCAAACTGCGGCGACCTCATGACGGTTGCGATTACCGCCGAGGGCGACACGGAAATAGAGTACGATGCGTTTGACGGTCACAACGAAAAATTCCTGCTCATATGCGACGAGAAAAACACCGCCGTGCAGGCTTTCGCCCTTGATAATGAGATGCCGCTTGTGACAGTAAGCTACGACGAGGAGAAGAAGGTTATAAACTTCAAAGGCACGCTCACCGTTTTTGACGGCGTCGCCGGAAGATACCTCGCCTACTACGCATCGAGATACCCCGACGCCATGTATCTCCACTTCGATGTTCTGACCTTCGACGGAATCAAGACGGCAGACTCGACGGACGGCAAGAGATTCGAGTGCGTCGATCCCGACTCCGAGTACCTCACCTTCAAGGACATCTATGTGAAGATAAGCGTTATGAAGGACGGCGAGGAAAAGGACGTCACCTTCGGCGAAATGCTTGAAAGATACGAAAACGGCGACTATGACGCTTTCTATGCCGAAATAGAGAACGACAAGGGCACGGATAAATCGCTCGTTGTCAAGGCTTTCCAAGCAATCTTCAAGCCGATTCTTAAAATCACGTCATCTATAATTAATTTTATAAAGAAGCTGTTTAAATAACACAGACGAGCCGCTCTGCAAAACTCGCAGGGCGGCTCTTTTTGCGTTTCGTTCGCGCTTATTATTGATTTTCTTCCCGCGAAATGATATTATAAAGGGCAACAGATTTTCGGAGATGAGTTTTGTGTTCATTCTGACGCTCGGCAGCACCGACCCGTTTTTCAATCTGTCGGCGGAGGAATATCTGCTCCGCGAAAAAAGCGAGGATTTTTTCCTGCTTTGGAGAAATGAGCCGTGCATTGTAATCGGTAAGAATCAGGTCGCCGCGGACGAAATAAGCCCCGATTATGTCTCGGCCCGCTCCCTGCCCGTTGTCAGGCGTATGACCGGCGGCGGGGCAGTTTATCACGACGCGGGCAACCTCAATTTTTCGTTCATTCAAAACAGCGAGCCGAACAGAGCAAAGCTATGCAGACCTGTTATCGAGGTTCTTCGCTCCCTCGGCGTTGAAGCGGAGCTTTCCGGGCGAAACGACATTCTTGTCGCCGGCAGAAAAGTTTCCGGCACCGCTATGTGCTCGCACGGCGGCAGATCGCTATTTCACGGCACGCTGCTGATAAACGCCGACCTTGAGGCTATGTCCGAAGTGCTGAGGCCCGACGAAAACAAGTTGATGGGACACGGAGTGAAATCGGTCAGAAGCCGCGTTGCAAATCTGTCCGAATACACGAAAGAAGAAGTCAGCCCCGATATTATCGGCGCGATGCTGGCTGGATATATGACGGAGCGCGGCGGAAAAAGATACGAGCTCGGCGAAAGCGATATAGAAGCCATTGAGAAGCTTCGAGACAGCAAATATTCGACCGACGAATGGAACTGCGGCGCCGAGCGGTTTTCAAAAGCTGAGCGATCCCGTCTTAGCTGCGGGACGGTTTATATAAAAAAGAAAGCCGCCTGCGGGCGGATAGAAGATATACGCATTTTCGGCGATTTCATGAACATCGGAGATATTTCAAAGCTCGAAGCGCGGCTTCGCGGGGCGGAGTTCCGGCGCGAAGAAATAATATCGGCGCTCGAAGAAGCCCGGGTTGAAAAATATATTCCGAATCTAACCGCAGACGAGCTTGCGGACATCATAATGAAAAGCGAGTGATACACATGGAGAGACTCAAAAGGGCTGCTGCCATACATGATATTTCGGGCTTCGGCAAATGCTCGCTGACAGTTGCCCTGCCAATAATCTCTGCCATGGGCATTGAGGTTTCGGTCATACCGACCGCCGTGCTATCGACGCACACTGGCGGATTCACGGGCTTCACCTACCGCGACCTCACGGGCGACATGCGCCCGATCGCGGAGCATTGGAAGAGCCTCGGAATAAAATTTGACGCGATATACAGCGGCTTTCTCGGCTCGGTCGAGCAGATAGATATAGTGACCGATTTTATAGACGATTTCAAAGAAAAAGACACGGTCGTGCTCGTCGACCCCGCGATGGCGGACGGCGGGAAGATGTACACGGTGTTTGACATGGACTTTGCAAAGCAAATGACGCGCCTTTGCGCCAAGGCGGACATAATCGTTCCGAACTTCACGGAGGCGGCGTTCATGCTCGGCGAGGAATACCGCCCCGCCCCATATTCGAATGAATATGTTGAATCGACGCTTCGCAGGCTCTCTTGTCTCGGACCGTCAAAGGTGGTTCTGACGGGAGTTGCATTCGACGGCAGACAGGTCGGCTCGGCATCATACGACCGCTCGACAGACGAGATAAGCTACGCCCTCTCGGACACGGTGGACGGATATTTTCACGGAACGGGCGACGTGTTCGCGAGCGCGCTGCTCGGCGCATACATGAACGGATTGAGCCTCGCCGAAAGCGCGAGGATAGCTGTTGACTACACCCACGGCTGCATCGTGAGAACGAAAGAAGCGGGCACGGATCTTCGCTACGGCGTTGATTTTGAGCACGGAATACCCGATCTGCTCCGGCAGACAGGAATAATATAAATAAAGAAAAGGCAAAGAGGAGAGGAAGAAATGAGCTACGCAGACGAGGTATTTATCGCCAACTGCAAGGATATACTCGAAAACGGCACATGGGACACGGACTACAACGTCCGCCCGCACTGGGAGGACGGCACGAGCGCGCACACGATAAAGAAATTCGGCATCGTCAACCGCTACGACCTTTCAAAGGAATTCCCGGCGATGACGCTCAGAAAGACCTTTATCAAGAGCGCAACGGACGAGCTGCTCTGGATATGGCAGAAGAAATCTAACAATGTCAACGACTTCAAGGGGCACGTCTGGGACGCTTGGGCCAATGAAGACGGCAGCATCGGCAAGGCATACGGCTATCAGCTCGGAGTCAAGCACCACTATCCCGAGGGCGATTTCGACCAGGTTGACAGAGTTCTCTATGACCTCAAGCACAACCCGCTCAGCCGCCGCATACTGACAAATATATATGTCCACGCAGACCTGAGCGAGATGAACCTCTACCCCTGCGCATACAGCATGACCTTCAACGTCACTGGCAAGAAGCTCAACGCCATTCTCAACCAGCGCTCGCAGGATATGCTCACGGCAAACAGCTGGAACGTCTGCCAATATGCGACGCTCGTTCACATGATAGCGCAGGTCTCGGGACTTGAACCGGGAGAATTTGTTCATGTCATTGCGGACGCGCATATCTACGACAAGCACGTCCCGATAGTCAAAGAGCTGATAAAGCGCGAGCCCTACGACGCGCCGAAATTCGTCCTCGACAAATCGATAACAGATTTCTACAAGTTCACGCCCGACAGCGTGCATTTTGAGGACTACAAGTATCACGAATTCACCGAGAAGATACCCGTTGCGATATAAGGAGCGAAAATGAAAGCAATAGTTTGCGCCGACATAAACTGGGGCATCGGCAAGGGCACGGGAATGCTCTTCCATATCCCCGCCGACCTCAAGTTTTTCAAAGAGAAGACCATGGGCAGCACCGTTATCATGGGACGCACGACATTTCTCTCCCTGCCGGGGCAGAAGGCTCTGCCGGGCAGGAAGAATATAGTGCTGACGCGAGACGAAAATTGGAGCGCCGAGAATGTCACGGTGTGCCACGGCATTGACGAGCTCGCGGACATTATTGAAAATGGCGAAAATGTATTACTCCTGGGAGGAGAGGCGGTCTACAACGAACTGATTGACTCATGCGATGAAGCGTATGTAACGCGAGTCAACGCGGACGGGGGCGCAGAAAAGTTCTTCCCCGACCTCGACGCCCGCGCAGGCTGGAGGCTCGTCGAGCGTTCCGCCGCGCAGGAGAGCAACGGATATATTTTCACATTCGACAGATATGTAAAAAAATAAGCTATACGAAACGGGATTGACGGACTGACCGCCAATCCCGTTTTTTGTTTTATTCGGTCGGGTCGGACCTTTTTCGGCTCTTTAATCAAAGATTTATTTTTGCGCTATCGCCGTTCTTGCCGCAATATGCACAAACAAAGCGCCCGACATTTGGAAATATTGACGAGAGAAAAATAAAGTTTTTCCGTTGACAAACGCCGAAAAGGATGATAATATACAACTGAGCTATTTGAGATAGCTCAGTTAGCTAACTTTTTAATACGGAGGACAAATCGTGATTATACTCGATTTCCACTCAAAAACACCTATCTACGAACAGATCGAGGAGCAGGTGATGCTCATGGTCAGGCGCGGCGTGTACAAGCCGCACGACCGTCTGCCCTCCACCCGCTCTTTAGCTTCCGAGCTCAAGCTCAATGTGAACACCGTAAAGCGCGCGTTTCAGGAGCTTGAGGCAAAGGGCGTGACCTATTCCCAACCCGGGCGCGGAGTCTTTATCAGCGAAAACGCGGCGGACAACAGCCGCGTGCGTGAGCAGGCTCTTTCGGCGCTCTCGGCCGCTCTGCGCTCGGCGAAGGCAAACGGGCTGAGCGAAGCGGATATTGAGGAGCTTCTAAAGCAGGTCTACGCCGAAAACAAATGAAAGGAGCAAAGAGGCAAACGCCATGATTGAATTCAGAAACGTCACCAAAAGCTACGGCGATTTCACCGCCGTTGAGGACATATCCTTCTCCGCCTGTGACTCGTCCGTCTGCGGTCTGATAGGCTACAACGGCGCGGGCAAAACAACGCTTATAAAATGCGCCGCAGGGCTCTATAAGCCGGACTCCGGCAAGGTGCTTATAGACGGCGAATCCACCTACAATTCCGATGAGGTGCGCTCGCGGCTGTTTCTCGTGCCGGACGATCTCTTCTTCCCCGTCGGCTCGACTCCGAACAGCGCGGCTCGCTTCTACAAAGACTACTACCCGGAGTTTTCATTCGGCAACTTCGAGCGTATGCTAAAGCTCTTTGAGCTTGACGGCGACGCGAAAATACGCGGATTTTCAAAAGGAATGCAGCGCCAGACAGAGATAGCGTTAGCGCTCGCCTCGTCGCCGAAGGTCCTGCTGCTCGACGAATGCCTCGACGGGCTTGACATCGCAAAAAAGGACATCTGCAAGCAGCTTTTCATGGACTACATGGCTCAGAGCGGCTGCACCATGCTCATCTCGTCCCACGCGATAGCAGATCTTCAAAACCTCTGCGACAGGATAGTGCTGATATCCGGCAAGCGTATGCAGATGAACTGCTGCACGGACGATATTCCCTCTACCTGGCGCAAATTCAGGCTTCAGTTTGACTTTGAGCCGACGCGCTCGATATTCGGGAATATCGACATCAAAAAGCTCGACATCGACGGCAGGAGTGCCGTTGTGACCGTCTGCGGACACATCGACGACGCAAGGGCAAAGCTCGACGCATTGGAGCCGCTGTTCATCGACGAGTTCCCGATGGAGCTTGAAGAAATATTCTTACAGGAAACGGAGGATAAGAGCGATGAAATCTCAAAAGTCTTTGAATAATATTGCTTCCGCCGACTTAAAGCGCAGCTTTGCTTCAAATCTCGTCATACCCGCGCTGACCTTTCTCGCATTCACTGTGCAGGCGGCAGTATGCGCATATTTTCAGTTCAAACAGAAAGAAAAGGTCTTTTTCACATGGTTCAGGGACTCGCCCGATGCGCTTGTTTTCATCTCATTCTGCATTGTGCTCGTCGGCGCGATACAGGCGGCATATACCCTGCGGTTCATCAACATAAAGAATCAGTCAAATGTGTGGTTCAGCTTCAATCTCAGCCGCTCGACGCTCTTTAAAAACCGCTGTGTTTCTTCGCTGACGCTCCTCGGCGCGGCGATAATAATACCCGGAATAATCAGCGCGATAATATGCTGCGCGTCCGGCTGCTCCGCCGCGAAGGTTCTCCCGGTAATATTCTATCAGTATTCCGGATTTTTGACGATGATGTTCGCGGGCTTCGCGATAGGCGCGCTGACGGCGTCGCTCACGGGAAGCGTTGCGGAGAGCATATTTTATTCTGTAGTGCTCATTCTCGCCCTGCCGCTTCTCTCAACTGCTTGGGACGCCCTTTCTTCGGTATTTCTGCGCGGCAGGACGGCAGTCTCCGGCGTGAATTACACCGGCGACATGGATATGCAGCATTACTATTTCAGTTTCTATCCCCAACGCGGCCGCGGGATAATGACATTCTGCCCGTTCACGCTGTTCCGCGTTCCCGGGACGGACAGGGCGGCTATACTAAGCTTAAAGCTGCGCGGATTCGGCCCTATCGACTTCGGTTTCTGCAAGGACGGCTCATCTCTGCCCGGGATAGACGCATGGCTTCCGATACTGCTTTGGATAGTTTTGACCGCCGTATTGATCGTGCTCGCGCAGCGGATGTTCGGCAAAAAGAAGCTTGAAGAGCTCGGAGTTCCGGCGGCGAGCCGTGTACTCACAGCGCTTACCTCGGCGATAATAGTGTTCTGCGGATTTTCCGTTCCCGCATGGGTATTAAAAACAGCTGTCTTTTCCGTAAGCACAGCTCTCGCCGCGCTTTTGGGAGCCGCAGTCATGCTCGCGGCATATTTTGCCTACACGTTCATAGCGCGCAGGAATTTGAAAGCGGTTCGCAAAAATCTTTGGCAGTTTGCAATACCCGCAGGTGCAACGGCGATAATCACCGCAATATTCCTGACAGGCGGATTCGGCTACACCGCGCGTGTTCCCGAGGCGGAAGAGGTAGAGTATGTCACGGTGTCGATGCCATTCAGCTTCGAGAGCGGAATGGCGCAAAACGGCAGTATACTCCGCACCGTCAAGGGCACTGCAACGGTTGTCAAGCCCTATTCCAACTGCATAACTCTCTCGACGGAAAAGGACATAAACACGGTGCTCTCCATCCACAAGCTCATAACGAACGAGAAGAAGAGCGACGAAAAGACAAACACCCAGTTCTCCGTCAAGTATTATTTCAAGAACGGGAAGAGCATGGAGCGCACTTTCACGAACATAAGCGAAAAAGACCTCAACGCATATTTCGCCATTGCCGACACAGACGGGGTAAAGGAACAGCAATATTTTTTCCTCGCCGCCTCCGACACAGAGCGCGAAAAGCTCAAAAACGAAAGCGTAAAAGCTCCGGGTATGTCGAACTCGCAAGGCTATTTCTTATTTCGAAACTACGGCAGTCCGCTGCGCAATACGGATGGCGTTCTAATAGCGAGCAAGGACGGCAGCTTCTGCCGCGAGCTGAGCTCGGATGAGCTTGATAAGCTCGGCAAATGCATATGGAGCGACATATCGAAGAAAAAATATACGGATATTCTTCGCGGCAGCGAAAAGGAAGTCGCGTATATTTATCTCATCGACAACGCCACGAACTACGGCGGTCTATATGAAGAAAATGTTGAGGGCAGGTCTGTTCTTGCGGCTGTCACGGACGACATGACCGAGACGCTGAGGTTTATCAAAGAACACGGCATGGCGGACGCGCTCGGGCAAAAGCGCGAAGTTAAGAGCGTCAATATTTACGACTGCCGCCGCATCATTTCGAAAGCGAAGGAGATAAACAAGAACGGAAGCTACGGCGGCACCGCGATAAACCCGATTTTTATTATGAGCACGATGTTCAACACGAAAGAAATAAAGTTGGTGGCCAAAGCTTTCGGCGACATGGATGACTGCTTCATAAAGAGCGTTACAAATCAAAAGCAGTCAGACGAGCTGTTCGCTCTCGCTCAAGGACAGTGTTACACCTCTCTCGGCGGCTATATCGCGCAGATAACATTCACCGACGGCTACAATCAGACGATGTACATTCCCGAAAGCGATGCACCGGGATATATAAAATAAGAGAAAACGGCAGGAACTTTTTTACGATTCCTGCCGTTTTTGTTATACATATTCTGCTGTCATCTGAACTGTTCCGGTGAAGCGGTCGAAATCTATCATGATGTAGTTGCCGCCGTTTTGGAAATTGAACTCGCGTTCGAATCTGCCGTCAGTGTCGGGCGTATATTCGAGCACTTTTCCGTTCATTCTCAGGCGGATGACCGCGCTGCCGGACTCGGTTTTGATATAAGCTTTCACTTTTATCAGCTTGTCGCGCGCCGACGCGCAAGAGAGCAACGGATATATTTTCACATTCGACAGATATGTAAAAAAATAAGAGACAAAAAGAACCGGGATTGATATTTCGCCAACCCCGGTTTTGTTTTATTCCGCCGGTTCGAGCTCCGGCTCGTTTTCTTCTATATCGCCCGCGATACCTAATTTCTGTTCGAGCCTCGACTTTTTCTTATATGTCTCATTCCACTCCTGCTGAGTGAACTCATAGCCGTATGCAAGGAAGAGATCCTCGCCGCGCTTCTCCTGCTTTGAATAGCGCGCTTTCTTGAGCAGGACTACAATCCCCACGCCGAGCAGCGAACCGACGAGCGCCGCCGCGAACGAGAGCAGAATAACTTTCGCTCCCCCGCCGGCATAGAGCGGAGGCAGCAGCCCCGCAAATGCGTCGTATTTATCGGTGACGACGATTGTAGAAGTGCGGAGAAGCCCGTATTTCCGGGCGTAGTCAGTCAGGAACGACTCGTTGCAGATGCCGAACGCCGCGGCGAGAATGCCTGTGAGCGTTGTACCGCCGATGAGTGCAAAAGGCGTTGTCTGCGGCTCTCTGACGCAATAGACCATCGGCGACATCGCCATGAGCCTGACATTCTGGAACACCTCGTTAATGAAGCCCGTGTTGAGCAGGTTTTCATCATAGACGACCATCGGCCAGGACTTGAACTTCTTGCCGACGAAGAGATATATCATACATATCCACGACGGGGTTATCATCGCCGCGGAGAACACTGTGAGCAGTCTTGCGCTCTCCATTGAGCCCGCCAGCACGCCCTTGAATATCTCATCGAACACCGCGAGCGAGAGCGGACCGCCGACATCGAAACCGAGTGCGAAGCCTATCACGGCGCCTTTGAGAATGATATTTGCGGAGGAGGCGACTATTCCGGCGAGCTTATGCGCGAGCAGGGTCATCGGCAGAGCGTAGGCATAGTTCATAACGAAGAACACCGCGAAAGCGGAAAGCCCGATAACAACGAGCGAATCGCCGAGCAGAGTCATATTTTTAAGCTGCGGGCGGAATGTGCATATAAGCTCCTCGCGCTTTGCTTCGTCTTTTATTTTTGAATGTGCAAGCTTCAACAGCAGGCCGAATGCCCATTCTATAACGACGACACAGACCTTGTGCAGGAAGGTCACGCACACGGTGCTCAGCAGAGCTATCACATAATAGCCCATGAAGCCGATAACAGACGAGCCGCCCACTGTTTCAACGCCCGCGACCTGGGTGCAGAGGAGACCGAAATATACGGCGAGAACGCCCGAGACAAGCGCGGAGAAAAATCCGCCCGCATAATACGCCATACATATCGACATACCTATGCCGGCCCGCGCCTGCGCCTGAAGGACAGCCTTGATCGCATCTATGCCGAAAAGCTGGACGGACATATACGAGACCCAATAGAGTCCGTCGAGCAGGGACGGAAAAACTTTTCCGAGAATAAGTATTATAAACGCGAATATCGCGGCGAAGAGCATGAACGGGAACAGCGCGGTCGAGGTCTTGACCGCAGCGCGCCTGAGCTGATATTTTTCAAACAGCGGCGCTTTCAGATACTCCCCCGCGCTTTTGTACGGATTTTCTGTGTTATACATCTTTACCCTCCTGCTTGTTTTTTCTAATCATAGCATTATATTAGCGATATTGCAACATATTCACTTATTTTATCGCATCTTTTTGTATATATTTTAAAAATTTCTTGCAATATGCACAATTTAAGCTCAGGACATTTGGGGATATTGACAGTCGGCAGAATAACTCTTTGCTGAAATTTCATTCCGCTCGCGCGGCAGCGATGTGTTGAGTCGCCGCGTCGATTATCAAACAAAAAATCCTACCCAAGGGAAAACCGTGGGTAGGATTTCTGCTTTTTCGCTCCCATGCAAGGCGCGGGGAAAATTATATTACAGCTCGTTTATCATCGAGAGCAGGTCGACATAGAACACGCGGACATTGTGGTTGACAAACAGACCGCCGTTTATCGAGAGGTGGTCGCCGCTGAATGTCGGCATGATGTTCCATACGCCCGTTGCGACTTCGCCGCCGCTGTAAACGGCAGAGGGCGCATTGAACGGAGCGAGAGCGGAGATTTTGTTGACGAGTCCGTCGTTCTCGAACCACTTTTCGTCGACGACATAGCCGCCCTTGGTGGTGCAGGTGAACTTGCCCATTCTGACTGAGCACGCTCTGAAGAGCCTATCTATATTGCCGTCTACCGGGCTGTAAGTGCCGTCCGCATTGCGCTCGGTCGCGCTGCACGGATAGGAGAAATAATAGACATTTTTGAGCGTCGAGATATTCTCATTTATCGCGAGAGCATGGTCGATATCCATGTCGTACTCTGCGCTGTCCGAAAGCGCCCTGTCGAGGTGCGGAGCGGTGGCAACGGTGAGCATGGCGACAACCGCGCGCTCTTCGGCGGTGGCGTTGACATCTTTGATTATAGCCTCGCGCACGAGATAGGCGGTCGTGCCGTTATGCGGAGCGGCGAGCGCTGTGACGGAATATATCCAATCTGCCTTTCCGCCCGTGAACAGGTCGGAGACATCGCTGCCCGAAGCCTCGCGCTCGGCCTCGCTGCCGTTTGCCATAAGCTCAGCCAGAAGTCTGACGGTCACGCCGCCGAATGAATGACCGAGAAGATTTATCTTATCCTTGGCGCTCCACTCATCGATAAGCGGATCGGAGGAATAATCCTCGCCGTATCTGTCGTGGCGGCAGCGCTTTGAATGCTCCTCGCCGTAGTCGGTGACGGTACCGGTCAGCTGGGCATAGAGCTCGCAGGCTCTGTCCCATGCGCTTCCCGTCGGATCGACCGCTGCAGAATAGCACTCGAAGCCGCGGGCGTTGAGATACTGCATCAGATCGCCGCCGAACATACCCCAATAGGGCAGGAAATCGTTATACCAGGTGTAGCTGCCCCAGCCCGCAAGACCGTGAACGAAAACGTTGGCATACTCGGTGTTGAACTTCGTATCGTCAACCTTAACGTGCGGAATGTTGAGCGCGGGGAAGCAGAACATAATTACAGATACAATAAATGAAATTATTTTTGCCACATGACCATCCCTTTTTCATTGTTTTTGTCGGCGATTATTCTCCGAACGCGCCGTTTACAAGACAATTATATATGGAATTTATTCCCGTTGTCAATCGGTTTCCAAAAATAAAAACGGCTGCGGTCGGAGCAAATATATTGCCCGATCACAGCTGTTTTTCACCATTTTTCGCGCATGAGGCGTAGATTTAAAACTCTCAGCTCCTCTTTGCGTTTTTCATAATCCGGGCACCGCGAACCGACAAGCCGCCAGAACGCCGCCGAATGATCCATGTGTTTAAGATGCGAAAGCTCATGGATAATGCAATAATCAACCGCGCCCTCGGGCGCCATAACGAGAAACAGCGAGAGATTTATATTCCCCTTTGAGGTGCATGAACCCCAGCGCGTTCTCGCGGAATTTATCTTGACTGAAGCGACCGTTTCGCCGAACTGATCGGCAAGCTCATATGTCCTGCGGACGAGATAGTTCTTGGCGAGCGAGCGGTAGACTTCCTTGAGCGCTGCCGCCGTATCATCAACCGAGAGCCCGCCGGGGACAAAAAAGCTGCTGCCGTCAAAACCTGCGCGTTTCCCGGGAACTTTTATCAGCGGATACTCGCGCCCTAGCAGGAGAAGTCCCGATTCCCCTCCCGGGACAAACGAATCGGAAATGTCTTTGCGCTCCTGCACTTTTGCGAGATTTTTGAGCACCCATTCGCGCTTTTCAAAGAGAAAATCTTCGATATGCTTGAGGCTCATGCGGCGCGGCGCATAGACCAGAACCTTTGCATCGCGCGATATTTTTATGCTCAGCGTCCTGCGGTCGGAGCGCGTTAATTCATACTGAAAACCGAGTTCGGGCATTATTCTATACCCATATCTGCCTTGAACTGTTCGGTCAGCTCGCGCATTTGATCTATCTCCATACGGCGGCTGAGAGTGAACGCCGAGGCGTCCTTCGAGCGGCAGTTATAACCCATGGGCACGCCCTCGAGGGAGAGATAATATTTTGCGTTGACGGGATAGAGCTGGCACTCGGCGAGAGAGGCAAAGCCGAGGAAAGCCTGAACTTTCTTCGCCTTTTCCGGCTCTTTTTCAAAGTTTTTGCACAGCCACGAATATATCTCCGGGTGGAAATTCGCCATAACGCCCGAGAATCCGGCGCAGCCCATTTTCAGCGTTTCGAGCAGGCTCGCGGAGTTGGCGTTGAATATCTTGAGCCCCATGCCGTCAACGGCTCTGAGTTTTTCGTTTAT
>ERZ773131.829-NODE-829-length-24779-cov-6.857871_pt1 | contig 24779 bp, 18 predicted proteins | sample MGYA00511082_ERZ773131 | MGnify/ENA primary metagenome ERZ773131 (study PRJEB29015, sample SAMEA2737813) | human gut metagenome | biome: human gut; feature: human-associated habitat; material: faeces | place: China | collected 2012 ... | reverse complement strand
CGACCTTACCGTAGACGGTTGCGGGAGAATTATCGAGCGCGAACGCCCTTGTCTCAAGCGAAAGAGAAAGCGTATCGGAAATACCGATAATGCGCATGACAAGCGGAATGAAAAAAGCTCTGTAGAGGCAGTCAGGGCGATACCATTTGACATTCGCGCCGCGCACCCTCATCGCCTCCCATATGCGCCTTATCTCGGTGACAAGTATCGGGATGAAGCGGAGGGTGACCAGCATTCCGAGCGTTATTATCCGCGGACAATGCAGCTGATTCATGCAGCGCGTGAGATCCGCAGGCGGTATTGTTATCATCGGCACGGCGCATATCCCGAGTAGGAGCGCGCGCACGACCGTCTGCCAAAAGGCATTGAAATTGCGGTTGGTCAAAAAAGCCAGCCCGCCTATCACAAGCCCGAAGGCGAGCATTGCGGCGCTCATTTTCCATGCGCCGCGAAACAGCCCGAAGCAGCAGCAGAGCAAAAACAGCACTCCGGCAAACGCAAACGCCCAAAGGCTCTTCGAAAGCAGCATTCCGCACACGAGCATACACAGCGACGAGAAGAAGGCTACAAGCGGATAAATCGGTTTTTTTACACTGAACGCATCAAGCATTTCCGTCTTCTCCGTCGGGCTTGAGCTTGCCCGCCTTTTGCAGCTCTGCGGCTATTTTCATGCCGATTGCCGCGCCTATGAACCCGAGTGCCACAGTACCGAGCGAGGTGAATATCGAAGCTGTCGGGCGCGCAAGCAGCTGCTCATAGCTCTGTCCGTTGAGCCAAATGCTGAAAAGCACTGAAATCGGCAGAGAGAGCGGCATATATATTCCCGCCGTGAAAAGCACGGAGCCTTTATTTTTATAGCCCCTGAAGAACAGCAGCATCAACAGCTCCGCGATGATAGCCGCCACAAAATTATTGAAGAACATGACGGGCGAAAAGAACACGAGCGGAGCGCCGGAAAACAGACCGATTACAGTCAGCGCACCCGGTTTTCTGACTTTCATCAGACCGACAGCGCAGAAGAGCGCATATATCGGAGCCGCCGCCATATTGCGAAGCCCGAATAAAGTCGTGTGCATAACAAGCGGCATGGTTATTCCGCCGCAGAGCGTCATCGCCGCCGAAAGAATTGCAAGGAAAACGAAATCCTTGACCTGAAATTTTTTGAAGCATTTGTTCATTCCGGTTACTCCTTTATTGCTTTTCTCTTTATCACCGTTGCAACTATGAGCACAACTATAACGACCGCCGCAAAGACAGATCCGATTATCGCCGCAGTCTTTTTGCTTCCGCTGTTATTTGAAGTCGTCTCGGAAACGGGTTCGGCAACAGATTCAGAGACAGTTGAAGCCTCATTTTCCGAGATGCTCTCCCCTGTTACCGTCTCGCCGACAGAATCGGTTTCGGCAGGTGCAGAAGCCGTTGTATCAACCGAAGCTTCGCCTTTTGCGCTTTCAGTCGGCTTCGCGGGAGTCACCGCATTCGGAGCAGTAACAGCGGCGGAGCCGATATCCGCAACTTTTTTAGCGCTTGCATAGTCGATATGTATTCTCGCGGAGGGCGACATCGGCATAACGGGTGCGGCGAACTTCACGCCGACGAACTCGCCGTTTCCGACTATCGGAAACTCAAACGCGGACTGATATGTCGTGCCCGCTATCTTAACGCTCCCTGCGGGCTTGACTTCGACCGTGTCGCCCTCAACTCCGCCGTTTTTGTAGTACCAGAACTGCATACCCGAGACGCTCTCGGGCGTTGCTATAGTCAAAGTCTTGCTGCCGTTTTTCACGGTCAGCAGTGCGGTATGAACAAGGTATTTGTCGCCCATAGAGGTCTTGTCCTTCTGAGCGTGGTACATCTTAACGCTGACTTCATACACGCCGTCCTGAGTCGGAGCCAAAGCCGCAAAAGCCGGCAGAGCCGCGCATATAATTACCGCAAGCATCAAAACAACTGCGGCAACAGCCGATATTTTTCTGTTCATGTTTCTCCTCCATTCAATTAGCTTTTGCTAACTGCAACACAAAAAGCAAACGCCGTTTCGGCGTCACAGTACTTTTTCTCGATTAGCATTAGCTAACTATAAATCTTAAAGTCAACCGGTTAGCCATTGCTATCCGGTTCGATAATATTCTACCAATCATTCGGCTTTATGTCAATATCATCGGCAAAATTCCGTATATCTGCCCTTTTTCGCGCTGAGTCAAACGCAAAAATTATGTAAAGTGGAGATTAATTGGGTCTGCTGTTAGTGCGGCAGACTCGGTATTTGAGTCGGTAGGTAAAGTAAAACAGAGCAGAAAGATTCTAGTCTTACTGCTCTGTTAGTTAAATAAAATTCACTTAGTACAATGATTTTTTAATAAATGAAGTGTTTGCTCCGCAAACATGAAGCGACAACTTCGTTGTAATGAAGTGCTCGCTATGCTCGCACGAAGTAAAGCGCGCTTTTAATTTTCATGCGGTTTGACCGCACTTCATTAGCGTAGTGACTTCATTTTTCATGCACCGATAAAAAGCGTGTACGCTTCAGACATAGAATCTTCCGTCAAGCAGATGCAATGCTGCGATATCAGACAGGGATTTATGGAGTATGCAGGTAATATGTCATTCACTAACTTAAAGGACTGCCTCTATAAAAACGGATATACCGGCAATCACTCCGGCAATCACTGAGACACATAATGATAAAAGGAATCCACTCAACGCACCATAACCGGCAGCTTTAGCCTTTGAAGGGCTTGTCTCCTTCCACACTAAATAAAGAATAAGTCCCACAATAGGAATAAAAAAGCCCAAAACTGACCATCCAAAGTTACTTGAAGCTTCTCTTCCAAGATTACTTAAAGCCGTCTTAATTTGCGGAGCATTATTTCCCGGCACATTGTTTTCTTGCGCACAGCCACATCCAGGACAAATCACGGCTTCGTCCATAATTTCCTTTCCACACTTTGAACAATACTTCATTTCAAATCACCTCTCAGTATTTTTGTTGACAACTGACGGTATCATTTTATCCTACTTTATCCTACTTGTCAATAGTAAATAAGATTTTAGCGTATAATTATTTTAGAGGTGATAGTTTTGAAACCATTAAAAGAAAAAATAAGCATAACCATTGACAGTGATATTTTGGAAGCATTACGAATTTTTGCAGAGGATGACGATCGTTCGTTATCTCAATATATAAATATTGTTCTAAAGGCACACATAGCCGAGAAGGCGTCACACTCTACTCATTAAAATATTTAACTGTGCTTTATTTAAAACAATTTTTCCAAAAAATGCCTTAAAGGTGCAAATCATTGGAAATTTCCCCCATTTAACGAGTGATAAATATTGAATAAAACAAAAAATCCCGTCTTTCGACAGGATTTTTTGTTTTTGTGCCCCCATTGGACTCAAGTCAACGACCCTTTCGGTCAGAGACATAGTCGCCTTGCAGGGGTGCCCAAAAAGGCTTGCCTTTGGGGGAGAGGACGAGGTACGTAATGAATGAGTTTTCGCCAAAGGCGGAAACGAATGATATGGAGCTGCCGAGGACGATGGTGCGCCTGAATCACTCGTGATATTTTACCTTTTTTAGCTTCGTTTGTCAACCTCGGCAAACCGTTTTACACGGTGAACGGCAGGCTGATATTTTTCCGTAACCTGACAAGCGGGCGGTGAATACTCTGTAATATGACTTTTCGGGAGGCGTATTATGGGTAACATAAAATATTTTCTCGGGTGCAGCTCGCCCGAGGGGTTTCACTCATTTTTCGGCGAGCTTTGTCTGACTCATTCGGGCGGGTATACATATATAATAAAGGGCGGTCCGGGCACGGGCAAATCAAGCCTGATGAAACGGATAAACTCCGCCCTGACAGGCGCGGGGATAGAGACGGAGCTGATATATTGCTCATCCGATCCCGCTTCGCTCGACGGCGTATACGCGCCCGCGCTCAACTGCTGGATAGCCGACGGCACTTCTCCGCACACGCTCGAGCCGAAATATCCGGGCGCCGCGCAGGAGACAGTTGACCTTGGCAGGTTCTGGAATAAAGATATTCTGCGTTCGCGCGCGGATGAGGTCATCGCGCTGACCGACGAAAACGCCGCGTGCCACCGCAGATGCAGGCGTTTTCTCGAAGCGAGCGCCCTGCTGCGCGAGGATATACTGCGCCTGACGCTCGGCTGCACGGACACGGCAAAAATCAAACGCGCGGCTTCGCGCATCGCGTCGCGCGAGTTCGGCAAGCCGACCGGGCGCATCGGCGAAGAGAGTCACAGAATGATATCCGCCGTCACTCCGGACGGGATAACTTTCTTCGGTGAGACCGTAAGACAGCTCTGCGAGCGCATATATATCATCGAGGACGACAACATCGCGAGCTCCGCAGCCCTGCTGTCACTGCTTCGCGGATACGCCCTCTCCGGCGGTCATGACATAATCACGAGCCCGTCTCCCCTTTCACCGGACGGCGAGCCCGAACATCTGCTCATCCCCGACCTGTCGCTCGGCTTCGTGACCTCAAACAGGCTGCATCCCGCGGAGTTTGACGGCGCGGTGAAGATAAACTCCTCGCGCTTCGCCGACCGCGCCGCGCTGCGCCGGCATATGTCGCGGCTGAACTTCACCAAAAAAGCCTACGGCGAGTTTATCGGCGAAGCAATAGCCTCACTCGAGAGCGCAAAGAGTATACACGACGACCTCGAGAGCATATATATATCCGCCATGGACTTTTCGCACATGGATGAGCTCGCGAAGAGCATTGCGGAGGATATGTTGAAGAGAAAAATATAATATTTATCTGCATTTCTATTATAATAGTAAAAACAAACGTCAGGACAATTGAGCCCCGACGCTTGTTTTGTTACAGTTCATCGTTGAAGAAGTCATAGTCAATTCTCTTGACCACATAAGTTTCAACAACTGAAACCCCTAAATTATATTCAATCATCAACTCTGTCAATTGATTTCCATCCACCAGGACGATTTTCTGATGGAGCTGTTTCTCCGCAAAGTCAATCGCCTCTTTTGAAAAGTGCGCCGTTGTGATAAAAATACCTTTTGTTGCGCCCTGCCCTGCCAGCGCACCCAAGAATTTCTGTATCTCCGGTCTGCCGACCGTGCTATCAGAACGCCACTTTTTTGCTTGTATGTAAATCGAATCGAAGCCGAATTTATCCGCCGACACTATTCCGTCGATACCTTCATCGCCTGATTTCGGAGTAACTGCCATTTCGTTCTGCTTCAGTGTGCCATAGCCCATTTTTATAAGCAGCCTTACGATTAAATTTTCAAAATCATACGGACTCATTTTCAGCAGCTCGCTCATCAGACTGTCACAAAGCGACGAATTGATTTCGCGTATTGAAAGCTCAAGTTGTTCCTGCGGACTTTCTTCTTTTTTATTTATGTCGACGCAATTGTCCGACTGAGTATTCTTGGGATTTGAAAACTCATTAAAGGAATCAAATCTGCGCAAATATTCAAGATCGACATTGCTGCTGCCATTCTTCACAGCTTCTTCGCCCAAATCCGTTATTACATATACCGACCTGGATGTCCTATCTATCAACCCGGCCTTTTTCAAATATGTTCTCGCCCATCCGACACGGTTCAAATATGTCGGTTGCCCGCTCGGCAACGCTTCTCTTTTGTCCTCGTCACTGAGGTTGAATTTATTGGCGCAGTATTCCGCGACTTCTTTTAAATTATGCTCTTTGCCGTCTGCAAGGCAGTCAAGAATAGACGGAAAGAACTGATAATATTTCGGCACCGGCATTTTAACATTTCCTCTCTTCGCATCATGTCTGTTCTATATCGAATTATATCACAACATTATACAAAAAACAACCAAACCTGAAATCGACCGTTCTTTCAAAAAACAGACATAAAAAACGGGCGTCCGCATAACGGACGCCCGCGTCAACTCTGGAGAAAATTATTCGCCGACAACGTTGACAGCTCTGAGCTTGCTGGAATCCTTGGGATCCGGCTCGACCTCGAAGGTGACCTTCTGACCCTCGGTGAGAGTTCTGTAGCCGTCTGCAACGATAGCGGAGAAATGTACGAAAACATCGTCGCCGCCCTCATCGTTAGCGATGAAGCCAAAACCTTTTTCTGCGTTGAACCATTTGACTGTACCCTTCATTGTGGTACCTCCGTGAAAAAATTTGCATTCTATATTATATGTTGTGCAATGGACCCGCACATTTTTGTGAACCATCAAACGGTCAATGGCTTACAAAAACATGCGAGTCCACAGAAACATTTGTCAGAATACGCATTAATTATATATTCACATTGCGCTTTTGTCAAGAGCGATTTTGTCGAATAAAAAGAATAATAGATAAAAATTTATAAATTTTTAATTGACATTTTCTCTTTTGCGGAGTATGATAAATACATATCCATTGGGGAGTAGCTATGGGCAAAAGCCCATCTCGCTGTCACCAACCGCTGTGTCGGCCGTGATAACCGGTCGAACCCGGCTGGCAGCAGACATATGCATTGAATGCGTTTGAAGCAAGACCTTTGGCAGACATAAGTCTGTCGAAGGTCTTTTTTGTTTAACCGAAAGGGAGGCATAAAAATTGAAATACTATCTTGAAGATGTCCGCGAGGTGTTCGAGCGGACAGAAAGCTCGGAGAACGGACTTACGCAATCCGAAGCCGAACGCCGTCTTGAGAAATACGGCAAAAACAAATTGGCACAGGCAAAGCAGAAATCGCTCGTCAGGCGGTTTTTTGAGCAGCTTGCAGACCCGATGATAATTATTCTTATCGTCGCCGCCGTAATATCCGCCGTTACCACGGTATACGAGGGCAAGGTCTCCGGCTCGCCGTCGTTTCCGACGGACACGGTGATAATCCTTGCAGTCGTACTCATAAACGCGGTGCTCGGCGTTTTGCAGGAGAGCAAAGCGGAAAAAGCCATTGAAGCGCTGCAGGAGATGAGCGCGGCTACCTCAAAGGTCATTCGCGAGGGCAGGATAATGACTGTCAAGAGCGAAGATCTGACCGTCGGCGATATCGTGGTACTCGAGGCGGGCGACGCTGTTCCCGCAGACTGCCGCATATTCGAGAGCGCGAGTCTGAAAATCGAAGAGGCTGCGCTGACGGGCGAGAGCGTGCCCGTGAGCAAGATTATCTCCGTTCTCGGCGCGGGCGACGGCGGCGATATTCCGCTGGGCGACAGAAAGAACATGGCGTATATGGGCAGCGCCGTTGTCTACGGACGCGGCAAGGCCGTTGTCACCGACACGGGCATGAATACCGAGATGGGCAAGATAGCCGACGCCATAACAAAGGCGGAGGACGGGCAGACCCCGCTCCAGAAAAAGCTTGCGGGACTCTCTAAGACTCTCACCTTCCTTGTGCTGGGAATCTGCGTTTTCATCTTCGCGTTCTCGCTGTTCATGGAGCGCTCCACTCTCGCGGGCGGCGATCCCGCGCTGATATTCAAGAGCGTTATCGACGTGTTTATGGTAGCCGTCAGCCTCGCCGTTGCCGCCGTTCCCGAGGGACTTGCGGCGGTGGTCACTATCGTGCTGTCGATAGGCGTTACGAACATGTCGAAGAAAAATGCGGTTATCCGCAAGCTCACCGCTGTTGAGACGCTCGGCTGCGCGCAGATAATCTGCTCTGACAAGACAGGCACTCTCACGCAGAATAAGATGACCGTCGTCGATCATTACGGCGACGAAAAGCTGCTCGCAAGAGCCATGTCCCTCTGCTCGGACGCGGAGGAGGATGCGGACGGAGCAGTCACGGGAGAACCCACCGAAGCGGCTCTCGTCAGCTACGCGATAAGCCTCGGGATGCACAAGGGCGATTTGAAAGCAGACAGCCCGAGAATCGGCGAAGCCCCGTTTGACTCGGGCAGAAAAATGATGTCCACCGTTCACAAGACACCGGACGGCATTATTCAATACACAAAGGGTGCTCCCGATGTTGTCGTCGATCTGTGCACCCACGCTTTTATTGACGGAAAAACCGTACCCATGACGGATGAGATAAGAGCGAATATAGCCGCGGAAAACAAACGAATGGCTGACAAGGCGCTGCGCGTGCTTGCGGCGGCGATGAAAAAATACGACGCCGCGCCCGACGATTTTTCGCCCGAGGCGCTGGAGCATGATCTTGTCTTTATCGGACTCACGGGCATGATTGACCCCGTCCGCCCGGAGGTCAAGGCGGCAATCGAAGAATGCCGCGGCGCGGGCATAACGCCCGTCATGATAACCGGCGACCACAGAGACACCGCCGTTGCGATAGCCTCCGAACTGGGCATACTCACCGATCCGTCACAGGCCATAACCGGCGCGGAGCTCTCCGCGATGAGCGACGAGGAGTTCGCGGACAGAGTCGAGAATATATATGTATATGCGCGCGTGCAGCCGGAGCACAAGACGAGAATAGTCAACGCCTGGCGCTCAAAGGGCAAGATAACCGCCATGACGGGCGACGGAGTCAACGACGCGCCGTCGATAAAGAGCGCGGATATCGGAATAGGCATGGGCATAACCGGCACGGACGTCACAAAGAATGTTGCAGACATGGTGCTCACGGACGACAACTTTGCAACTATCGTCAACGCCGTTGAAGAGGGTCGCCGGATATATGACAATATCCGAAAGGCTATTCAATTCCTGCTCGGCTCAAACCTCGCGGAAGTGCTCGCGATATTCACCGCAACGCTTCTCGGCTTCACGATTCTCGAAGCGCCGCACCTGCTGTTCATAAACCTTGTCACCGACTGCTTCCCGGCGCTCGCGCTCGGGCTCGAAAAGGCAGAGAGCGACATTATGCGCCGCCGCCCGCGCGATCCGTCGGACGGAATATTCGCAGGCGGGCTCGGCTTTGATGTGCTCTATCAGGGCGTGCTCGTTACCGCGCTGACCCTCGCGGCGTTCTTTATAGGCGAACGCTTCGAGACCGGTCACTGGGCGTTCATGAACATCGCACAGTGCGAGCAGGGCATGACCATGGCATTCCTCACCATGTCGATGTGCGAGATATTCCACTCGTTCAACATGCGCTCGCAGCGCGGCTCGGTCATAAAGATGAGCCTTCGCGGCAGTCACAACATGCCGCTGTTCGGCGCGATGGTAGCGTCTCTCGTGCTGACTACGGCGGTTATTGAGATACCGTTCCTCGCAAACGCCTTCGGCTTCACTCCGATAGGCTTCGCCGAATATGCGACATCGCTCGCCCTCGCGTTTTCGATAATCCCGATAGTCGAGATAATCAAGGTCGTTCAGCGTGCCGCAGCGAAAAGAAAAGCCTCCAGATAATATAATAATTTGACATTTTTCGACAAAAAGATAATTTTTTATTGAATACGCCTTGACTTTTCCCCCGAATATGATATCATTTATTGATGTACCAATGGGGAGTAGCTATGGGGATTATCCTATCTGTTTGCCAACAATCTCGCTTCGGCTGGCAGCAGACAAACGGCTTTCAGGCGTTTGAAGCAAGACCTTTGGCAGAGAGTGCTGAAGGTCTTTTTTAATTCTCCTTCAGCACTCTCTGCTATTCAAATCAAAAAGAAAGGTCTTGAAAGCGCATGAAATTCTATCTTGAGCCGACAGAGAAAGTTTTCTCGGCGGTCGAGAGCTCCGAAAAAGGCTTGACCTCGGCCGAAGCGGAGCAGCGCCTTGCCAAATACGGCAAGAACAAGCTTAAAGAAGCCGAAAAAGACAGCCTCTTTAAGAAGTTTATCAACTCCCTCGCAGACCCCATGATCATCATGCTCCTCGTCGCGGCAGCCATTCAGGCTGTTGTCACGGTGCTGGAGAACGGCGCAAACTTCGAATTCAAGGATTTTGCGGACGTGCTGGTCATCCTCGTCGTTGTTATCATCAACACCATCATGAGCCTCGTTCAGGACAGCAAGGCGGAGGCCGCCATGGACGCTCTTATGGAGATGACCGCAGCAACGAGCCATGTTCTTCGTGACGGAGAAGTCGTCACGATAAAGAGCGAGGATGTAGTTATCGGCGATATCGTCGTGCTCGAAGCGGGCGACGCTGTTCCCGCGGACTGCCGCATCATCGAGAGCTACAGCATGAAAGTCGAGGAGGCAGCTCTCACGGGCGAGAGCGTCCCCGTAACAAAGATGATCGACGCGCTCAACTGCGCCGCAGGCAATGACGACGTTGCCCTGGGCGACAGAAAGAACATGCTCTACAGCGGCTCGACCATAGTCTACGGCCGCGGCAAGGCCGTTGTTACGGCAGTCGGCATGGACACCGAGATGGGCAAGATAGCCGACGCCCTTTCGGATGCCGAGCAGGAGCAGACTCCTCTTCAGAAGAAGATGGCTGAGCTCTCGAAGTTCCTTACAAAGCTCGTTATCGTCATATGCGTAGTCGTGTTCGCAGTCGGACTCATCGAGTCACTCGTCCTGAGCGATCAGCCCTTCTCATGGGAGCTGCTCGGAAACACTGCGCTGAGCACGTTCATTTCCGCAATCGCTCTTGCAGTCGCCGCGATCCCCGAGGGACTGCCGGCAGTCGTCACGATAATCCTTTCGATAGGTGTTACCGCGATGAGCAAGAGACAGGCTCTTATCCGCAAGCTTACCGCAGTTGAGACCCTCGGCTGCACCCAGATAATCTGCTCCGATAAGACCGGCACCCTGACCCAAAACAAGATGACCGTTGTTGACCACTTCGGCGACAACGAGAAGCTTATCGCCGAGGCGATGGCACTTTGCTCCGACGCTCAGATAGACGACGCCGGCAAGGTCACCGGCGAGCCCACCGAGGCAGCTCTCGTCGGCTACGCTTATGCGCTTGGCATGAGCAAGAACGATCTGGTCAAGGCGAGCCCCAGAGTCGGCGAAGCTCCGTTCGACTCCGGCAGAAAGATGATGTCCACCGTCCATCAGACGGCATCCGGCATCGTCCAGTACACAAAAGGCGCGCCCGATGTTGTTATCAATCTGTGCAAGAACGCCCTTGTTGACGGCAAGATAGTTCCCATGGACGACGAGTTCAGAGCTAAAATCGCCGCAGACAACAAGAGAATGGCGGACAAGGCTCTGCGCGTTCTCGCCGTTGCGCTTAGAAAGTACGATTCAGTTCCCGCATCCTTTGAGCCCGAGGCTCTTGAAAACGACCTCGTGTTCGTCGGTCTGACCGGCATGATCGACCCCGTCCGCCCCGAAGTCAAGGCGGCTATCGAAGAGTGCCGCGGCGCGGGCATAACCCCGATAATGATAACCGGCGACCACAAGGACACCGCAGTCGCCATCGGCCGCGAGCTCGGCATAATATCCGACGCATCGCAGGCTGTCCTCGGCGCGGAGCTCGACAAGTTCAGCGACGAAGAATTAGTCGAGGAAGTTACGAAATACTCCGTCTATGCGCGAGTCCAGCCCGAGCATAAGACAAGAATAGTCAAGGCGTGGAAGGCACGCGGCATGGTCACCGCAATGACCGGCGACGGCGTCAACGACGCGCCCTCCATCAAAGCCGCAGATATCGGCATCGGCATGGGCATCACCGGCACGGACGTCACCAAGGGCGTCGCCGACATGGTGCTCGCAGACGACAACTTCGCTACCATCGTCAACGCTGTTGAAGAGGGCAGAAAGATCTACGACAACGTCTGCAAGGTGCTTCAGTTCCAGCTTTCGACGAACATGTCCGAAGTTATAATCATGTTCATCGCATCGATACTCAACTTTGAGCTCCTCTCCCCTGTTCACCTGCTGTGGATCAACATGGTCACCGACTCCCTGCCCGGTCTTGCGCTCGGCATGGAAAAGGCAGAGGGCAACCTGATGAAGAGAAAGCCCAGAGCGACAACGGACGGCATATTCTCCCACGGTGCGGGCTTCGACATGGCATGGCAGGGCATCTACCTTGCGATAATCGAGATCGCCGCCTATGTCATCGGCTACCGCCTTGAGGTCGGCAGCTTCGAGAATATGTTCTTCGGCGGCTCCGCCGGCCACTGCGTCAACGCCATGGCTATGGCGTTCCTGACGGTCAACTTCGCAGAGATGATGTGCGCCATCAACATGCGTTCGAGAACCGGCTCCATCTTCTCGAAGAGCATGTTCAAGAACATGAACTGGTGGCTCATTGGCGCGTTTGTCGTAACGACTGCGCTGACCCTCACAGCTATCTATATTCCCGGACTCTCCAACGATGTCTTTGACATCGCGCCCGGCACATTCCAGCTCAATGAGCTGCTCATTTCCGCAGGTCTCGCGGTCTCCACTATCCCGGTGTTCGAGATAGGCAAGGCTATCAGACGCGCGGCAGAGCGCAGAAAAGAAAAGAAAGCTGCGTAAAAATTGATATAATGCATCCCCTGCGCCGAAAGGTGCGGGGGATGTTTTGTTATAACTTTTATCACAAGGGACTGCGAACCGCCGCAATCCTTATTTTTATTTTGAGATAAACAGCCCCGATGTGACTAAAACATACTATTTTTATATCCTTTTACAGGTGCAAACTGCGCTCAATTTGTTTATATAACGTTAATGAATATATTTTTATTTTTTTGTTGAAATCTATAGTAATGTATGCTATAATTTCTTCAAAACTGTGGTTAATTTTTATGCAGTAAATCTAAACGCGCAGCGGCGCTTTGATAAGGAGGACTTTTTTTTGAAAGCCTATAACGCGAAAGACATCAGAAATATCGCCATAGCAGGTCATGGCGGCAGAGGAAAAACAACCCTTGCGGAAGCAATGCTCTACACCGCGAAGGCTACCGACAGACTCGGCAGAGTCGCCGACGGCACCACCGTGCTCGACTTCGACGCCGAGGAGAAGAAGAGAAAGGCCACGGTTTCAACCGCTGTTGCCGCTATCGAGTGGAACGGCGCGAAGATAAATATAATCGACACTCCCGGTCTTTTTGACTTTGCGGGCGGCATGAGCGAAGGCATCCGCGCGGCGGACAGCGTGCTCATCGTCACTGCGGCGGGCTCCGGCTTTGACGTCGGCGCAGAGAAGGCTCTCAAGGCGGCAAACGCCAGAGGCATTTCGAGAATGTTCGCCATCACCCGCTGCGACGCGGACAATACAGATTTCTATAAAACATTTGCAGCTATAAAAGACGCAGTCGGCGGTGCTATCTGCCCCGTTATCGTCCCCTATATGGACGGCGGCAAGGTTGCGGCATATGTCAACCTCGCGTCCCGCAAGGCTTTTGACTACAGCAGCGGCGAGAAGAAAGAGGTCGCAATGCCCTCCGACCCGCAGCTTGACGAGATGCTCGATATACTTACAGAAGCAGTCGCTTCGAGCGACGACGAGCTGATGGAGAAGTTCTTTGCAGGCGAGACTTTCACCCGCGAAGAGATAATCAAGGCTCTCAACTCCGGCGTCAGCGACGGCTCCGTTATCCCCGTATACGCCTGCGCGGGCTACACCTGCGAAGCTATCGATATGCTCCTTGACGAGATAGTCTATTCCGCTCCCTCCGCAGCCGACAAGGCAGGCGAGAACGGTCTTCCCTGCGACGAAAACGGCCCGCTTGCGGCTATCTGCTTCAAGACTATCGCCGACCCGTTCGTCGGCAAGATGTCCTTCTTCAAGGTCGTTTCCGGCAAGATAACTTCGGACACCCCCGCTTATAACTCCCGCACCGAAGAGAGCGAGAGAATGGGCAAGATAATCACCCTCAGGGGCAGCAAGCAGGAGGACGCATCCTGCATCCCCGCGGGCGACATCGGCGTTGTCACAAAGCTTGCGGGCATCAAGACCGGAGACACTGTCTGCTCGGCAAAGAACCCGATAACCCTCGAGGGCATCAAGTTCCCGACCCCCTGCCTTTCAATGGCAGTCAAAGTTCGCAAGAAGGGCGACGAAGAGAAGGTCGCGGCGAGCTTGCTCAGACTCCTCGAAGAAGATCCGACAATTTCGTTCGTCATCAACAAAGAGACCCGCGAGCAGATTCTCTCCGGTCTCGGCGAGCAACACCTTGATGTTATCGTTTCCAAGCTCAAGAACAAGTTCGGCGTTGAGGTCGATCTCAGCGTGCCGAAGGTCGCATACAGAGAGTCCATCCGCAAGAAGGTCGAGGTTCAGGGCAGACACAAGAAGCAGTCCGGCGGTCACGGTCAGTTCGGCGATGTGTTCATCCGCTTCGAGCCCTGCGAGAGCGACGATCTCGTTTTCGCCGAGGAAGTTGTCGGCGGCTCCGTGCCGAAGAACTTCTTCCCCGCAGTTGAAAAGGGTCTGCGCGACAGCGTCAAGAAGGGCGTACTTGCCGGCTACCCGATGGTCGGCATAAAGGCGACTCTTTACGACGGCTCTTATCATCCGGTCGACTCGTCCGAAATGGCGTTCAAGACCGCCGCGAACATAGCATACAAGAACGGTATCCCGCAGGCGAACCCCGTTATCCTTGAGCCTATCGGCACTCTGAAGGCTTATATGCCCGACGAGAACCTCGGTGACATCATGGGCGATGTCACAAAGCGCCGCGGCCGCGTGCTCGGCATGGGCCCGTCCGACGAGCCGAAGATCCAGGAACTCATCGCGGAAGTTCCCATGGGCGAGATGGGCGATTTCTCGACCGTCCTTCGCTCCGTGACCGCCGGCAGAGGCTGGTTCACCCTTGAGTTCACCCGCTATGAGGATGCACCGCCCGTCGTTGCACAGAAGGTTATCGAAGAGGCAAAGGCAAACGACGCCGAAGCAGATAAATAAAAACATAAAGAGAGAGCTGTCAAAAGGCAGCTCTCTTCTTAATTTAATATCAAAAACCCGCCCGGCATCGCGCCGTGCGGGTCAGTTTTATTTTGAATTGCGGCTTTGAAGCGAGATTTCGTCATTCGTCTTTATAACAAATCCGACCGCGCCGCCTGTGTTCGTTATCAGCAGCTCGTCGCTGCCCGCTATGCTCGCATATATATTGTCGATATCGATATCAACAGTATAGCTCCATGTGCCGCTGACTATCATTCCGCTGCCGTTGTCTATTTTGACAACGACCTTGCAGTCGTCATACTTGAGCGTGATGCTGCCCTTTGAGCAGTTCACCTTGACGCTCGGCATGGCTTCAAAGACTCTGCCGAGGTCCCCGACCGTGCCGACAGTCCTGCCGACCGGACCCTGATGCGCGTCCTTAGTATTCTGATCGTCCTGCTGCATCCTAACGTTGAGCGTCACTATGGTGTAGTTGCCGTAAGCGACGGCGTTCGCAGAGATAAGGTCGCTCGACTTAATTTCATCGGGCACTCCGGGCACTTCGTTCACAGGCGTGCTGTTCGCCGCGAGCGCCGCAGAGGCTATGCCCGTAAACAGGGAGAGCATTCCCTTTTGGAAGCTGTTGCGCGGAGTGTAATCAACACGCTTCATGGACATATACTGCGTGGCGTCGATGCTCTTGGTGTTCGCCGCCGCAGCTTTGTAATACTTGAGCACCCGCGAAGTGTTCGTGGAGTTGAGCCCCTTGTAGACGTTGACAGTCTCAGTCTTTGTTCCGCCGGAAACATTGGAGCGCGTCGCGGTTCTTGAGTCGGTCGTCGGCTCGTCAGTTGTCAGCTCCGCAGAGTCGGTGGACTCCTCATGAATATTCCCCGCATCAGTGACCGAGGGTTCGTCCGTAGAAGACTCCGAACCGTCATCGTTCGTTCTGCACGCCGAAAAGGAAAAGAGCATAGCCGCCGCAAGCAAAAGTGCGGCAAATCTCATAAGCTTTTTGTTCATTCTTCTCCCTCCCGACAGATTTTATCTGAGTGTTGCACTTGATTAGGCTTATATTTTAAGATATTGAAGCAGACAGGTCAAGAAAAATCTTATAAAAAAACATGGCAAAAAATTAATTTTTGATAAAGCCGCAGTTTATCCGACGCATATCCCCGACAGCCGACAAAAAACCGCCCGTCTGGAAAAGACGGACGGCTTCGATTTTTTTCAGATATCAGCCCTTAGCGGTGTAAGAGAAAGCGACGATACCCTTGAGGTTATTGACGGAGACGATGGAGACCTTGATGCCGTTTGCATAGACATTGACATCATATGCCCAGCTGCCTTCGACGATCTTGCCGGTGGTGTTGTCAATCTTGACGACGACCTTGCAGTTGGTGTAGGTCAGCTCAATCTTGCCGTCCTTGTAGTCGACGCTGAGTCCGAGCTCTCTGATAGCGTTATCGACATCGCCGAGAGTACCGACTGCGCAGCCGACGGAACCGCTGTGGTTATCAGCCTTCGCGCCCTGAGTCTGATCCTTGACGTTGAAGGTGATTGTGGTGTAGTTGCCGCTGGTCACCGCGCTGGCGCTCTTCATGTGGCTCGCCTGCATGCCCGAGGGCTTGCCGGGGATATCGGTACGATCCTTGGAGTTCTTGTTGAGTGCGTTTGCAACGGGCTTCTGAGCTATCTTGAGCAGAGCGCCGAGGCTGCCGTCAGCAGTGATGCTGCCCTTGAGAGCCATGTTCTGTCTGCCGCTCTTGAACTGCTTTGTAGCGTTGACCGCCGCCTGATAAGCTTTGATGCAAGCTGCTGCGTCGTTGGTGTTGAGACCCTTGGAGGGAGTCGTGCTGCCCTTGGTCGTGTTCTTTGTATCGGAGGACTGAGAAGCCTTAGTCTCGATAACGGTGTGACCCTCTTTATCGGTGACTACCTCGGTCTCGACCTCGGAGGAAGCCTCTTCGGAAGAAGCGGTATCATCGGAAGCGGAAACATCCGCCGCCTGACCGGAGGTCTGCGCGTCACCGGCAGTGGTGTCGTTGTTTGTGTCATTCTTCTTGCACGCCGCGAACGAGAGAACGAGGACAGCGGCAAGGATTATTGCCAGAATCTTTTTCATCTTATTTCACTCCTTATTGATTTATATATAATTGTATAATCGTTGTTCCAATCATTCAATAGACAAAAGATAAAATTTCGTTTAACGGGGGTAGTCCAAATTGTGTAAATGTGTCATTAGTGAAACACATCGGGGAAAAGTGTTTTGATTTTGGCGGCGGTTTCGCGTAAGTATCCGGAAATAAGAATTTGCCTGTTGATAAACCGAGGACAACCACGACAATTTTTATCCGGACGCAATCCCTCAGTCTCGGCTTCGCCGATCCAGCTCTCTTTACACAAGGGAGCAGACAATAATTTTATATGTGAGAATAAAAATGCCGTTATATTGCCTGAAGAGCTCCGCCGCTATTGGCACATTAGTGCGTCTGCTCATCCTCCCCGACCGCAAGCGAAAAGCCCTCCGCACTCAGAGTGCAGAGGACTGAATTTCGTTTTTTTGTTACGCAAGTATCTCGCCCATGAGACCGGGAGTTGCGCCTGCGGCGTTGGACTCATCGGTATCGATGTGCATTGCCAGCGCATACTTCGGGCTGACTCTGACGACGACATCGCCGAAAACGAGCGAACGGCCGTTGGAGTCGATCTTGACGCTGACTATCTGCTTGTCCTGAAGACCGTATTTTTCGGCATCCTCGGGAGTTGCGTGGATGTGTCTCTGCGCTGCGATAACGCCGCACTCAAGCTCTATTTCGCCCTTGGGGCCGACAAGCTTGCAGGCGCCGCTGCCCGCAACGTCGCCGCTCTCTCTGACAGGAGCGGTCACGCCTATCGAACGGGCGTCGGTGAGCGAAATCTCAACCTGATTCTCGGGACGCACGGGGCCGAGGATGGAGACCGCCGGGAAGCTGCCCTTCGGTCCGATAACGGCAACGCGCTCGTTGCTCGCAAACTGGCCGGGCTGAGAGAGCTCCTTCTTGACGGTCAGCTCATAGCCCTCACCGAAGAGGATATCAAGAGCTTCTCTGGTGACATGTACATGGCGGGCGGAAGTTTCAACAAGAACTTTCTTTTCCATTTTAAATATCCTTCTTTTTCACTTGATATGTTTGTAAATGCATTTTGAGGCAGGAAACTCCTGCCTCAAAACAGTCATTTTGTTTAATTAGTAAGCGATGTTGTAAATGGTCTTTGTGCCGAAAGGAAGCACTACCATTCCGTCGCCAAGAGGAAGGTGAATTGTCCATTTGGCATCATATGTAGCATTGATAACACGGCTGGTCTTAGCATCAACCTTAACGGTAACTGTGCCGGAGGGATACTCCATCTGAGCGGTGCCGATTTTAAAGGTTTTAGCGACAGACTTAAGCACGCCGCCGCTAAACTGATCGTTGATAACAGACGGAAGAACCACGCTGAAAACCTTCGGGGCATGACCCGAGCCGTGATGAACGTTGGAGGAAGCCTTGTCGGCAACCGTCTTTATAGTAATGGTGTAAACTCCGCCCGCCTCGGTGCAAGTTGCGCTTGCGACATCATTCGCAGTAAGTTTGCTCGACCAGGACTCGTTCTCAACAGGGAAGTTAGCCTTTATAGCCGCAGAATTGGAGAATGTTTCGGAGCCCTTGCTGTTCTTCTTGAGCTGACCGTCAACAAAGCTGTCTATACCGCCGACAAGCTTATCGACGATGGAGGGCACTCCGGTGATTTTGCCGCTTCTGTAGTTCGTCTCAGAAACTCTTGTAACGCTCTTCGCACTGGGCTTAACGCCGTTAATGGCCTTGTTGAAATACGCAACTATCTCAGCCTTTGTCGCGGGCTTGGAAGCAGTGCTGCTGCCGCCCTGATTACCGCCCTGATTGCCCTTCTTGGTCTCCTCGGGAGCTACGGTGTTGCCGGAAGCGTCGGTCTGAGCCTCGGTGGACTCGTCGCCGCTGACGGACTCAGCTTCGCTGGACTCGTCGTTTGCAATCGTCTCGCCGTTTGCCGAAGTGTTGGGCTCGCCTGTGGTTGTGTCGCTGTTGTCCTTATCCTTCTTGCAGGCTGCAAAAGCAAAAACGAAGCAGAGAGCAAGGACAAGAGCTATGATCTTCTTTGTCATTTCAGTTACCTCCGAATATGAAATCTTCATTCAGTCGCGCTTTTTTTGCGGTTTTCTCTCCCGAGCGAATGAGCACGAAAAATCAATTCACTGCTTGCGCGGTCGTATTCATTATAAAATAAAAGAGTGCAAAAATCAATGGAAAATTAAAGATTTATGAAATTTTTATCGATTAACCTCTTTTGATTTGAGAAATTGTTCTTTGGCTCTTGATTGACGGGCGTTTTTCTGCAATAATATAGTGTATATATTTACCTACAGAAACGGAGTGCGGTTTAATGACTGATAACGAAAGACTCGCCGATCTCCTGTTCGGCTCAAACGGGCTGACGCCGGAGGACTGCGAGCTGAGATTTCCCCCGCGCGAGCTGCCCGAGGGCGCGCGCGTGACCCGATTCTCACCGAGTCCGACGGGGTATCTCCATATAGGCGGCCTGTTCGGCGCGCTCGTCGATTTTCTTACGGCGAGAGTCAGCGGCGGACTTACTTATCTGAGAATCGAGGACACGGACAAGAAGCGCGAGGTCGCCGACGGCGTGTCCGCGATAATCAACGGATTCAAAAACTTCGGTCTCGAATTTGATGAGGGCGTGACCGGATTCGACACGGAGAAGGGTGCCTACGGTCCTTATACCCAGAGCAAGCGCGTTGAAATTTACCACGCGGTCGCCAAGCGTCTTGTGCAGGAGGGCAAGGCATATCCCTGCTTCTGCACGGCGGACGAGCTCGCCGCTATCCGCGAAGAGCAGGAAAACGGCGGCGCGGCGATAACCGGATATTTCGGCAAATGGGCGAAGTGCCGCGACCTGAGCTTTGACGAGCAGAAGAGACGCATCGAGGCTGGCGAGCCCTATGTGCTCCGCTTTCGCTCCGAGGGCGACGAGAACAAGAGAATTGTCTTTGACGACATGATCCGCGGCAAAATTGAAATGCCGGAGAATATAATCGATGAGGTGCTTTTGAAGAGCGACGGCGTGCCGACTTATCATTTCGCGCACGTCTGCGACGACCACTTTATGCGCACGACCCACGTCATTCGCGGCGAGGAGTGGATATCCTCCGTTCCCAAGCACATCGCGCTGTTCAAGGCCTGCGGCTACAGAGTGCCGAAATACGCGCACACTCCGCAGGTGATGAAGATAGACGAGGAGACGGGCGCAAAGCGCAAGCTCTCCAAGAGAAAAGACCCCGAGGCGGCGGTCAGCTACTTCGTTGAGCAGGGATATCCCAAGGAGAGCGTTATCGAATATATCATGACGCTGCTCAACTCGAACTTCGAAGACTGGCGCAGAGCGAATCCCACGGAGGACTGCCGGAAGTTCCCGTTCAATCTCAAGAAGATGAGCGTGAGCGGATGCCTGTTTGACATGGCGAAGCTCAACGACGTGAGCAAGAATATTATTTCGCACATGACAGCGGACGAGGTGCTCGGCAATATACTGAACTGGGCAAAAGAATATGACGAGGAGCTCTACAAGCTTCTCGACTCTAACCGCGATTTTGCGCGCGGCATATTCTCGATAGACCGCGACTGCCCGAAGCCGCGAAAGGATATCGCAAACTGGGAGCAGGTCAAGGACTTCGTCTCGTATTTCTACGATGAAATCTACACCCCCGACTACACCCTGCCCGAGAATATCAGCGCAGGCGATGCGGCGGCGATACTTCAAAAATACATCGGCGAGTTTGACATAAACGACGACAAGGACGCATGGTTTGCGCGCATCAAGGCGATGTGCGAGCCGCTCGGCTACACGCCCAACGTCAAGGAATACAAGAAAGATCCCACGGCGTTCAAGGGTCATGTCGGCGACCTTTCGACCGTTATCAGAATCGCGGTGACTTCGCGCCGCAACACGCCCGATCTTCATTCGATAATCAGGCTGCTCGGCGAGGACAGAGTCAGAGCGAGACTCGCTGCGGCGCTCGCACACTACAAGGAGGAGAACTAAATGGCGGACAGCACCAATCTCAATTCAAATTTTATCACTGATTTTATAGACGAGGATCTTGCAAACGGGGTCAACACCCGCGTGCAGACGAGATTCCCTCCGGAGCCCAACGGCTATCTGCACATCGGTCACGCAAAGGCGATATGCATCGACTTCAGCATCGCGGAAAAATACGGCGGAGTGTGCAATCTCCGTCTCGACGACACGAATCCCTCGAAAGAGGATGTCGAATATGTCGACGCGATAAAAGAGGACATTGAGTGGCTCGGCTACAAATGGAACGAGGTCTACTACGCATCGAGCTATTTCGATTTTCTCTATGAGTGCGCGATAAAGCTCATCAAAGAGGGCAAGGCCTATGTGGACGACCTGAGCCGTGAGGAGATGCGCGAGTACCGCGGTGCCGATGCCGGCAAGCCGTCCCGTCCGTCTCCGTACCGCGACCGCACCCCGGAGGAGAACCTGGACCTGTTCCGCCGCATGCGTGCCGGGGAGTTCAAGGAGGGCGAAAAGACCCTGCGTGCCAAGATCGACCTGGCCAGCCCCAACATGAACCTGCGCGACCCGGCCATCTACCGCATCAAGTACGCCGAGCATCACCGGCAGGGCAGCAAGTGGTGCATCTACCCGATGTACGACTTCGCCCACCCCATTCAGGACGCCATCGAGGGCATCACCCACAGCATGTGCAGTCTGGAGTTCGAGAACCATCGTCCGCTGTACAACTGGGTCATCGAGAACATCTTTGGTGCCGAGTTCCCCAAGCAGCGCGAGTTTGCCCGCCTGAACATGACCAACACGGTCATGAGCAAGCGCTACCTGCGCGAGCTGGTGGAGATGGGCATCGTGGACGGCTGGGACGATCCCCGTATGCCTACTCTGTGCGGTCTGCGCCGCCGCGGCTACACCCCCACCTCCATCTTCACCTTTGTGCGGGAAGCCGGTATCTCCAAGTCTGACAACCTGATTGATATGCGCCAGCTGGAAGCCTGCATCCGCAGCGAGCTGGACCTGACCGCACAGCGCCGCATTGCCGTGCTGGAGCCGGTCAAGCTGGTGGTGGACAACTACCCTGCCGACAAGACCGAATACTTTGACGTGGCCAACAACCCCAACCGCGAAGCCAACGATACCACCACCCGCAAGGTGGCCTTTACCCGCGAGCTGTGGATCGACGCCGAGGACTTTGCTGAGGTGCCGCCTCCCAAGTTCAAGCGCCTGACCGTGGACGGCGAGGTGCGCCTGATGGGTGCTTATATCGTCAAGTGCACCGGCGTGGACAAGAACGCCGACGGCAGCATCGCCGCCATCCACTGCACTGCCGACCTCGAGACCGGCAACGGCAACCCCGCCGACGGCCGCAAGGTCAAGGGCACCATCCACTGGGTAAGTGCCGCACACTGCGTGGACGCCGAGGTGCGTCTGTACGACAAGCTGTTCACCGAAGCCAACATGAACGGCATTCCCGAGGGCAGTGACTACAAGGACTACCTGAACCCGGAAAGCGTCACCGTGCGCACCGGCTGCAAGCTGGAAGAGAGCCTGAAGGACGCAAAGCCCGGCGAAAAGTTCCAGTTCGTGCGCACCGGCTTCTTTACCCCGGACAGCAAGAACCCCGGCGTGTACAACCGGGTAGTCACCCTGCGCGACAGCTTCAAGCCCGCAAAATAATCATCCTCAAGGAGAAGATACCATACCATGACCGCAAAAATGACCCGTAATATCCTGCTCATGCTGGTGGCCACCGTGCTGATGGGCATTGTGCTGAACCTGTATATCCACAACACCGGCACCGTACCCGCCGCCGACAACGCCGCACCTCTGACCGATGGCAGCTACACCTCCTCTGCGCAGGGTTGCCTGAGTGAAGTGACCGTCACGGTCACCGTGACCGGCGGCAAGGTGACCGCCGTACAGGTGGACGCCTCTGCCGAGACCCCGGAGCTGGGCGGCAAAGCTGCCGAGACGCTGGCTGCCCAGCTGACACAGACCGGCTCCACCGCCGGTGTGGACGCCATCACCGGTTCCACCATGACCAGCGAGGCCATCTTTACCGCCATGGACGCCTGCCTTGCACAGGCGCAGTGATGCTGTAAACTATAAAAGCAAAAACTGCCGCACAGTTGTGCGGCAGTTTTTGCTTTTTACAGGGTGCTTTGCAGCCGTGCGCCGCTGGCGTACTGGGTGCGGCGGTCCATCTGGTTATCCAGCGGCTGACCGGCGGCATAGCGCTTGAGGTTGTGCGCAAAGATATCCACGATGTTGTCCAGCGTCTTGGGCAGGCTGAAGCCGCCGGTGACATGGGGCGTGATGATCACGTTCGGCTCTGCCCACAGAGGATGCTCCGGCGGCAGCGGCTCGGGGTCGGTCACGTCCAGCCCTGCACCGGAAAGCTGCCCGCTGTGCACGGCGGCTGCCAGCGCCTCGCCGTCCACGGCAGTGCCGCGCCCCACATTGAGCAGAATGGCACCGGGCTTGCAGAGCGCCAGCCGCTCTGCACTGAACAGATGCAGTGTCTCCGGCGTGCCGGGCAAACTCAGCGCCACAAGGTCGGCCTGCGGCAGCTCCGCGTCCAGTGCGCTCTGCGCCACCACACGGGTGCAGTAGTCCGGGCAGGGGGCGTCCGGGTGCACGGTGCGGCGCACGCCCACCACCTCAGCACCCAGCGCATGCGCCCGCCGGGCAAAGTTCGAGCCGATATCGCCCATGCCCACGCACAGCACCCGGCTGCCCGCAATGCTGCCCACAAAGTGGCCGGTGGGTGCCCAGCGGTGTTCCCGCTGGTTGTCCCGATAGGTGGGCAGCTCCTTGAGCAGGCTGAGCCACATTGCCAGCATACACTCACTGATGGCAAGCCCATAAGCACCGGTGGCGTTGGTCACGATGCACTTCTCCGGCAGCACCCCCGGCTCCAGATAGTTATTGGGGCCCGCTGCGTTGGACTGGAACCACTCCAGATGGTCGTTCTGCCGGATCAGCGGCACCGGCAGATTGCCCAGCACGGCATCTGCCCACAGGGCATCCTCCACCGTGGCAGTATCCGGGGTGGTAAAGCGATATGCAAAGCCCTGCACCGCCTCAATGCGGGTCCTCTGCTCTGCGCTGATGGGCAGACAGACAAGGATATGTTTGGACATAATGGAGTCTCCTTCCCTCTTTTTTGTCTATCATACCGCAAACTGTGCGGCGGCACAAGGGGGCGGTTCTGTGCTTTCAGACGCATCCCGTAAAAGAACAATGTCGGGCAGCCCGAAAGCCGCCCAACACCGCATTCTATTTTAGTCCAGTGCACGGATGGCGTCCATCGTGCATTGATACTGCTCTGCCACCTTTGCAAACTGCTCCTGTGTGCCCTCCAGCTGCCCGGCGCGCAGGGTCTCGGTCAGGGTATAGGTGGGCGCATACAGGTTGGAAAAGCCCAGATTCTGGCAGACGCCCTTGAGGGTATGTGCTCCGCGGAACGCCTCCTTCACGTCTCCCCTGCGCAGCGCTTCCTCCAAGATCTGAAAGCTGTCGTCCTGCAAAAACATCCGCACAAATTTGCCGATCATGGCTTCGTTGTGCAGCCGCCCCAGCACCTCCTGATAGTCTGCGCCCATCTTTTTATAGCATTCCTGTATCGTCATCGCTTACGCCGTGCCTTTCTTTTCAGCCTCTGTCTAATTTCCCACCGCCGCACTTCCCGGCGATATAGTGTTATGATAGCACCTTTCCGGCTTGCTTGCAACTAGAGCGCAACAAATTTTGTGTTCTGTCCAGTTTTTGCATCCGCTTTTCGGCAGTTGCACCAAAACCTCACCTTTTTGCAAAAGATGCCTGTCATCGCCCGCTTCCTCACTGCTGCTTTTATTGGCTGAAAAAGTCGAAAAGCACCAATGCCCCTAACTGCGGATTCTGTATTGACGAACCGCGCAAAAAACGATATACTATATTCTGGCGGTGCAGCTGTGCCGCCAGATGTCGGGGTGTTGCGCAGTTGGTAGCGCGCCTGCTTTGGGAGCAGGAGGCCGCGAGTT
>ERZ773131.828-NODE-828-length-24779-cov-12.625020_pt1 | contig 24779 bp, 25 predicted proteins | sample MGYA00511082_ERZ773131 | MGnify/ENA primary metagenome ERZ773131 (study PRJEB29015, sample SAMEA2737813) | human gut metagenome | biome: human gut; feature: human-associated habitat; material: faeces | place: China | collected 2012 ... | reverse complement strand
CCTCTGCATCGGTGCCTTTGGCCCCGAGGAGGACTTCTTCACCGTCAAGGGTGCAATGGAGGCGCTGGCCGCAGGCTTTGACCTGACCTTCACCTACGAGCGCGAGACCGCCCCGTGGCTCCACCCCGGCATCAGCGCCGCTGTCTACTGCAACGGCAAGCGTCTGGGCGTGTTCGGTAAGCTCTCCAATGAGATCAACGGCGAGCTGGAGATCGCAAAGGACCAGAAGGACAGCCAGAACATCTATCTGGGTGAGCTGGACTATGAGGCTCTGATGTCCTGTGTGGACGGTGAGCTGCGCTATAAGCCGCTGAGCCCCTACGCTGCCGTCAAGCGTGACCTGGCCCTTGTCTGCGAGGAAAAGGTCACCTGCGGCGAGATCGAGGACACCATCAAGAAGGCAAGCTCCCTCATCACCGAGGTCAAGCTGTTCGATATCTACCGCGGCGCAAACCTGGGCGAGGGCAAGAAGAGCATGGCCTTCTCCCTGACCCTGTCTGACCCCAGCGCGGAGATCTCCGCTGAGCAGGTCGAGCGCACCGTCAAGAAGGTGCTGGGCAACCTGAAGTTCAAGCTGGGCATTGAGATCCGGTAAACGGTGATCTATACACAGCACTATGATTCTCCTCTGGGCGGCATCCTGCTGGCCGCTGACGACACAGGCCTGACCGGCCTCTGGTTCGAGGGGCAGAAGTACTTTGCCCGCACCCTGGATGCGGTGCATCAGGAGCAGGAGACCGCTGTGCTCTCCGAGGCCAGCCGCTGGCTGGATGTTTATTTCGGCGGGCAGGAGCCGGATTTTACTCCGCCGCTCCATCCCGCTGGCTCTGCCTTTCAGCAGGAGGTGTGGGCGCTGCTGCGCCGCATCCCCTACGGCCAGACCACGACCTATGGTGCACTGGCAAGGCAGCTGGTTGCAGAACGCGGCCTTTCCCGGATGTCTGCGCAGGCTGTGGGCGGGGCTGTCGGACACAATGTGATCTCTATCATCATTCCCTGCCACCGCGTTGTCGGAACAAACGGCAGCCTGACCGGATATGCAGGCGGCATCGATAAAAAAGCCGCGCTGCTGAGACTGGAAATGAAAATGACGCTGTAAGAAATGCAGCAAATGAAAAATCCGAACCTTTTCCCGATGGGAAGAGGTTCGGATTTTTCTTGTGTGGTGGAGGCGATGGGAGTCGAACCCATGTCCGAAAAGAGTTCAGCGTAGGTGTCTCCGGGTGCAGGCGATCTACAACATTCCCTCCGCGTCACGCCGGTCGTCAGGCTAACGCTTCAGTAGCTTCATGAGTTCCTGCCGGTCCGCAAAGCTTAGGTCCGTTCAGGTGCTGTGTCTAAAGGACGCCCCGGCCCCACACGACACAAGAGTGGGCGGAACGCGCAGCACTCAGGCTGCGAGCAACTGATAATTATTGTTGTCAGTTAATTTTTTGGAGGAGTTTAGAGCAGTTCCCCCACTGCTACCCGCTGCCCAGGCCTCGCTCCCCCCGTCGAAACCTTTACGCCCCCATAAAGCGCATGTTGCCATGCGCAGAAAGCTTGGTGTTCTCAGGGCAGGAATGCTGCCTGAAAGAGATTTAGTAGAATTTGCCGTTGGACTTCACAGCCCGGTCGATGGAGCGCTTGGCGTCGCGCTTGGCGGCGTCGGCACGCTTGTCGTAGAGCTTTTTGCCCTTGCACAGGCCGACTTCCATCTTGACGCGGCCATGCTTGAAGTAGAGAGAAAGGGGAACGAGAGTATAGCCCTGCAGCTTGCACTGCTGGTGCAGACGCCGGATCTCGGTCTTGTGGGCCAGCAGACGCCGCACCCGCAGAGGGTCCTGATTGAAGATGTTGCCGTGGTCGTAGGGAGTGATGTGCATTCCCTTGACCAGCAGCTCGCCGTCCTCAATATCGACCCAGCTGTCTTTCAGGTTGACGCCGCCGGCACGCAGGCTCTTGACCTCGGTGCCTTTCAGCTCGACGCCCGTTTCCAGCGCTTCGAGCACGAAATACTCGTGACGCGCCTCGCGGTTTGTGGCGATGGTCTTTGTCGCCGGACGTTCCTTGGCAGGTGCCATGAAGCGCGCCTCCTTTCCTTTACTCTAAAAGCCGTTTTCATAAGCATTGCACACCGTCCTGTATACGGGCAAAAATTCTCGTCGTTCGGCGCACTCTGCCTATAAAAGCAGCTTCTTTGTCTTGTCATTATATCACATTTTGCTGGATTTTCAAGAGCGATTTTTGAAAGAATCGTTAAGGTTCTATAAAATCTGCTCTTTACAGCTCGTCGCGGCCGGAGAGCGCGCGGTAAAGCGTCGTCTCATCGGTGTACTCGAGGCTGCCGCCCACGGGCAGGCCGTAGGCCAGACGGGTGGTCTTGATGCCCAGGGGCTTGATGAGCTTTGCCAGATACATGGCCGTGGCCTCGCCCTCGACGGTGGGGTTCATGGCCATGATGACCTCTTTCACCTCGCCGCTGCCCAGCCGGGCCAACAGCTCCTTCACCGAGAGCTGTTCGGCACCGATGCCGTCCATGGGGCTGATGAGGCCGTGGAGGACATGATACAGGCCGTGGTACTCCCGGGTGCGCTCAAAGGCCTGCACATCGCGGGGCGTCTCGACCACGCAGATGGTGGAGCGGTCCCGCTTGGCGCTGGAACAGATGGGGCAGAGCTCGGCCTCGGTGTAGTTCTGGCAGACGCGGCAGCGGTGGAGCCGGGTGTGGGCGTTCTGGATGGCCTCGGCCAGTGCCGCGGCGTCCGCGTCCGACATACTCAGCACCTGATAGGCCATCCGGGTCGCGCCCTTGCGGCCGATGCCCGGGAACTGGCTGAACTGCTCAATAAGCTTTTCCAGCGGCGCTGCGGTGTAACCCATGCGTATCCCTCCCGCTTAGAGGCCGGGGATGTTCAGACCGCCGGTCAGCTTGCCCATCTCGGCCTCGGCAGTTTCGTCCACCTGCTTGACGGTGGCGTTGACGGCGGCGGCCACCAGGTCTTCCAGCATCTCGATGTCGTCGGGGTCAACGGCCTCGGGCTTGATGGTGATGCCAAGGATCTCGTGCTTGCCGTTCATGCGGACAGTGACCATCTCGCCGGAGGCGCTGCCGGTGTACTCGGCGGCTTCCAGCTCGGCCTGCTTGGCCTTCATGTCATCCTGCATCTTCTGAGCCTGACGCATCAGGGCGTTCATATCGGGGCGGCCAAAGCCTGCGGGCATTCTTGCTTTCATAATTGGTTCTCCTTAAAAGTTATTGTTTATCTTTTTTTCTTCGCGCTGTCCTCAATGCTCACGTCCAGACCCAGCTTTTCCAGCGCATGGAGCGACTGTTCGGCATTGGAGGTGTGCTTTGCGGCGGTGCGGGGCTCGTAGGGGCCGATCGGCACCGCGACGCCTGACACCTGCGCGATGAGCTTTTTGATGAGACGCTGGCTGTCCTTGTTGACACGGATGAAGTCCCGGAAGGTCTTGCCGCCGTCGATGAGCACCCGTGTGCCATCGAAGTACGCCTTCGATTTGCGCAGGTAGCTGTGAAGCATCGGGTCCTTCTCCTGTAAGAGCTTGACGACCTCGCTCCACTGCTCGAAGGGATTGACGCCCTCTGCGGCCACCTTGCGGGGTCGGCTGAGAGCCGGGTCGGCGGTGTACTCCGGGGCAGGTGCTGCCGGCGAGACCGTTGCAGCGGGCTCCACCGGTCTCTCTTCCGGTACAGGCGCAGTGACCGGCGCAGTCGGCTCATCCCAGGGCAGGGGGGCCGACTCCGTCACCGGCGGCTCGTCGGGCGGTGGTGGAAGCTCTTCGTCTGCGGGCGCGGGGGACTCTGGAATATCCGGGGCAGCGGCCTTCGGCTCTACAGCGGGCGCGGGAGCAGGCTCCTTTTCCACTGCCGGTGCGGCCATAGGTTCCACGGGTGCAGCAGGTGTACTCATGAAAGGCTGCGGCGCAGGCTGGATCGGTGCCGCAACAAAGGGCCGGACGACCGGTGCGGCAGGAGCGACAGTCTGCACAGGCATTGCCGCCACGGGGACAGCTGCGGCCTGCGGCGGCTCCGAGAGGGTGAAGAGGGCCAGTTCCAGCTCGATGCGCTGGTCACTGCCCCGGGTCATATGCTCAAGGGCGTTGCCCAGCGTACGGATGGCCCGGATGGCCTCCCGCTGGCCCAGCTGAGGGCCTTTTTCGAGGTACTGCTGTTCCTCTTCGGGGGAAACACCGGACAGCAGGCTCTGCCCGCCGGGCAGAGCCGCCAGCATCAGGGCGCGGTAGTGGGCGATGAGCTCTTCCGTCAGACGCTTCACATCCACCGACTGCTGCCGCAGTGCGGCCAGCTGAGCCAGCGCCGCTGCGCCGTCCTGCGCTTCCAGAGCATCCGAAATATGGAACAGGTAGCTCCGGTCGGTGACGCCCGCCATCCGGCGGACAACATCAGCATCGATTTTTGCGGTCACGCCGGCGCAGGTGTCGAGGATCGAGAGGGCGTCACGCATGGCACCGTCGGCCAGACGAGAAATCAGCTCTGCACCACCGGTCGTCAACTCTAAGCCCTCTTGTCCGGCGATATACTCGACCCGCTGGGCGATGTCTTCCGGCCCGATGCGGGTGAAATCGTACCGCTGGCAGCGGGAGAGGATGGTGGCCGGGACTTTCTGGATCTCGGTCGTGGCGAGGATGAAGATGACGTGGGCGGGCGGCTCTTCCAGCGTTTTCAGCAGGGCGTTGAAGGCCGCTGTGGACAGCATGTGTACCTCGTCGATGATGTATACCTTATAATGACAGGCACTGGGGGTGTAGGCTGTCTCATCCCGCAGGTCGCGGATGTCGTCCACACCGTTGTTGGACGCGGCGTCCATCTCCACCACGTCGAGGATGCTGCCGTTGTCGATGCCCTTGCAGATCTCGCACTCGCCGCAGGGGTCGCCGTTATGGGGGTGGAGGCAGTTGACCGCCTTGGCGAAAATCTTCGCGCAGGTGGTCTTGCCCGTGCCGCGCACGCCGGTAAACAGGTAGGCGTGGCCTACGCGGCCCGACGCTACCTGATTGCGCAGCGCCGTGACGATGCCGCGCTGTGCGACGACATCCTCAAACCGCTGGGGTCTCCATTTGCGGTATAATGCGCGATACATCGGTGCTTCCCTCCCGTCAGTAATAAAAAATCGGACAGCGCTGACGGGGTTTGACCCCCGCCTTGCGTAACTCGGCATACGGATGCAGGCTGACTGAAACGCACGGGGCGCGCCGCTTAAGGCTGCTTGGTTCCCCACCTGACCTGGTTCACTGCGGCTCCATCGTACAGGACCCGCATCCGTATGCCGAACCACGCAGCAGGCGCTGTCCGACAAGGCACACGATTCGTGTGCCTTAGTATTGTACCACAGTTCGGTGAGGAATGCAAGAGGAAGCTAAGGCTGCTCCCATCCGGCCCGCAAAAGCTCCAGTGCGTGTGTTTCAAGCCGGGAAACGTAACTCCGGCTTATTTGGAGCAGCTTTGCCGTTTCCAGCTGGGTCAGCGGCGGCTGGCCCGCCAGACCGTACCTTAACAATATGAGTTTCCGCTCCCGGGCAGGCAACCCCTCGATGAGGCGGCGCAGGCGCTGGGCATCGTCCTGTTTTTCGCAGCTGTCCTCCATGCAGAAGCCGTCCTGCAGCACATCGGCGAGGGTGAGGGCAGAGTCTTCCTTTCCGGCATCAAGAGTCTCCTGAAGCGAGAGGGTGGGGGCGTTCTTCCGCTCCCGCCGGAAGTGCATCCGGAGCTCGTTTTCGATGCACCGGCTGGCATAAGTGGAGAAGCGCGCCCGGCGGGTGGAGTCGAAGGTGTCCACGGCTTTCATCAGGCCAATGGTGCCGATGGAAATCAAATCGTCCTGCTCAGAGGGGAGAGCATAGTATTTCTTTGCGATGTGCGCCACTAAGCGCAGATTGTGGCGGATGAGCTTTTCCCGGGCGGATGAATCACCGGCCCGCAGATCGGCGAAGGCCCTGATCTCTTCCTGTGGACTCAGCGGGCGGGGGAAACTGCCCGCTTCCAGATGGAGCGCAAGCACGAGGAATTTGGACGCGAAAAATTGCAGCAGGGTCAACAGCATACGGAACACCTCCAAAACCGTTCTTCTATACAGTATGAACGGGGAGAGGGGGTTCAGAATCGTTTTCTGCTTATAGAAAATGGTGGTCTATATGACAAGGGAACAGAGCTATCGCTATTATAATGAGCTTCTCTGGCCGGACCGCTATGCTGACTGTGTGCCTATGGATAAGGCACTGAAACTGCTCAAGAGTGAAGTGGAGTAAACATTGAAATACAGAGAAATCGCAGGCGGTGCAAAGAACTGCTGTGCCGGGCGCTTTTGCTGAATAAAGACGATGATACGACTGATTTTTGAAAAGATTGCATGAGATTTTATCAAAGTATTATTCTTTTGTGAATTTTAGCACTCTATGCTTGACAGTGCTAAAAGTATGTGCTATAACTAAGCCGTGCTCAGGAGAGAGGGGCATGAGGAAGCCGCAAGGCTCCCGGGAAGACTCCGCTCCTGATGCACATCTCATAAATTTTTTACCCGACCCGAACGCCGGGATTGGAGGAATGATTTATGTTTATGCCGACTATTTTCCATGAAAACCTGTTCGATGATTTCTTTGACCCGTTCTGGAACGATGGTGCGCTGGAGCGTGCGATGAACCGTGAAGAGCGTGAGACCTTCGGCAAGCGCGGTGCAAACATGATGAAGACCGATGTGAAGCAGACCGCCGATGGCAACTATGATGTTGCCGTTGACCTGCCCGGCTGCAAGAAGGAAGATGTTCAGATGGAGCTGAACGACGGCTACCTGACCATTCAGGCCGTCCGCAGCCACAGCAATGACGAGAAAGATCAAAATGGCCGCTACCTGCGCCGCGAGACCTTCTCCGGCACCTGCGCCCGCAGCTTCTATGTGGGGGACGCCGTGAAGAAGGAGGACATCCACGCAAAGTTCGAGGATGGCATCTTGCACATCACGCTGCCCGCACCGCAGCAGCAGAAGGCTCTGCCTGTGAACCCCAACCTGATCGAAATTGAATAACAGCCGTGCATCGGTGTGAGGAACATCGGTGCCCAGTGTATAATGCAAGCCCCCGGAGAGCTGTGAAAAGGCTCTCCGGGGGCTTTTTGCGTCTGCTTCGACGAAATAAATTATTTCCGGCTGGTCAACCGGTTCAGCAGCATCACGGCCAAAACAATGACGCCGATGACGAGAATGATGCCGACCATGCCGATGAACATCATGGGCAGCGTGGTCATCCACGAAGAAAGATGAAGCATATGCGTACCTCCGTTAAGCCATCAGGGTCAAGATCAGGCCGCCGGCGATGACGGATGCGATCTGCCCCGAAACATTGACGCTGATGGAGTACATCAGCAGGAAATTCTGAGAATCCTCTTCCAATCCCATCTTATTGACCACACGGCCGCTCATGGGGAAGGCCGAGATGCCGGCCGCGCCGATCATCGGGTTCAGCTTTTTGCCTTCCGGCAGGAACAGATTCAGCAGCTTTGCGAACAGCACACCGCCCGCCGTATCAAAGACGAAAGCCACCAGACCCAGTGCAAGGATGAGCAGAGTGTCGGGACGGACGAACTTGTCTGCCGTCATCTGCCCGGCCACGGTCAGGCCCAGCACAAGGGTGATGAGGTTTGCCAGAACATTCTGTGCCGTTTCACTGAGGGCATTCAACACGCCGCATTCCCGCAGCAGATTGCCGAACATCAGGAAGCCCACCAGAGCCACACTGGCAGGAGCCACCATACCGGCGATGATGGTCACCACAACGGGGAACAGAATTTTCGTCAGCTGGCTGACATTGCCTTTTTCGTAGGGCATTCGGATAAGGCGCTCTTTCCGGGTGGTCAGCAGCTTGACGACCGGCGGCTGCACGATGGGCACCAATGCCATGTAGCTGTAAGCTGCCACCATGATGGCACCGAGATACTGGGAATTGAGGGTGTTTGCCACAAAAATGGCGGTGGGCCCGTCCGCTGCACCGATCACGGCAATGGAAGCGGCGTCCCTCAGGTCGAAGAAGAAGCCCGCCAGAAACAGGGTGAAGAAGATACCGAACTGAGCGGCGGCACCAAAGAGCATGAGCCACGGTTTTTCCAGCAGGGGGCCAAAGTCGATCATGGCGCCAATGCCGATGAAAAGCAGCAGGGGAAACAGCTCGTTGGACATTCCCGCTTCAAACAAGGCGGAAATGGGGCCGACGGTGTCCCCCTGCGTGATGGCACCCGACAGCGGCAGGTTGACCAGAATGGCCCCGAAGCCCATGGGCAGCAGCAGACTCGGCTCCATCTTTTTGGCGATGGCGAGGTAGACGAGCAGCGCACCGATGCCCCACATTACCACCATCTGCCACGTCAGGTTCCCAAAGTTGGAAAACAGACTTGCGAATGTGTTCAGAAAGTTCATTTTTTCTTACCTCCTTGTGTTCCGGTACGGCGGCAAGAAAAAAGAGACTTCTGCCACAGTACCTTGTCTGTGACAAAAGTCTCAAGCGAACACATGACATCGGGCATTTCCGCCGTGATGACGCTGCCATGCAGCAGCTTCCCGGATGGAAAATCGGAAAACTGCCCTTTACTCCCTTTTATCAAAGGTAGTAAAGCAGAAAACAGGGGAGTTGTCAAGAAGAATGCAGAGATCTTTTCTGTATCTTATCTTGCTCAAAACTCCGGTTGCCCTTTTTCAGCAGTTTATTGACTTCTTCGTTGTGCTTGATGTCTTTATACGTCATGGTTTGCCGTTGTGTTCTCGGAGCCGTTGGAGGATGCAGAAAAGCGGCTGATTGCTGCTGTTTCGTAACGCTCGTATTGTGATTTTTGACAAGTATCCACCGTTTATTTTTTGTGAAGAACCGCCTTTGAATTTTGATTTTCATTTCTTTATAATAAAAATAGAACGGTGTCATGCCGGAATATATGGTAGAAGCACCTTTTGAAGATAGGAGAATCAAACATGAAACGAGTAAAAGCCGCCTGCATTTGCCAGACCCTGCACTTTATGCTGAAGGATGGCGAAGAACATCTTTATGCAGTCAAGCAGGTCAAGGATGAAGTTGAAAAGTACAAGAGAGATTTGGAGCGAAATCACACGCAGTACAAAATTGTGGAGCAGACCGAACAGCCGGATGGCTCCATCATCGTGAAGGTCGTCAAGCAGTATAATTCTGCTCCTGTGGGTGACTATCTGAACTAATTACTCCTCTCATAAAAATGACCGCTTCCGTTCAAAAAACGGAGGCGGTCATTTTACGTCAATGGGATTTTACCATTGCTCAAAATGTACCCGGTCATCCTCATAGCGGCTCTCGCGAGGGACAGTAATATCCGCTTCCGGATAGCCAAGGGCGATGATGGAGTGCGGCACGATGGTCTCCGGCAGGCCGAACAACTTTTGCTGGGCTTCTACCCGGTCCATCTGGGGCCAGGTGCCCAGCCAGACTGCACCAAGCCCAAGCTCCTGCGCGGCAAGGCAGATATTCTGCGCCGCGATTGCACCGTCAATGACCCAATAATCCTTTGCCAGGCGGAATGCACGGTCGAGGTCGCCGCAGACGAGGATGCCAGCGGCGGCGTGTCGCAGCGGTTCGGCAGGGCGGCCATTAGCATCAGCCATCTGCGCCAGCTTTTCCGGGTCGGTCACGACCACAAACGACCAGTCCTTTGCATTGACGCAGCTCGGCCCGCTCATGGCGGCTTCCAATAGCTGATGCAGTGTTTCGCTTTCAATGGGCTTATCGGTAAATTTCCGGCAGCTGCGCCGGGTGAGAATGGCCTCCAGAGTGTTCAGAGGGATGTACCTCCTGCGTTGATTTGCCCCCAGTATAGCACAGCGGTTTGAAAATTTCATGTGCGGTTTGGCTTGCAATTTTGCGGCGTTCCGGTTATAATACGTTCCGAACCAAATACAAAAAGCCGACTGACAAAGCGTGAAATCCTGAGGAATTGCTACTCCTCAACGATTTCGCGCTTTTTTGTTTGCCCGAAAAAGGAGGACGTATGAACTCGAAAAATAAACTGGCGGAAATGCCCATCCGCCCCCTGCTGTACACGATGGCCGTGCCGCTGATGCTGTCGCTGCTCATCCAGTCGCTGTACAACATCGTGGACAGCATTTTTGTGGCGCGCCTGTCGGAAACAGCCCTGACCGCCGCTTCGCTGGTGTATGCCATCCAGTTTTTGATGATCGCCATCGGCGTGGGCACTTCCGTTGGTCTGAACGCCCTGCTCTCCCGCAAGCTGGGGCAGAAAAAGCCGGAGGAAGCCTGCCGTGCGGCCACCACCGGCCTGTTCCTGATGCTGGGAACCTCGCTGGTGTTTACACTGGTGGGGCTGCTGTTTTCCAATCAAATCGCCGCCGCATTGACGAACGACCCGGAATTGCAGGAACTTTGCCGGGAATATCTCTCGGTGAACCTCGTGTTCTGCTGGGGCATCTTCTTGCAGACCTACGGCCAGCGGCTTTTACAGGCCGTGGGTGATACGGTGCTGTCTATGATTTCGCTCATCATCGGTGCTGTGGTGAACATCATCCTCGACCCCATCATGATTTTCGGCCTGCTGGGCTGTCCGGCCATGGGTATCCGGGGCGCAGCCATCGCCACCGTCATCGGTCAGCTCATTGGTGCGGCCGCTGCGTTGTGGTTCAACCGGGTCAAGAACCCGGTCATTCACGTCCGTCTGAAGGGCTATCGCTTTTTGTGGCAGGATGTGGCCGACATTTATCGGGTCGGTCTGCCCACCATCGTGATGCAGGCCATCGGCAGTGTGATGACCTTTGCGGTCAACGGCATTTTGCTGGGGGTGTCCTCCACGGCGGTGGCGTTCTTCGGCATCTACTACAAACTGCAAAACTTCCTGATGATGCCGGTCAACGGTCTGGGGCAGGCGGCGATCCCGGTGGTGGGCTTCAACTACGGCAGCGGCCAGTCCGACCGCGTGAAGCAGGCTTGGAAAGTGCTTCTGCCCACCGGCGTAGTGTTTGCATTGTGCGGCACAGCGGTGTTCCTGCTGTTCCCGGTGCAGTTGCTGGGGCTGTTCTCGGCCAGTAACGAAATGCTGGCCTTTGGTGTGCCTGACCTGCGCATTATCTCGGTGACCTTCCTGTTTGCAGTCATCACGATTCTGTGCGGCTACTTCGCATCCGGCCTTGGTAACGGCATTGTCAACATGATCGGCGGCGCACTCCGTCAGTTGGTGGTGCTGGTGCCGTGCCTGTGGCTACTGATTCAAACGGTCGGCATCGACAAGGCGTGGTTCGCGTTTTGGGTGTCTGAGGTGGTGGCTTGCGCATACAGCTTGTGGGCGGTGCGAAAAGAGCTGAGAAACAAAGTGAAGTAACAAAAAGAAATCGGGCGGAACGCTGGGAACACCAACATTCCGTCCGATTCTTTTTATTGTCGATTAGTTTGCAGCGGGAACCGCCACATTCACCGGAAGGACATAAACGCCATCTGCGGTGTAGTAGGTGATCTGGGTGATGGTTTTGCCGATCATCGAAGCATAGTAGGCATCGTCTGCGTCAAAGCCCAGCTCGGTGCCGCGCCAGATGTTCGTCACATGGTGCAGGCCGTACTCCGCACCGTCCGCAGTCGTCATCACAACGCCGTAGACCTTATCAAATGAAATTTTTGAGATAGCCATAACTAATATTATACGCTAAAAGAAAAGCCGGTGTGGACTTAAGTCAGCTGGTTAGAAATGGCTAACGAGCGGCTTTAAGATATCATGATTGGGTAAAATTGTCAAGATGATTTATCGCAAAAGCAGAAAGCTTTCCGGGGAACGGGCGGGAAGCCGAAAGGAAACGGCCTGTCAAATCTACCGGGACCTGGTTTTGGAGAACATCGAGGAGGATGCCCTCATCCCAAATCCCCGGATAGACGGGAACAGCTGGACGAGATCGTGAACATCCCGTTCACCGTACCAGCAGGCCAGACAGCCAGCCGTCCCGTCGCCGCCGCTGCTGCCCTTGCCGCAGACCACCAGCAGCCTGCCGGGCCGCGAAAACTGCTTTTGCACAAGAATCTCCCTTTGTCATTTTGCGCATAGTGCACGACGCAAACTTTGTGGAAAAACGCCTTTGAAGCCATAGGACGCTTTATGGTACAATAAAGATGAATGAAAATGCGCAGGAAAGTCCGTTTTGTGCGGGCTGTTCCACTTGGATGAAAGAGGAGCAATATGGCAAAGTATCAGGCAGGAATGCTCGTGGTCTATGGAAATCTTGGAGTGCGTGAAATCGAAACGGTTGGCCCGCAAAGCTTTTGCGGCGAACCGGCAAAGGACTACTACACCCTTCGCCCTTATTTTTCGGATTCCCACGATCGCAGCTATATCCCCACCGAGAAAGAGGACGTTCTCCGGCCGGTCAGCCCGGCAGAACAAATCACGGTTGATTTGGAGAAGATAAAAACAGAAGAACTTCCGGCTCCCGTCTCCAACAACCAGACGGTCTTGGAGGAACATTATCAGGCCGTGATCCACACGAATGACTTCTACGAATATCTGAAACTTTACAAAGAACTGTCCCGGAAGCAGATCGCCCAGCGGGGCAGAGGACGCAAGGTCAATGCCATGGACAGCCATTTTTACCAGATGACAGAGCACGTTCTGCGGGAAGAACTTGCCGCTGCGCTGCACGAAACACAGGAGGACGCAGGCAAACGGCTGGCTGAGGCAGTGAAGTAAAAAGGACCGCTTCCATGCAAAAAACGGAGGCGGTCCTTTTGTTTTGGGCGGCGTAAACGAGCGACAACTGCCAGCCAAGCTGGCGGCTTTGACTTTCATGGGACCCGGAGGGCACGTCTTGCATCGACCGGTGAAATCCGATATACTAAAATAAATACACCCACTGTACGGCGCGCATCTGCTCCTGCCCGAAGGAAGCCGTTGAATACGGCAAAAGAGCGCGGGAGAGCTGCCGTGCGGCTCGCCATAAAAGCAGCCGGAATGCGGTGGGGTGTAAAGGAGCGACAGGATCCGTTCCGGAGATTCAAGAATGGAAATGAATGGTTGGAAGTCAATCGGGATTTGTGGACGAAATCTGCATTGGGACATTGGCGGAGCGTTTTACGCGGAATGGAGGAAACAAAAATATGGAAACAGTCTATATAGCAGGCGGATGCCTGTGGGGCGTACAGCATTTTTTTGACACGGTGCCCGGTGTGCAGATGACCGAGGCCGGCAGAGCCAACGGAACGACCGACTCGCTGGACGGCCCATACGACGGCTATGCAGAATGCGTAAAAGTGGTCTTTGACGAGAAGCGCACGAGTGTTTCGGAACTGATGGCGCATCTGTTTGAGATCATCGACCCCTACAGTCTGAACAAACAGGGCGTTGACGTCGGCAAGAAATACCGGACGGGGCTGTACAGCACAGACCCAAGACATCTGGAAGAAGCAAGAGCCTTTATTGACCACCGGGAAGACCGGGACAAGATCGTTGTGGAGGTGCTGCCGCTGACAAATTACGTCCGAAGCGCCGAGGAACATCAGCACCATCTGGAACGGCATCCCGAAGACTGCAGCTACTGCCACATCCCGGACGAGGTCCTGAACAAATACAGGCGGTAAAGCCCCGGAAAACGGCAGCAGCCCTTAGCGTGTGACGGCAGAATAGAAAAAAAGGAACCCTCTGCAAGCCTTGAAAAAGGCCGACAGAGGGGTCCCTTTTACGTATTGCGTCTGTACCCGTTTTCATCCCGGTATTCGGGGTGGTCCTTGAGGTAAGGGTCCCGGTCGCCGCAGATGGTGAAGTCGCATTTGCACCCGTTTGCGCAGGTGGTCGTGCGGATCAGTCTGGCGTGGATCAGCTCCATGGACGCATGATCCACGTTGCACAGGGCGGCCATGATGTCGGTCAGCCCGTGCTGGATCGCAAATTCCGCCACAGGGCACGCGGTGAACTCGTAATAGATGGGCTTATCCTTCTCATAAGGAGCCACTGCCATTTCGTAGTCGTGCCATTCGTCGCAGCGCGCTTTGGCAGAGGTGAAAGCCCGGTGCAGCAGCCGCCTGAAAAACGGCTTGTTGCAGTCCACAAATTTCAGTCGGCGGAACGAGGGCAGGATCAGCGCTTCTTCCATCTCCTCGATCTCCCGGAACGAGGTCACGGCTTTGCACACCACATAATAGCTCAGGATGGCGATGCAGTCGTAGGTGCCGCCCGCACCGTTGTGGAAATTTTTTGCGCCGCCAAGGTCGGTGCGCCAGTCCGAGAGAAAGGCTGCATACTGCCGCTGCACCTGCTCCCAGACGGCTTCCCGCCGGGCTTCCGGGTAGTGCAGAGCGATTTTGGCCAAAATCTCCTTTTTGCAGGGCTTGGAGTAGAGCACATGGCAGTTCCGGTCAAATTGCAGTTCGCTGTCTTTCATACAGGTTCCTCTTTTCGCTTCAGGCAGGGTGGATATTCTGCGTTTTGAGAAAAGAATACCACATGCGGTTTGCGGTGTCAAACGAGGAGGGCTGGCCCTTGACGGCAGGTGCGGAATGCGCTATACTTCCCTTGAAGTTATACATAACTAACCATGAAGGGAAAGCGTTATGACAGATGCATTTTACGGGATCCTGATCCCATTTCTGGGCACCTCACTGGGGGCGGCCAGCGTGTTTTTTCTCAAGCAGTCGCTGGGGGACCACATCCAGCGTGCGCTCACCGGGTTTGCGGCGGGCGTGATGGTGGCGGCGTCCGTCTGGAGCCTGCTCATCATCCATTTTGTGCAGCTGGAAGCGCTGAACTGGTGCAAAACGGCCATCCCCATCGGCTGCGCACTGGGCACCGTCACCTGCTGGGTGCTGTGCCTGATTTTGCGCTTTGTCGTGAAGGGCGAGTGGGTGGACATGCCGCTCTTTGCGGTGAGCATCAGCGGCATCCTCAGCGGTGCCGTGGTGGGCGTTGTCACCGTGTTCATCGCGGCCCATTCCCCGGCCCGGCAGGCGGCGCGGGTGTCCCCGGCGGCAGCGGTCTCCGGCAATGCCGACACAGCGGCCCACTACGCCGCCCACGCGGCAAAGCCCGGCCTGCTGAAAGTGGAGACCTCTCTCGGCATCCACCACGCCATGGGTGCCAGGAAAAACCTGTTCCTGATGACCGGCTCTTTTGCGCTGATGATCGTGCTGTTTCTGGCGTTTTCGGCCTGTCTGGATATCGTGCACAAGCTTCTGCCCTCGGTGAACAGCCATCTCACGCCGGATTTTTCCATCTACAGCGTGGATGACACCAATTCCCTCGACCCCGGCATGGCTGACGAAATTGCGGCTCTGCCCGGCGTGAAGTGCACCTACGGCACCATGTCCCGCACGGCACAGCCTGCCCGGATCAACGGCGCGGAAACCACCATCGACCTCTATTCCTACGGGGACGCCATGCTGGACGACGCCAAAAGGTCCGTTGCCAGCGGCGACCTTTCCAAGGTCTACGGCGACTCCGGCTATGCGCTGGCCATTTTCAGCGACGCCACCCGCCTGAACGTGGGCGACACCGTCACGGTCAACGGCCAGACGCTGGAGATCGCCTGCGTGCTGTCCGAGGGCATCGGCAGCATCAGCGGTGCACCCGTCATCGTCTGCTCGGGCGAGACGTTCACCCGCCTGACCGGTGAGACCCATTACATGCTTCTGAATGTCCTTGCGGAGAAAGACATCTCGGACGCCGCCGTGCAGAAGCTTTATGCGCTGGCAGGCGACGCCGCCGTGTCGGACAACCGGGAGCTGCAAAGCGAGGTCAACGGCTCTTACTGGGTGTTCCGTCTTGCGGCCTACGGTTTTCTGGCCATCATCTCCCTCATCACGGTGCTGAACATCGTGAACAGCATCTCCATGGGCGTTTCGGCCCGCACCAGGCAGTACGGTGCCATGCGCGCCGTGGGCATGGAGGGCCGGCAGATCACCAGAATGATCGCCGCCGAAGCCGTCACCTATGCCGCCTGCGGCACCGTGACCGGCCTTGTGCTGGGCCTTGCGCTCCATCACCTGATCTATGCAAAGATCGTCATCACCCACTTCGGCGGTGTGTGGAAGGTGCCGGTGGAGTCCATTGCGCTGGTCGTCCTGCTGGTGGCGGCCTCCTGTGTGCTGGCGGTGCACGGCCCGGCCCGGCGCATCCGCAATATGCCCATCACGGCCACCATCAACGAACTGTAACATCAGGCCCCGGGGAACAGCAGAACGCCCCCGGGGATTTTGCTGTTGCCGCGGCCCTTGACGGATATGGAGAGTGTGCTATAATGGTTGCACCTACAACGATGCAGGTACATCTTTTGCAAAGACACCGGAGGTGCCTATGGATATCACACAACGAAAGATCACAAAGATCGCGCGGGAAGCGGAAAAGCTGGTGCTGCTCACGGTGCGGGAGGAAGGCGTCGGCACGGCTGAGATCGACCTCATCCATGCGCTGCGCCACCACCCCGGCTGCACGCAGGCCCAGCTGGCCGAGTTGCTGCACGCGGACAAGGCCGCCATTGCGCGGCGCACGAAAAACCTGGAGGCAAAGGGCTACCTGACCCGGCAGGATGCCCCCAACGACCGGCGCAGCCAGCTGCTGTACCCCACCGAAAAGGCAGAAAACCTGAAGTCCTCCAAGGCGGAGGTGGAAGCTGCTTTCTATGAATATCTGACCGGTGTGCTCACCGAGGAGGAAGCCGCTGCCTTTGCGGCTTCTTTGAACAAACTGTACACCGCGTCCAAGACCGAGAGCCGGGCGGGCTTCCCGCACTTCCGAAAAGCCGCAGGAGGTGAAACGACCTATGAAGCCCATAAAGAATGATAAGACCTTCCGCCCGGACCGGGTGCTCTCCTATTTCCGGGTGGAGTGGCTTCCGCTGGCTTTCGTGACCCTTTCGGGCCTTGTGTATAACATCGGCCTGCTGGCAACGCCCTGGTTCGAGGGTCGGCTTGCCCAGTGTCTTGCCGATATCCTGGGCGACAGCAAAACAGCTGCCCAGATGGCGCTTCTGGTGCTGGCCTACATCCTCGTCACCCTGCTGGTGCAGGCGGCGCGGTTCATCAAGCGCTTTTACGTGCGCCGCTTCGCCAACAACATCAACCGCCGGATGAAGGGCATCCTGTATGCCAATCTGGTGCGGCAGAGCAAGGCCGCGCTGGAACAGCAGGGGGCCGGTGAGCTGATGACCAAAGCCATCTCAGACGTGGACGACTGCGTGGAAGGAATGCGCAAGTTCACCACCGAGATCTTTGATACCGGCGTGGCGCTGGTGGGCTATGCTGTGATGCTGCTGGTGTACGACTGGCGGCTGGCGCTGCTCAGCCTGCTGTTCACGCCGTTTTCCTACATGTGCGCGGCATGGATGAAAAAGCCGGTGCAGCGCGCCGGTGCAGCGTACAAAAAGGCAGCAAGTGCGCTGAGCGCTGCCACCCTCGACCGCGCCCGGAATGCTGTGACCTACCGCATTTACGGCTGTGAGGATGCCCGCGTAGAAAAGTACGAGGAAGCCCTGAACACCTACGAAAAAACAGCCGTGCGCAACAATGTGTGGCAGTCCGCTCTGCCGCCGCTGTATCTGGCAGCGTCTGAGGCAGGCGTGCTGTTCATTTTGTGGTTCGGCGCTAAAAATGTGCTCGGCTCCGGCTGGAGCACATGGGATATTGCGGCGTTCACCACCTTTCTTTCCTGCTTCACGAAACTGGTGGTCAAATCCTCCAAGGTGGCAAAGCTGTTCAACTCGGTGCAGAAAGCCGAGGTCTCGTGGAAGCGCATCAAGCTGCTGATGAAGCAGCCGGAACAGCTGGAAGCCCTGCATATCCCGGCGGCGCAGGACGTGACGCTGGAAAACCTCTCCTTTGCCTATGGCGAAGGACCCATCTTTTCCGGCCTGAGCCTGACGGCGCACCCCGGCGATATCATTGGCGTCACCGGCCCGGTGGCCTGCGGCAAATCCACCTTCGGCAGGGTGTTCCTGTGCGAAGCACCCTACGGCGGCTCGGCAAAATTTGGCAAAACGGAATTTGCTGCCATGACCCCGCGGCAGATCTCTGCCACCGTTGGTTACTTGGGCCATGATCCGGAGCTAAGCGCCGATACGGTGCAGAACAATGTTCTCTGCGGCAGTGAACAGGATGCCATGCCGTGGCTTGCTGCCGCCGCGTTGGACGGCGAAGTGCTGGCCATGGAAAACGGTGTGGATACCGTCATCGGCCCCAGCGGCACCCGCCTTTCCGGCGGTCAGGCCCAGCGCTTGGCACTGGCAAGAACGCTGGCCCACCCGCGCCCGGTGCTGATCCTGGACGACCCGTTCTCTGCGCTGGACCGCCATACCGAGGATACCGTGTTTGCCGATTTGCAGAGCGATGCAAAGGATAAGGTGGTCTTCCTCATCTCGCACCGGCTGTACCACTTCCCGCAGATGCAGAAGGTGATCTTTATGGACAGCGGTAAAACCACCGTTGGTACCCATGCCCAGCTGATGGAAACGGTTCCGCTGTACCGCCAGCTGTACGAGAGCCAGACGGTGCAGAAAGAAGGCGATCTGGATGAAGAGTAAAAAGGATAACGGCGTATTTGAAGCCATCCGCATGGCCGCCATGTCGCATCATCTGCTCACGGCGGGCACCATCCTGTGCGTGGCGGCATCGGTGGTGGCATCACTGCTGCCGCCGCTGCTGCTGGCCGGTATCATTGACCGGCTCACCGCAGGCATCCCGCTCACCATGGCAGCAGTGCTGCTTTACTTTGGCAGTCTGGCGCTGGAAGGGGGGCTTTCCTCCGCGCAGGAAAGCCTGCTGGTGCTCTTTGGCCAGAAAATGACCCACGCGCTGCGGTCGGAAATGTCCCGGAAGCTTACCCGGCTGCCCGCCAGTACGCTGGCAGGCCAGAACCCCGGCGAGGTGGCGGCACGCTTTTCCGGAGATGTGGACACGGTGGAAGCGCTGTTCACCTCCGGCATCATCAGCATGGCGGCAGATGCCTGCCGCATCATTTCCATCATGGCGGTCATCGCGGTAAAAAACACCGGCATTGCGCTGGTGCTGCTGCTGGTGCTGCCGCTGTTTGCGGTGTTCACCCACCATGTGCAAAAGCGGATGCTGGCCGCACAACTGGATAACCGCCGTGCCGTTGCGGCTGTCTCCGGTCAGGTGCCGGAGACGCTGCACAACATCCGCACCATCCGGGCGCTGGGGCTGGAAAGCTATAGGGAACGCCGCTATGACCGCTGCATCGGCGAGAGCTACGCCGCTATGGAGCGCACCAATTTTTACGATGCCATCTATTCGCCGGTGGTGCTGGCGCTGAACGCGGTGGTGGCAGGCATCGTGATGCTGCTTTCCGCTTCCGGCAATGCCATGGTGCTTACATTCTTTGGGATGTCGGTGGGTACCTCGGTGGCGATCATCAACTACATTTCCCGCATTTTTGCTCCCATTGAAAGCCTTGGCATGGAGATCCAGACCATCCAGTCGGCCATGGCGGGTGTCAAGCGCATCGATGCCTTTCTCGCTCAGCCGGAGCGCACGATCCCTGCCGAGCGCCGGACCGCTGCGCGCGGGGATGTGGAGCTTGCGCATGTGACCTTCGGCTATGGCGAAAAGCCCGTCCTGAGTGATTTCTCCATGACGGTAAAGCAGGGCGGGCAGGTCACGCTGGTGGGCCGCACCGGTGCGGGCAAGAGCACGGTGTTCAAGCTTCTGCTGGGCCTGTACCAGCCGCAGGCGGGCACTGTTACCATTGGCGGCGTGGATGTGGCACGCATCACCGACCGCGAGCGCCGCACCTGCATCGGCTGCGTGGAGCAGCATTTCTCCCGTGTGCCGGGCACCGTGCTGGAGCAGATCACGCTGGGCGACCCGCAGATCACTGCAGAGATGGCACGGAATGCGGCAAAGCTTGCAGGCATTGACGAAGCCATTCAGGCCCTGCCGGAAGGCTGCGATACCGTTTGCAGCGATGGCATGTTTTCGCAGGGCGAGTGGCAGCTGCTGTCCATTGCCCGCGCTGCGGCGGCGGACCCGGCTGTGCTTTTGCTGGACGAGGTCACGGCAAATCTGGACGCTGAAACGGAAGCCTGTGTGCTGGAAGCACTGCGCCGCGCCTCTGCAGGCCGCACGGTGCTCTCAGTCTCCCACCGCATTTACGAAAACCTGGGCGGCAGAACGGTGAAGATCGAGCCGCAGAGCATGTGAACCGAAACATTTTTCGCAATGCACGAAAAACGTTTCATCTCTTGACAGAACAGGCGCTGTGCTGTAAAGCAAGGCGCGAAAGCTGGGCAAAGCTCGTCTCGTTCTTTCAGGAGTGGTAAGGAAGATCAAAATCTGTTTTTTCATGTCAGACATGAAGATACTTCTTGTTCTTTCGCAGAGAAAGGAATATAATGGGAGAGATAAGATCACCAGCATGCACATGATAAAACTTGGAGTGCGCTCAAGGTCAAGAGGAAGATGATTTCTTTCCCGGCAGGACTGTGCTATACTGGCAAAAAGATCTTCGGGTGCAGCGCAAAAGCTGCTGCAGGGAAGCTGAAACTTACAGAAATGAGGAACACACACGGCAATGGCACAGCACGAACGCGGCACGGCATATTATCATCTTCCGGGACTGTTTGAATTTTATGAACTGTACCGTGTGTTTCTGCCGCTGTTCCGTGAACACAGGGAATATTTTTACGACTGGTGCGAGATCGGTTCGGTCTACGGTGCACCGGCCGACTGCATCTGGGGCGGGGGCCGCACTGGCTTTGGCGATGCACAGCCGCACCGGGTGCTTGCACTGATGCAGGAATATGGCATATCGGCCCGGCTCACCTTCAGCAATTCGCTGCTCCGGGAAGAGCACCTTGCAGACCGGAAATGCAATGCCCTCTGTGCGCTGTTTGAAAAAGAAAACCGTGTGCAGAATGGTGTCATCGTCCATTCGGACCTGCTGCTGGACTACCTGAAAAGGCAGTATCCGGGCCTTTATTTCGTGTCCTCCACAACAAAAGTCCTTACAGATTTTCAGCAGCTCCGCAGAGAGACGGAACGGGAAGAGTTCCGCTATGTTGTGCCGGATTTCCGCCTGAACAAGTCGTTTGCAGAGCTGGATACCCTGCCGCAGGATCAGAAGGACAAGGTGGAATTTCTGTGCAACGAATGCTGCTGGTACGGCTGCCGGGACAGAAAGCACTGCTACGAGAATGTCAGCCGCAAAAATCTGGGCGAGGACTGCCCGGACCACCGCTGCACAGCGCCGGGCGCACAGCAGGGCTATCGTTTTTCAAAGGCAATGGAAAACCCCGGCTTCATCGGGGCCGGGGATATCCGCAAAGTTTATCTGCCCGGCGGCTTTTCCAACTTCAAGATCGAGGGGCGGGGACTGGGCAGCGCGTTGATACTGGAATTTCTGCTTTACTACATGACAAAGCCTGAGTATCAGCTGCGCGTCCGGGAAGAAATTTATCTGGACAACATGCTGGATCTGTTCTGATGGCCCTGAGCCGCGTTCATATTTGCTTCCGTGATGCATCCTGCCGCCTTCGGGCGGCTTTTGTTTTAGGATGTACTGATTGACACCCTCAAAAGCATCCTGCAGGGAGGTGCGGCCTGCATTGGAAAATGCAGAACAAAGGGGTTTGGGGCAATCCCCCCCAACAAGCTTTTTGCAACGCAAAAGTCGCCGTTGTATATGCGACGGCATTGCGTAAGCTGTGTTCCGTTTACGGCGCGGTCTTTCGTTTTGTTTGCAGATTTAGACGAACCGCAACGATTCAAGAACCGTATAGTTTTGCCAAGGAAAGTTGGTCGCAAAGAAAAAGACTTTGTGCTATACCGGCCTTCTCTGGGCGGGTGCGTTTGGATGCCTGATGGCAGCTCTGAACTTTCGGGATTCCAAAAACGACGGCGGCTAAAGCACACGGCATCGCGGCGCTGGACCAGCTGGGCTCGGCGGTTCTGGTGGGGCGGTACGCGGCGCAGCACCCGGTGCTGGAACAGCTGTACCAGAAACTGAAGGCGCGATCCGATACCTTGTGCCGCCGCATTGCCGTGTATGTGGAAAAGCGCATCCAGCACGCCTACCCGGAGGCCGCCCGGCGACAGCCCACGGCAGTGTAGAAGGGGAAAGCCGACTTCTTCAGCGCGGCAGACCTGCTGTGGCTGTTTGTCATCGGGGCGTTTCTGGGCGACATGGTGGAGACCGTGTTCTGCCGCCTGACCGCCGGGGTGTGGATGAGCCGTTCCAGTCTGGTGTGGGGGCCTTTCAGCGTGGTGTGGGGGCTGGCGCTGGCCATGGCTACCGTGCTGCTGCGGCAAAATCAGGATAAAAGCGACCGCTATCTCTTTGCCTTCGGCACGGTGCTGGGCGGCGTATATGAATATGTGTGCAGCGCCGTTACCGAGCTGCTGTTCGGCACCGTGTTCTGGGATTACAGCAAGTTCAAGTTCAATCTGGGCGGGCGCATCAACCTGCTGTACTGCTTTTTCTGGGGCATTGCGGCGGTGATGTGGATGCGCTACGGCTACCCGCTGGTGCTGAAGCTGATGAAAAAGGTGCGCAGCCATATCCGTCCGTGGATGACAGCAATGCTGGCGGTGTTCATGGCGGTGAATATGCTTACCAGCGCGCTGGCATTGGCGCGGTACGATGCCCGCACCAGCGGCGAAGCGCCCAACGGACAGCTGGAAGTGTTCCTTGATGAGCATTTCGACAATGCCCGCATGGAGCGCATTTACCCCAACGCCAAAAAAGTGATCAAGGCAGAATAAATCCCATATTTCCCCTTGCGCTTTTGCCGGAAAACAGGTATAATATTCTCTGGATAAAAGGGAGTAAGGGGCGTACCTTGGTTGAAAAACGGGTGCGCTGTGCTGCAGCGACAGTCCCGGCAGAAATGCCCGATGCAGCACCGGATGCTTGAGACTTTTATCACATTTCCCCGTTCCGGGCAAGATGTGATAAAGGTCTTTTTTTGTGCCTCTGCTGCCATCATTTAAAAAAAAGGAGAAATACTATGCTGATCCCTGTTCTGTTGTTTATCGTGGGTCTGCTGTGCCTGATCAAGGGCGGCGACTGGTTTGTGGACGGTGCCACCGGCATCGCCCGCCGCTTCCATGTGCCGGAGCTGCTCATCGGTGCCACGGTGGTGTCCATCGGTACCACCCTGCCGGAGGTCATGGTGTCCACCACCTCTGCCCTCACCGGTCACGGCGAGATCGCCTACGGCAACGCCATCGGCTCGGTCATCTGCAACGCTGCACTGATCGCCGCCATCACCATTGCGGTGCGCCCGGGCAAGGTTGACCCCAAGAGCCTGCGCACCCCGGTGGCCTTCTTCTTTGTGGCTGCCGCTTTCTATGCCGGTGTGGCCTACACCACCGGCTCCTTCACTCGCCCGGTGGGCCTGATCCTGCTGGCCATGTTCGTGGCTTACATCGTGTGCAACGTGCTGGCTATGAAAAATACCCCCGCCCCGGAAGAGGAAGAGCAGGCTGAGGAAGGCTCCTTTGCCAAGGAGTTGGGGCTGCTGGCCATCGGCGCAGTGCTCATTGCTGTGGGCGCTGACCTGCTGGTGGACAACGGCACCCTCATCGCACAGGCGCTGGGCGTGCCGGAGTCGGTCATTGCGCTGACCTTTGTGGCACTGGGCACCTCGCTGCCGGAGCTGGTCACCGCCATCACCTCGCTGGCCAAGGGTCACGGCGCGCTGTCGCTGGGCAACGTCATCGGTGCAAACGTGTTCAATCTAGTGCTGGTCAGCGGCGTGTCTGTCACGCTGGCACCCTTCAGCATCCCGCAGAACTCCACCATCGCAGGCATGAACGCCTCGCTGGTGATGGATATCCCGGTCATGTTTGCCGTGATGCTGCTGCTCACCCTGCCCGCTCTGATCAAGGGCAAGCTGAGCCGCCCGCAGGGCATTGCACTGCTGTGCATCTATGCCGCCTTCTGCGCCGTGCAGTTCAGCATCTGATCTGTTGTAAACGTAAAATATTTAAGGCTGCTGCACAGAGTTTTGTGCAGCAGCCTTTTTATGTGGGACGATTCTGAATGCGCTCCGCGTTCGCTTTGCGCATATTCAGCGGAAAGATTATTTATAATTTCGCGTTTGTCGCACTCTGCGGAGTGCGACAAACGCTATTTTCATAGGAGGGGTTTGGAACGAACTCCCTCAGTCAAAGCCTGACGGCTTTGCCAGCTCCCTCCTAGAGGGAGCCTCTGGCGCGCCCGGGCACTTTGCACTTTAGCCAAAAACTATACCGCCATGCCAAAGGCCCTATCTCAGAGGACGACTTCCCCCGGCCGGGGGAAGATGTCGCCGCAGGTGACAAAAAGGGGAATCTGTCGCCATAGGCGACTGGGGGAGTTCAGCGGCGTGCGCCCTCCCCGTCATCGCTGCGCGATGCCACCTCTCCCAAAGGGAGAGGCAAGAGCACCACCGGAAGCTTTCTCGTTGCGCCTAATACTTTAGCAACGGACTTTAAACCTTGGCTCTCCCAAGGGGAGAGCTGGCGCGGGAGCGCCTGAGAGGGCGAGGCAAAACCCTGACGGCTTTGCCTGAGAGGGTAAAAAAAGTGGGTCAGAAGCGCCCACAGGCGTTTCTGACCCACAAATAGAACGATATTTTTGTTTTACAGCTGGCAGGCGGTATCGTAACCGGTGCGGATGGCGTTGGAGATATCCGCAGCCTTACCGGCGGCATCGCCGATGGAATACACCGGGATGCCGGCAGATTCCAGCGCAGCAGCGTCAAATGCGTTGGAGCGTGCGCCCATGGCCAGCACGATGTAATCGCAGGGGATGGTCACCTCTGCGCCGTCCTTGTTCTCGC
>ERZ773131.821-NODE-821-length-24964-cov-4.807419_pt1 | contig 24964 bp, 20 predicted proteins | sample MGYA00511082_ERZ773131 | MGnify/ENA primary metagenome ERZ773131 (study PRJEB29015, sample SAMEA2737813) | human gut metagenome | biome: human gut; feature: human-associated habitat; material: faeces | place: China | collected 2012 ... | reverse complement strand
CTCGTCGGGCTCATAACCCGGAGGTCGCAGGTTCAAGTCCTGCCTCCGCAACCAAACAGGAACCGCAAACCCATTGATTTCAAAGGGTTTGCGGTTCTTTTTGTTTTAACCGCACCCTTAAATCTCTTTGCTCATTTTGCTGTGACACCAACCGACACCAATGTGTCAGCGTCCTGCATTGTTCGGGCTTTCGGATATTTGATGTTGCGAAAGTGTGGTTTTCTGATACTCTTTCATGCTCTTGACACCAACGATTGACACCAACCGTTTCCCTGACACCAAATGACACCATTTTCGTTGGCAAGCCATACCGAAAAAAAAGCTGCTCATTTGAGGTTGTTTTTCAATTCTGGCGTGGATGGCTTTTGCTTTGACTCCAACGCGTTGGTGTCAAAATCAGCTTGCCTGAGCTTGTTCCTCGTTTGCGTTGGTGTCAGCGGTTGAATCGTGAATTTGGGGCATAGCTGCATTGGTGTCACCACTCAGTTCCAGTCCTTGGATATCCTCCGCAGCGATGCTGATGGCCGGCTCTTGATTATGCCGGGCATCCTCTATGGTGCTAATGGTCGGGTCTTGAGTCTGCGGTGCATCTGCGGAAGTATCATCAGAACTGCCGCTTATACTGCAGCTCATATAGTTGCCTCGCATTTTCTCCATGCTGATCTTCTTATGATCCGGAAGGACATGTCCATAGAGATTAAGCGTAGTTGATGCCTGCGCATGACCCAGTAATGCAGACAAGACCTTAATGTCCATACCTGACTCCAACGCTCGTGTCGCAAACGTATGACGCAGCGCATGGAAGTTCGCAGACTCGATTCCGGCAGCGGCTACTATGCGCTTAAAAAGCGTTTGGTAGACTTTCGGATCGTTGTGATGGCCCAGTGGCGTGGCAAAAATATAGCCCTGATCCTGATACTCTGATCCCAGTGCATCCTTTAGAGCGTTCTGCTTTTCTTTGTATGCCATCAAGTCGTCCCACAACTCATCGAACAATGGTATCTTTCGCATGGACAACTCAGATTTAGGCGAACGCACAACGATTTCCGTTGATGGAGTTCCTTTTTCTTTTTTAACGAGATGCCCTTTTTCATCAACCTTCTGCAGTCTGCCAAGTGTCCGCCTGACGTAGATGTAGTGTTCTTTTTCATTTACATCTTTCCAGCGCAAGGCAAGCAGTTCACCCAAACGAACCCCGGTACTGACTGCAAAGGTTATCCCATAGGCATGCAATTCATCAACACGGCTTACAGCGTCCTGTAATACCGCCTGCTCTTCCACGGTTAGAACGCGCATTTCTTTGGACTTGACCTTTGGCAATTTGACATTCAAAGTCGGATTTCTAAGAATCTTGTGGTCAGCAACTGCTTGGTCTAATGCCGAATGAAGCATATTGTAAATATTCCGCAACGTCTTCGGAGCTAACCCCTTCTTCTCTTCTGTACCGGCTTTTTCCTTAAAGAACTTCTGGAGATCCCTGGTGCTCAAAGATGTCAGCTTTATTTGCCCTATCTCCGGGACAAGGTGTATCCGTACATATCCTTCATAGGAGATGTATGTTGACCGCTTCACCGTTGGCAGGGCATATAACTCTAACCATTCTCGCAGCCATTTTTCCACGCTGTATTTATTGGGTTCTACGTAGGCACCTTTTGCAATCTCGTTCAGTATCTCGTTGAGTTTCTGCCTCACCTCCTCGAAAGAATCGCCATAGACCGCTTTTCGTTTGCTTTCCACTGTATAGCGTCCCATGTAGCGGCCATCTTTGCGTTTTGTAATGGATCCTTCTCCATTTGCTTTCTTTTTGCCCATACTTTTATTGATCCTCCTTACTGTCGTACAGGCATACAAATCGTACCATGTGGGATATAAACCTTTAGGTTTTTCCACACATAATATCTATACGACTTTCCGAAGGAAAACTCAACAGGAATCAAAGCAAATAACAAAAGTGCCTTTTATGTATTGTTGCGTTCTTTACCAAAGTTGGCGTCCATCCACTCCAAAAAGTGTTTTTTGCTGATGATGATTCTTCTGCCAACTCGGATTTTAGGAAAATCATACCTGTTTACGACCTCATAAGTCTTATTTTTAGAAATGCCCAAAATCTTTGACAATTCGCGCGGGCCAAATATCATGGGGATTTCTTCTATATCTTTGTAGTGATCCATATCACATCTCCTTATCGCTTTTTGCGCCACCTGCCGGCCCATTTCCTGCGCTCTCTTCGACCGCGTATTAGCAGGCTGCCGCTGTGCGGCACTTATGCGGCGGGTGCGCTCCCTTATGTTCTCGCACACTATCCGCCGCTCCTGTATAACCTCCGGTGGGGCTGTTCAGTTTTCAAGGTGCATGTAATAGAACCAGCCATCTTCTGACTGGCTTAGCCTTACACTAAATAAAAAGAAAGCAGGCACCGTAAATATAACATGCGAAGGAATATTTTTTAAATTCTCTATATGAGCGATATTGTTTCTTGACTACCACAATATATTGTGGTACTATCACCATGTAATTGTTTTTTGTGCAACGCCTATACAGGCATTTCAGAGTGTTTCTGAACCGCACACGTTGTTAAGCTTGTATTTTAGTCAACAACACCACTATGCCGCAGAGCAGTGGGCTGTTGACTTTTTTGTTTTTGAGGGGACATTTTCCCCTACAGCGAGAATGACACCGGCCATGCCATCGGCAGGCGCAAGTATCCGAGAGGATCAGGATGTCATTCTCGCTTTTTTTATTTACCCAAATGCCGTAAGGCTTTGGAATATATTTGAAAGGTGGCATCCACATGAGCAGAAGGAATTATCCCGGCAAACGCTTGTATCGGTATCGAGAAGGAGACCGGCGCAGGCAGAAACTCAGGAAAACGGAGCGGAAGGCGGCAAAATACCGCCGCAGCTATACCCGCGTTGTACCCCATCAGACGGGGCAGCGGAGGGTATAGCCATGGCAGTCGCAAGCGAGTCTTATGCGCCGTCAGTCCTGGTCAGCACGGAGGGTCTTCCTGAGAAAGACTGGCTGGAATACCGGCGCAGGGGGATCGGCGGCAGCGATGCAGCCGCCATATTAGGAATCTCACCGTTTGCTACGGCACGAGATCTCTACTATGACAAGCTGAAAATCGTGCCTTTTGACGACTCGGAGAGCAACTGGGTAGCCAAGAAGATGGGGCATCTGCTGGAGGATCTGGTGGCAGAGATATTCCATGTGAAAACGGGGTATCGCATCTATCAGATCAAGAAGATGTTTTATCATCCGGTGCATACGTTTATGCTGGCGGATATTGACTACTTTGTAGAGCTTCCCGGTGGGCGAACAGCGATCCTCGAAATAAAAACCACCAACTATAATGCAAAGGATCACTGGTGGTCCGAGGATGGGCAGGAGATCGTTCCCCTCAACTATGAGGCTCAGGGGCGGCACTATATGGCCGTGATGAACATTGATGAGGTCTTCTACTGCTGCCTGTACGGCAACAATGAAGATGAAGTCATCATCCGGCATATCGACCGTGACCGGGACTATGAGGCGGAGCTGATCGCGCTGGAGCAGGATTTCTGGGAGAGCCACATTCTCACCGGTATGCCCCCACCCTATACGGAGGACGGCGATCTGATCCTTAACAGCGTCAGGCGTCATTTCGGGCCTGCTGACCCATCGGCGCCGGAGCTGATACTGGAGGGGAATATGGCACTGCTGATCCCCCGGTATTTGGAGCTTCAGACCCAGCGAAACGCGGAGAAACGAAACTATGAGCACATTGAAGCGGAAATGCGGCGGCTGCAAGGCCGTATCGTCGCAGAAATGGGACGGAGCTGCACGGCTGTCTGCCAGGGGCGTGAAGCGGCTTACAGTATCAGCTATAAGCCTGTGCGTAAATCCGGCATCAGTAAGGACAACCTGCAGCGTTTGCAGGCGCAGCACCCGGACATCTACGAGCAGTACGTCACTGTTTCGGAAAGCCGGCGCTTCTATGTGAAAAAACAACGAGAGGAGGCTGCATGAGTTGGCTTATACAGGCATCTATGAACGGACGATCTTCTATAACCCTGTCAACAAGTACAGCGTGATCAGCGTAAAGACCTCAGACCGTTCTATCCCAGAAAAGGCTCGCAGCGCGTACCGGCATCGGGACAATATGATCCATTTTGCCGCCGTGGGCTATGAGCTGCCGCGCACCGATCAGGTCAGCATGATACTGGACGGCGAGTGGAAAGAGGGTAAAAACGGCTTTCAGCTGCATGTGACGAAATGTGAGGAGGTCGTACCTCAGACCCGCGAAGGGATCAAGGGGTATCTTTCCTCGCGGCTTATCAAGGGCATTGGCGGCAAGACCGCCGAGCTGATCGTAGACCGGTTTGGCGCAGATACACTGCATGTGCTGGAAAATGAACCGGAGAGGCTGCTGGAGATACGGGGCGTCAGCAAGGCAAAGCTGGAGGAGATCATTGCCTCCTATAACGAGAGCCGAACCCTTCGTGATCTGATGCTGCTGTTGGCCCCCTTTCAGATCACCCCCACCACCGCCACGAAGATTTATGACCATTTCGGCGCACACAGCGTGGACATTCTGCGGGATAACCCCTTCGAACTCTGTCAGATATCCGGATTTGGCTTCAAGCGCGTGGACGCGATCATGCGAAAGAACAATTGGCCGCTGAACTCACCCATGCGTATCCGCGGCGCGGTATTTGCGGCGCTGGAGGGTGCAAAGGGTGATGGCGGCCATCTGTATCTTGAGGCGGAACAGCTTCACAAAGAGGCTATGTCGCTTCTGAACAGCATGATCCCCGTTCCTCAGATGCGGGTAAAGGCAGATGATCTGGAGGCTGTGATCGACGACATGCTGCTGCAAGGCAAGATCATTAACAGCAACGGCAACTATTATCTGGTCAAGACCTTCGCGCAGGAGGACGAAACCGCCCGCAGCATCGCAAGGCCGCTCTGCCGCCCGGTAGAACGGGTGGATGTGCAGGACTTGCTGACAAGGGTACGGCGTCAGTTGGGGGTCGAGCTCTCTCTGCGGCAGACGGAGGCTGTTCACATGGTATTCCGCAGCGATCTGTCCATCATTACCGGCTCACCCGGTACCGGCAAGACCACCGTCCTGAAAGCGGTCATTGAGGTGTTCAAGCTGCTGAAGCCATCGGAAAATATCCTGCTGGCAGCCCCCACCGGCCGGGCAAGCCGCCGCATGGCGGAGAGTACCGGCGTAAACAATGCCAGCACGCTGCACAGCCTGCTGGGACTGTTTGGTGAGGATGGCGGCTTCCGGAAAGAGGAAGAAGATATGCTGGACGCAGGCCTTATCATCGTGGATGAATCGTCTATGATGGATATGTGGCTGGCACGGCAGTTCTTCTCCCGCATTGGGCCGAACACGAAGGTTCTGCTGGTGGGCGATGCAGACCAGCTGCAAAGCGTTGGAGCCGGTGATGTGTTCCGTGAGTTGATCGACTGCGGGCTGATCCCTGTGACGGTGCTCAATGAGATATTCCGTCAGAAGAAGGACAGCCTTATCGCCTATAACGCGCAGAAGATCAACAACAATGACACCGGCTTTTTCTACGGCAATGATTTTACTGTCTGCAAATGCGCCAACCAGGAGGAAGCCGCCGAACATCTGCGGAATCTCTATCTGGCACAGGTGAAGCAATACGGTGTAGACCGCGTGCAGATCCTATCGCCCTTCCGCTCCACCGGCGCGGCCTCCGTTGACCAACTCAACGAGGCGATCCGAGAGCTGGTGAACCCGCAGACGGAGGAAGCCGACCTGAAGGTGGGCAGCCTCTATTTTCGGGTAGGTGATAAGGTGATGCAGAACAAGAACAGTATTAAGGCGTCCAATGGCGATATTGGCTTTATCCGCAGCTTCCGCCATGATGAGCGGGACGGTATGCGCATATCGATCCAGTTTTCGCCCACGAGGGTCGTGGAGTACTCCATGGAGGAAATGGGCCATGTGGAGCTTGCCTATGCTACCACCGTCCATAAGGCGCAGGGCAGTGAGTTTGATGTGGTACTATTCCCTTTGCTGAGGAGCCATGCCCGGATGCTGACGCGGAGCCTTGTCTACACGGCTATCACCCGCGCTAAGTCAAAGGTCATTCTGGTGGGTCAGATCGGCATGCTCTACATGGCGGTTCACAAAGACGATACCGGAAAACGCAACACGCAGTTAGGACACAGGATCTCACTCTATACCAACACGTTCAAAGTGCAACAGCGCAGTGCTTGAGTATCACTGTGAATATTTTGTAAAAATGAGGCAAGCGCGTTAAATCTACGCCCTGTCTCATGTTTTTATTTAGAAAGGAGCTTTTGAAATGAATACACCCGAATCCACTTTGTTCAATGCTGTCCCCGTCGTGTCTGAGCTGAACCGTGTCGCAGGCTTCGATCCGTTGCGATTCTTGAAAAAGACTGCCAACGGACACGAGCTGGATCTGCGATATAAAAAGCTCTGGTTCAGGCTGAAATATCCCGCCGGACGCACGCGGCTGACGCCGCTGCGCATCACGGATCAGTTGGCGATCATCGAGGCAAAGGTATTCTTCGACAAGGATGATGCCGACCCCGCCAGCAGCTACATTGCCACCATGACACAGGAAAACGCACCTGCCGGTCTGTATATTCAGGCTGCGGAGCATGATGCTCTGGACATGGCGCTGACCAACGCCGGCTTCGGCGTCCAGTTCGCACCGATGCCCAAGGCGGATACGCCTTACGCAGAGCCGATCACGCCTGTTATGCGGAGCGAGCCGGCCCCTGCACCTCAAGCGGCAGCGGAACAGGTCAGAACGGAACCTGCTGCGGTACGGGCCGACATTGAGCCTGTGGTCGTACAGCAACCTGAACAGGAAGTGGTTCACCATGCAGAAAAAGCCGTACCTGACACGGCACCGGTGGAAGTCTCTGCGGAACAGCCTGCGGAGGCCGTTGTAGAGCCTGTGGTAGAAACGGAACTGCCCTTCGTATATGACGAGCCAAGTGCCGCCAGTTATACCAAGGACATGGATGTGGATACCATCTGCACTCTGATGACCGAAGCGGAGGCCGAGGAGATCATCGTGCCCATCGGCACATGCAGCGGGCAGACGCTCAAGCAAGTCGCCGAGCGGCGGCCAGCCAGCCTCAAGTGGTATGTGAAGGGCTATTCCGGGGATGACAATATCCTGCGGGCCGGCGCCAAACTGATGCTGGACAAGCTCCAGCGTCTGGCAAATGCCAGCTGACAGACGAATCGTTCAAGATGATGGTAAGGAGGTGGCGCGGTGGCGCAGCCACAGGAGTTCCCGTTCAATATCATGGATGTGGCTGAGCTGCTGCATCTGCATATCCGGCGCAGACAGGCAGACAGCGTATATGCCGACTGCCCGATCTGCGGTGATAAGCGGGGGAAGATGAACATCAACTTTGCTAAAAACCTCTGGCGCTGCAACTACTGCAACGAAGGCGGCGGTATGCTGTCTCTCTACGGAAAGGTATACGGGATCAGCAATTCCGAAGCCTACCGTGAGATCTGCGACACGCTGCAAAACGGCCTTACGGCGCTAGAGTACACCGCAAAGGAACTGCCGGAGCAGACGGCGATCGAGCAATCCGTCCTTGCCTCACCGCAGGAGATCCACCAGACATTTTCCATGCTGCTGGAGCTGTTGACGCTTACGCCTCAACACCGCAAGCATCTCCGGGAGGTGCGCGGGCTGACCGACGAACAGATAGAACGGCTGGGGTACAAAAGTACCCCGCCCTTCTACCTGTGCCGGTCACTGGCGCAAAAGCTGCGCAGCCGAGGCTGTAAGGTGGAGGGCGTTCCCGGCTTCTATGTAGGTAAGGATGACAAATGGACGGTCAACTTCAATTCCGTCACGGCAGGGATCATCATCCCCGCCAAAGGTATTGATGGGATGATACGCGGCGCACAGATCCGGTTGGATACGCCTATCCGAGATCAGGAGAGCGACCCTGACAAGAGCGGGACAAAGTACCTGTGGCTATCCTCCGCTTCCAAGAAACGCGGAGTATCCTCCGGCAGTCCTGTCCATTTCGTGGGCGATCCCTTTGCGCGGGTTGTCTATGTGACGGAAGGGCTGTTGAAAGCGGACGTGGCCCACTTTCTGATGGATCGCTCCTTTGCGGCTACGGCAGGTGCCAACAACGTCAACAAGCTGGATATGCTGTTTGCGCTGCTGGCCGCCAATGGCACAGAGGTCATCATTGAAGCCGAGGATATGGACAAGTATCACAACGCCGCTGTCAGCAAGGGCGCGTCGAAAATCTATCTCATGGCACGCAGCCATGGGTTGGAGTGCCGCCGTCTGACGTGGGATCCGAATTATAAAGGCATTGATGACTGGCAGCTTGCCATGCGGCAGAAAAAAGAGCAAAGAGATGTTTCTCAGATAAATTTCAGAACGCGGTTTGTCTGCGGGCTCTGTTCCTTTGACGCCATCAGTGAGGAGATCGCCGCATGGCACGAGAGGAACACCGGCAGCAGTACGCTCCACGATCACCTGGGTCTGAGTGAGCAGGAGTACGCCCGCTTTTTGCGGGATGGTGACGCGGCACTGGAGCAGTATCTTTTATCCCTGCGAGCGCAGCAGTATTTCCGTATCTACCAGCCGGATGTATCTGAGGGCAAGGCCGCGGATTTCGCCTTTGGCGGGATCAGGGCTTTGCAGAAGGCCGGCTATGAACAGCCGCCCGCCTCGGAGTACGCGCTGGTCTATGAAGGAACTCTGGTGTGTGAAGTGCAGCAGGACGACGCCATCCGCCTGAAACTGGTGGCGGCGCGATACAGCGGCGAGCTGCCTGCGGACTATCATGGACGCAGCGTTTCACCCTCCACGGTGATCGAATTCTTTGACGAAAACGGGCGCAGATACTTTTACTGTGATGGGAATGATAAATTCCTGCCGGTAAAGTTCTCGCCAAAGCTGGCAAAAGATAAGCGGGAACGGCACTGAGCTGTTCCACCATAAACGAACGGCATCGGGCAGGTGTTCCTATCACCCGCCCAATGCCGTTTTATTTTGAAATGGAGGAGCCTTATGGGAGTATATTCAGAAATGGCCGCAGACTTGCGGGATAATGTACAGGATCGAAGCCCGGCGATACAGGACGCCGCAGAGTTGGCGTCCAAACGGGCAGACGACCGGCAGCAGGCTGAGGAGGAGCAGGCGAAGGCTCTGCTCTCCCAGATGCAGCAAAACGCAGATGATCCCCCTTCACCTTCCAATCTGAAAGCAGATAAAAAGGCGGAAGAGGATCGTAAGCGGCAGGAGCATGAGCAGGCTGAGGCCAAGCGGAAAGCCGAGTGGGAGGCCAGGCAGCGAGCCAAGGAGGAAGCTGAACAGGCCGCATGGGAAAACGCGGTAGCGATGAGCGATGACGAAGTGATGGCCGCCTCTATGAAGCGTGTGGGCGACGATTCCGAACGACTGACACGCCGCAACATGAAGCAGTGCGTCACCGAGTATATCCAGACGCTTTGCCTTGAGGATGTGGCCTTTGCCCGGAATGTCATGCACCCCCGCAAGAACATGGTCAACTGCTTCCGTTATATCAAACGCAGGGCATTTGAGTTTGCCAAGCAGGAGATGGAGGACAATGATGTCAAGCCCTCGGCTGAAGGCTACGGCACCGACGTGCCGGACGGGCTTTGCTACCAGTGGGCGGAGGATTACTTCAAAGATATGAACGCAAAGGAGGATCGTGGTCAAGAAGAAAAGTTTGTTCCTAAACCGTATTACGGCGGCAGGAGCAGCACGACGAAAAAGGCGGAGAAGAAAAAAGCGGAGAAGCCCGCCGCCAAAGCGGAGGAAAAACCAGCCGACACGCCAACGGAAGCTGCACCCTTGGACGAACAGATCTCTTTCGATAGCCTGGGGGTGAGCGCATGACTCGTAAAATAGACAAACGCGCCTGCCGCAAGTTTGCCATGCCGGAACTGGAATTCAATCTGAATGAAGGCGTGCTTCATGTAGAGAGCTGCCCCTATATTATCCGCACGGCAGTGCGGAATATTGCCGGGCAGCGTATCCTGGTGCTCTATATCTATCAGAGGGAGAGCATTCTGGCGGGCAGCATCAAACCCCGTTGGGTCATGTTCCACAGCCGGGATGATTTCGCCACACTTTCATTTAGAGAGGATGCGAAGGCCACATGGCAATGCTCAACATTGGGTTCCTTGGACCGAATAGGAGGCTTTGACAGTAAGTGTGCTTTCTACCGGCAGCAGGACGAATCTCGCGTAGCTCGCTTTTGTAAATGTGAGCGCGGCGCTATTTCAATGTTAGGTTATCTGCAACGGCTGATTTCATACCGCAAGGAGTTAGAACGTAAGTGGAAAAAGCAGCGTGCGATCATAGACCGGATGAAATATGTGCCAGTGCTGCCCCGAGACCTTAAAGGTTTTATCCACCGCGAAGTCATGCCGCAGTATATCTTCTATGATTACCAGCGAAAAGCGCCGGGGCATGCATATTGTACCGCTTGCCGGCACGAGGTCCGTATTGCGGCAGCTAAGCACAACACCTCCGGCCTCTGCCCTCGCTGCAAAAAGAAGATCACATTCAAGTGCAGAGGAAGGCGTGGACGTATTTTTGACCGCGAAACGGTTCAAGTGCTGCAAAAGGCGGAGGGTAACGGACTGGTACTGCGGATCATAAAGGTGTACCGTTCGTTTGCTGACTCAGACATCCCAAACCATTTTGAGATCTGGGAAAATGCACGGCAGTTTATTACCCTTTCATCGAGCGGACAGTGCAGCGTTGATGCCTACTACTATCATTATAAGGCTGGATACGATTTGACTCCGTGGTGCAATGGATACCGCCCGGTATTCGACCGGTGGAAATATAATTTTACGGCAGATATGAGCGGGGCCTTATATCAACGCAACTTATCTGATACGCTGAAGGATACGCCGTGGGCCTATTCACAGCTGGAGGCATTTTCCGGCATCGCTTCGTTTTCGGGAGTGGCAACATTCTTGAGTGCATATATAAAACGGCCCAAGATTGAGCATTTGATCAAGATGAAGCTTTACCGCTTGGTGAGTGGCATCATATATGGAGGTTATAGTTACTCCGCACTTCAAGCCATCAATTTCAACGGTGAGAACATGCGGGCCATATTAGGTATTGATCGGCCTTATTTTCCACTCTTACGGGAGTTGAATCCTTCAATCGACCAATTACATCTGATTCGTCAGCTGCTCCAAGCAGATCACAAACCGAGCACGGAACAAATAAAGTGGTTTATTGCCAGCAAGATCAGCAATGCCGACGCGGCGAAAGAGTTGCTTGCTCACATGAGTGTGCATAAACTGCAGCGTTATGTGGAGCAGCAGTTTGCTCCGGAAGATGAAGCGGCTTTGAAGCGTGTAGACTATTACAAGATGAACACGCTGATCACCGACTACCATGACTATCTTTGTATGTGCAAGGAACTGCAATATGACGTGAAAAATAGCTTCATATTGTTTCCGCGCGAGCTGAAGGCTGCCCATGACAGTGTAGCAAAGACACTGAAGGACAAACGCACGGCAGAGCATGAAAAAGCTATCGCAGGCAGCTTTGACGAATGGCAGAAGCGGTATCAGTATCAGAGCAAAGAACTCATGATGATCCCTCCGCATTCCGCAAAAGAGATCGTGGATGAAGGTGCGGCGCTTCATCACTGTGTGAGACTCTATGTTAAAAATGTTGCCGAAAAAAAGAGCGTCATTCTCTTTGTGAGGAGTGTTGACGAGCCGGACAAATCACTTTGTACCGTAGAGGTAAAGGATGGTCAGGTTACGCAGGCACGAGGCTTTGACAACGAGGAGCCTCCGGCTCAGATCACGGCATTTATTGAACAATGGAAACAGCGGGTGCTGTATGCCTCCGATAAGGCCGCAGCTTAAAAAAGGAGTTGGACAGTATGAAACAATTAGGGAATCTTGCCATCGTCTGCGCGAAACGCGCAGATGTATCCTTGCAAATTTCGGAGGGCCAGGTCTTCGTGCGTTATGACACCATTTCCCCGCAGCCATGGTCTGCACCGTGGAATGACGATAACGCTATTCTTGCCATGATCCGAAAGCTGAATTTCGGTGATAGTACCAACGAAAGGAATGAACATAATGGCTAACGCAGTAGAAATGAGCACTATGAGAAAGCTGGTCGCACAACTCAACCGATACCGGCACGAATACTACAACCTCAATGCCCCCAGTGTAGCAGATGATGTGTACGACTATATGTACGATGAATTACTGGCGTTGGAGGAGCATACCGGTGTCTGCATGGCGAATTCGCCCACACAGACGGTTGGGTATCCTGTCGTGTCAGCATTACCAAAGGTCGCACACGACATTCCCCTGCTATCGCTTGATAAGACCAAGAGCATTGAGGCTCTGATCGCATTTCAGGCAGGGCGTACAGTTGATCTGTCACTGAAGCTGGATGGTCTGACAACAGAGTTGATCTATGAAAACGGTCAGCTTATCCGCCTCTCAACGCGCGGAGATGGGTATATCGGCGAGAATATCACACACAACGCAAAGGCGATCTCCGGCATTCCCGAACGCATCCCCTATGAAGATCGATTGGTGGTCGTCGGCGAGAGCTTCATCCACAACAGCGATTTTGAGAGCCTGAAATCCATCACGGACAGCGCAGGCAATCCGTATAAGAACAGCCGCAATCTGGCAGCCGGGTCCATAAGGGCTTTTGACGCAGCGATCTGCGCCCAGCGCCATGTGTCATTTCTTCCCTTCTCGGTTTTGGAAGGATTCGAGGAGCACACGGACTGGGCAAACGGAAAACATGCGCGGCTTCTGAAACTCACTGAGTTTGGGTTCGGCGTCATTCATGCCGTACAGTTGCAGAATGGCGACAAGGCACAATATGAACAGCTCATAGCCCAAATGCGCGAGGCCGCAGAAAAGAGCGATCTCCCCATCGATGGTCTTGTCCTGACCTACGATGAGGTGGACTACTCCAGAACCTGCGGGCGCACCGGTCACCACTTCAAGGATGGACTCGCCTTCAAATTTGAGGACGAGTTATACCAAAGCGTCCTGCGGGATATCGAATGGACACCTTCGCGCACCGGTGAGATCACGCCGGTGGCGGTACTCGATAGTGTGGTGATTGATGGATGCTCCGTATCGCGTGCCAGCCTGCACAACTTGTCTTTCATTGAAGGGCTTGAACTGATGCCCGGCTGCCGTGTGTTGGTGTCCAAGCGAAACATGATCATTCCTCATATTGAGGAGAATCTGGAGCGTGGGCATTTTGATTTGGATGCTGTAACGCCGAAGCACTGCCCCTGCTGCGGCGCAGAAACGCGGTTTCATATTACAGATGGTGGAAAAAAGGCACTCTTCTGTGATAACCCAGACTGCGCCATGCGAAAGCTTCGGCGGTTCGTGCATTTTGCCAGTAAAAAAGCTATGGATATTGAGGGCTTATCCGAGGCCACACTGGAGCGTTTGATTGCTCGCGGCTGGCTACACAGTTTCACAGACGTCTATCGCCTGGATCACTATATGCAGGAGATCATCTGCATGGACGGATTTGGCGAGAAATCGTGGGATAATCTGTGGGGTGCCATACAGCGCAGCAGAAATACCACATTTGAGAGATACCTGATTGCCATGGACATCCCGATGATAGGTAATCACGCCAGTAAAGTGCTGGCGAAGCAGTTTGGCAGCTCGCCTTCCGTTTTCGAAGAAGCCGTGGAAAATGATTTCGATTTCTCACAGCTTCCCGATTTTGGAGAAACACTGCACCAAATCATTCATCAATGGTTTGCACAAGAAGAGAATCGTATTCTTTGGGAGGAATTACAAGAAATGGTGACGATTCAAACCGTAACTACCGAAACGCACTCAATGGAGGACAACCCGTTCGTGGGCTGCACGTTGGTTGTGACCGGAAAGGTCGAGCCTTATACCCGCAGCGGCATCAACGCGAAGATCGAATCGTTGGGTGCTGTGGCCGGCAGTTCTGTAACAAAAAAGACCGACTATCTGATCTGTGGTGAAAACGCCGGCAGTAAGCTGGATAAGGCACGTGCCTTGGGCATCCGTGTACTGTCGCCGGGCGAGTTTTTCCAGATGATCGGAGAATGAGGCGCAGGCGTTAGTCGCAAAAGGGGTAGAGAGCGCAGTGCTCTCTACCCCTCCACTCTAAAATGCAAGAAAGGTGTGAATGAAGTGAAAGAGCTCACAGAGCTGAAAAGCGAGTTTTATGAGGTTATGTACAAATACGAAAAGAGTTTTTCGGAAGAGGGTGTTATGGCTAATCTGACAGCCTGGCAGACAGCGAAAGCGGATCTGCTTTCACTGCTGCGGCGTCATCCCAATTGGAACGAGGATGAACAGGCCATCATCTTCGACTGTAATCAGGCCCTCTCTATTCATCCTGATATGGTAGATGAAACGGCCTTCACGCTGCTGGACATCGCCTCTGAGATGCTCAGCGGTGAGCAGCTGGAGGATTTCCGCACAGCACTGCATGCAGCCGTGTCAGGTTATAGCTGCACCGTTTCTGAAGAAAATCTGGAGATCCTACGCCAGCGCGGCGGGATACGCTGTGCTAAAGATCAGAAGGCCAGCCGCATTATTGGAAAACTTTGCAAGAAATACGGCGTCGATAGGCACACCCGGTACAACGCCGTTTTTGCACAGCTTGCCGACGCTCTGAACCCGTTGACCATGCAGGAGATCGGAGTTCTCTCCGTACATCCCTGTGACTTTTTGGAGATGTCCAGCAAATCCAACACATGGGTGTCCTGCCATCGCCTTAGCGACGGAGGATACCAGGCGGGTTGTCTTTCCTATATGAACGATAGAGTCAGCATGGTATTTTATGCCGTAGATGCCGACGTTTCTGGGGAATACCGCAAAGCCATACGCCGATACCGGCAGATGTTTTTCTATGAAAACGGCACCCTGTTCCAGTCCCGGCTTTATCCTGCCGATACAGGAAACGCGCTGGAAGTGTCCAAGCTGTTCCGCCATCTGGTGCAGAAGGCTATTTCCCGATGCCTGACGGAACCAAACCTCTGGTATCTGAAAACAAAACGTCCTGACTTGAACGCCCATCTCTCGACCTACCGAGGCAGCTTACATTATCCGGACTATAATTATCACGGTAATCTCTCGGTTCTGCAGGGACATAGAAAGGACACGGAGTTGACCATCGGAGCTGCGGCCAAGTGTGTCTGCTGCGGTAATGAGCTGCGGAGCAATGGTGCCATCAAGTGTTCTTGCAAAGAGGTGGCCGTCTGCCGTAAATGCGGGCAGACGGTAGCGCGTGGTCAAGGAATCTATCTTGAAGATGGTTTTTACTGCAAGACGTGCCTGCATATTTGCGCCGCCTGCGGCCGCCCCACTTTAGGCACTATGTATCCAGCTTATAACCGGCGCGGCACCTTGGTGGAGGTCTGTCAGGACTGCTACCAGCAGTTGACCTCCGGTTGCGCATCGTGCAGCATGGCCTCCGCCTGTCGTGCTATGGGTCATACGCTTTGTGAAAAAGCTACCGTGGCGGTGGCGTAAGGAGGAGCATAATGAATATTTGCGAAGCTATGGGAATGAGTATATCCCATTTCGAAAGCATCTTGAAGATGACCCAGCGCGAGCTGAAAGAGCATCTTGTGCAGCAACTGCGCGCGCACGACTATGAACCCGTCTGCAAAAGCGGATTTCTTTATGCAGAAGGTACTGTCCCCGTGTTGCTGGTCGCCCATCTGGACACAGTTCATACCCATCGGCCGGATATCATCTGCTGCTCCGAGGATGGACGCTACCTGATGTCGCCCTACGGGATCGGCGGTGATGACCGTGCCGGTGTGTATATGATCCTGATGCTGATGCGCGAGTGCCATTGTCATATCTTGTTTTGCGAAGACGAGGAGCTCGGCGGTGTGGGTGCAAGGAAATTTACCAACAGCAAGCTGCGTCCGGAGGTCAACTATATCGTTGAATTGGATCGGCGCGGCAGAAATGACGCCGTATTCTATCACTGCGATAACCCTGACTTCATGGAGTTCGTTTGCAGCTTCGGTTTCAAGGAGAACTCCGGCTCGTTCAGCGACATCTCTGTGGTCGCACCGCACTTGAAAACTGCGGCTGTCAATATCAGCGCAGGTTATTTCAATGAACACCGTCCCCATGAGATGATCGATACCTATGCCATGTGCGAGAATGTCCGCAGGCTAACCGCTATGTTTTGGCAAAACACCTGTCACTTCCCGTATAAGGAGCGCGTACACGCACGCGGCTCCATGTTTGGAGAGCAAAGCAGTCTCTTTGCTCCGATGGTGGAACGACCGTCGCGGGCAGCCACGTGTAAGCTGTTGATGCCCCTGCCGGAAGAAACGCGGCTTTATATGGGGCAGCATCAGATTGGCTCTGCACCGGAATATAGGATGGATCGTTCCGGGAACCTCTATATGTACTTGGAGCGACTGAATGCCGCCGTAGAGGCAGAAGGAGTGTTCGCCTGCGATGCAGGAGGTCATCCCCCCGTGTTCTCGGCGGTCTGCGAAGGGACGAGGTTTCTGCCGGTATATACCTATGAAGAAGCCGTTGAGAGACTTGAAAATGCATAGTTATTAGTGAAATTGGGAAGCCCAGCTCGCCTTTCATGCGAACTGGGCTTCTTCCTTGCAGCGGTTAAACCATAATTTCCTTAGAATGCGACGGGAGAGTTCTCTCTATCGAATATTGAACTTTGCCACGCACTTTAAGAACAGCAGGCACAGTTCCTGAAGCAGATCCTCATCAAAGATCCCGTTGACCACGGATTCCTTGTATAAGAGCGGATAGTACATATGCAGAAGTTCCTCCATTGCAGACGAATCCCCGTTCTTCGCACTCATGAACAGCTCCATGAAATCATTCACTTTTACCACCTCCCACAGCGTTTCTCAGGCGCGAGACCGTGCGATGATAGGACATGGCCGCAGCTCCATAGGTGATACCGAGCGACAGCGCAATCTCCGAAAGACTCATCTCTCCAAGGACTTTAGACAGAAATATGTAACGCTCTCGCTCGCTTAACCCTTGCATAGCAGCGAACAGACGCTCATTCTCCAATCGCTGCATCAGCGGCAGCCCACAGAAGAAGTCCGTTTCCTCACATAATTCCATCACCTCGCTGTGTCCCTCCATGGGCAGTTCTGTCCGAAGAGCTGTGGAAATTCTCCTTAAATACGTTCTTTTGTAATTGCGAATCGCGGCAATCAGATAGGCTGTAAACTGGTTCTGTACCGCGCACGACTTGTACTGACTATCCCGCATGGCAGCAGGCCTCCTTTATCATAATGGTTTCGTTGGGGGAACGGCCATTATGGGCGGACCTCTGCACCGCACGGTGTTTTTTGTTGCTTTTCGACACAAGAAAAACGCCCGCATTCTGCTCAGGGCAGAATGCGGGCGTTTTGATATTCGGCGTTGTCTCAGCTCAAAACGTATTCGCGTAAAGGGCTGTCTTTAGCGTCACTTTGTATCTTGTCCATAGTTCAGGCAAGGTCTTTTGGGTGTGTGTCGGTAAAAAAATGAAGCCCAACCTTTGCAGAATATGCAAAAGCGGGCTTATCCCCTTTATTTGTCTTCGCTTCGGTTACGGTGCAGGCTTGCCTTCAGTGCCGTGACAGTATCCGTGATGATTTTTACTTCATCCTCGTTACAATCTGCGACCAGATCAGAAAGCCAACTGTTCAGGACAGGCCGCACACTGCGCATTTCCATGCACAGCACCTCGGCGGGATCACAGTCCAGAATATTCATCATTTGCACAAGCAGCTTTGTGCTGGGAATCGTCATGCCGGTTTCAATATGGCTGATATGTGTAGACCCCACATCAGTCATCGCAGCCAGCTGCTCCTGCGTCATGTTTTTCCGTATGCGCGCTTCCTTGAGCCGTGCGCCTATAAATGCGTAGTCTATCATACAAACAAGTCTCCTGCAGATGAAGTGTTCTTAACTTGTATTGTATGTGCATTTTGGGCATGTTTTAATATCCTAAATGTGCAACCGCCCATATACTTATAGTTGCAGGGAAATTTATGCCGTTTTTTGGTACATCAGTGTATTATTTGCCTAATTAAGTCAAATTTTTTCGTTCAACTATTTTTCCGTCTGAGGTTCGCCGGCTTCTTTTTTTGAAAAATCACAGTCAGCGAAACGCCCTTTGCGTATACAACTGCAATTGTTCGACCTTGAGCGTATTCGTAAGCAAAAGCAGAAGCAAATGCAGCCCGCGAAAGGGCGTTATAGAAAATCCGTTCATTTCATACGCCGGAAGTCCTTTCCGGTCTTCTCCTCAAGAAATCGTTTGAATTCCTCCACCGTCCCGCCGGTAAGAGTACGCTTGTCCAGAGGCTGCACATAGCGTTTCTTCATCAGAAAGATGATGTAGTCCTGTGACTCAGCCAGTGCGTCGATCAGCTCATAGCGGAACGTGGAGGTGGTGACCGCCGTAACGACAGTATAGGAATCCTCGCCGAATGCGACATGATATTTCTTTGTGCCCGCCAGCGTATTTTTACAGGCGATCATGCCATTGAATCGGTCCTGAAACAGCAGAACGGACAGCAGCATCACCTCTACCAGCAGGGAGATCACCGTGCTGGCATCAAGCGTAAAAGGCTCTCCGTCGAATGGGATCAGCAGCAATGCGTTGATGAAAAAGACGCTCCAGCCGAAAATGGCCCAAAGGATGCTGCGTTTTCGCCGCAGCACCTTGCGCATCGCGCGGGAGGCTATGGTCATAGAGCGATTTGTGATGTCACTGTGAATTTCAAACGCCATACATCTTCTCCGTTGTAAGTAATTCTGTATCCGCAGGGTTGGCGGTGCTTTGCAGCCGCCCTCGGACGGCAGAAGCTCCCGCTTGTTCATTTTACCATGTCGAAAATAAAGTCCATGTTAAGTTCCTAAATCTCTAACGGGTCATCTCGAACATAGAGGCATCAAGACACATATTGGAAAGCCACACTCTTATGTGCTGCCCTGTTATCTTGTGATAAATCCAGCATCTGTCTGACTTGGCGCAGTAAATAGCACTTTTTGCAGCATTTCACCCACTTTTAACGATTTTAATTGCAAACTATTCCCTGTATAATGACCTCGTAAGATAGTTTTGACACCACAACATCTATTTTGAATGGAGGATCAACTTGAGAAGATTTGTTTTTGTTTCGCTTATCTGCGCAAGCATTCTCGCGATGACAGCCTGTGGCTCTACCAGAGCGACCACACCCACCCCGGGAAGTAACGGTACGGCCGTTGAGCAAGGAGTGCTGCGTGTTGCAGCACTCTATGACATCAGCACCATGGATGTTTCGCAGACCACAGACGACTACATGGTACCTATGAACGTATTTGACCGCCTGTTTGAGTCTGAGGTTCAATCTGACGGCAGTACGGCCATCGTTTCCAGCCTCTGCGAGAGTCATATGGTTTCTGACGATGGTCTGACCTACACCTTCACGCTGAAAGACGGGATCGTCTTCTCCAACGGCAATGCATTGACTGCCGACGATGTCCAGTACACATTTGAGCGGCTTCTGACTGCCGGCGGTGTGAACGACGATATTCCTCTTGAGGTCGTCGGTGCTGAGGCTCTGCAAAACGGCGAGGCCGACACACTTGAGGGCTTTGCCGTAATCGACGATACACATTTTTCCATCACGCTCAACACCGCGAACGCAGGTTTCCTCGCAGAGCTCACCTCTCCTGCTATGTCCATTGTGGATAAGGAAACCGTAGAGAGCGTCGCCAATTTTGGTTTAAGCTGCGAGGATACCGTCGGTACCGGCCCCTATAAGGTAACGGAATGGGTCGTAAACGACCATTTCACCCTTGAATACAACGACAAATACTGGGGAGATGTACCGTCCGTAAAGAAAGCGATCGTCTCCATCATTCCCGACCCCTCCACCCAGAACCTCATGTATCAGAATGGCGAATTGGACATCATTGACCTTGAGGCTCTTGATTCCAGCATTGTCGAGGCCACCTATAAAGCGCAGTACGCCGACAAGCTTGTTGTCAGCTCTCGGGTAGGACTTACGTACTTTGCACTCAACGGGAACAATCAGTACCTCTCTGATGTCAACGTGCGCAAGGCACTGCAGATGGCAGTTGATGCCGACACTATCGTTTCCTCCATCTACGCTGGGAACGCCATGGTCGAAAACGGCATTATTCCTAAGGGCGTCTGGGGCTTTAACAAAGATCTCACACGTTCCGCTTACGATCCCGAAGGTGCGAAGGCACTTCTTGCCGATGCGGGCTACGCCGACGGTGAGATAAGTTTCGAGCTTTCCATGGACTCCTCCGCCTCCAGCAATCTTCAGCTCGTCTATCAGGTCGTGCAGCAGAACCTGCAGGCAATCGGTATCAATGCTGGGATAAAAAGCTATGACGAGTCATCCTGGCTCGACCTGCGCAAGTCCGGCGAGATGGACTCCTTCATCGCCACATGGACGATGGACTATAACGATCCCGCCAACATTATGTACACCTTCTTCGGCAGTGCCGCCAAGACGCGCATCCGCAGCTTGAACTACTCTGACACCGAGGTCATGGCGCGTGTTGCCGCAGCCTCCGGCATCACGGACGACGCCAAGCGCATGGCGGAGTATCAGGCACTTGAAAAGAAGATCGTCGTCGATGACGCCGCTTGGGTTCCGCTTCTGGGCAGCACCCATCTATTTGCGATTGGTGATCGCGTTGAGAGCTTTATCCCCTACTGGGCAGGGTTCAGCAACTTCTACGTCAACGATGTAACGCTCAAGTAATTAAAAATATAGATCAATATGCGGCAGGGCACCCGATATTTCGGGTGTCCGTGCTGTGTATTCAGGAGGCTGAGTTTTTGGCAAGAAACATACTCAACCGCGTCATTCAAGCTGCGATAGTAATGCTTGGCGTGGCGCTGCTTATCTTCATAATGCTTCGCATCGTACCGGGCAACGCTATTGTCACGATGATGGGTGAGCACGCAAAGTTAGAGACGATCGAGCGCATGACACGCGAGCTCGGGCTGGATCAGCCGATATACGTACAGTTTTGGCGTTACATATCCGATGCTGTGCGCGGTGACTTCGGCACGAGCTACTCCCTCAACCGCAGTGTGACGGAGCTTATCGGTGTGGCGTTTCCCAACACCGTTCATCTCGCGCTTGCTGCAGCACTCATCGCGTGGGTGACTGGTATAGCCTGCGGTATAATCGCCGCTGTGAAAAAAAACGGGATACTCGACCGGCTCTTCATGGGCATGTCTCTGCTTGGTGTATCTGTACCAGTTTTCATGGTGGCAATGGTGCTGCAATACTTTCTGGCGTATAGGCTTAACTGGCTCCCCATCTCCGGCGTGGATAGCTGGGCCGGATACATTCTCCCCGCCATCGCCCTCGGTTGGAATAGTGCAGGCAGTATTGCACGCCTCACACGCTCTACTCTGCTGGAGGTCATGCAGGAGGATTATATCGACACCGCACGGGCCAAGGGTCACCGTCAGATCGGTGTTATCATCGTGCATGCGCTGAGAAACGCACTGCTGCCGGTGATAACGATGATGGCAGTACAGCTTTCCTCTCTTCTCTCAGGTGCTGTGATATGCGAAACGGTGTTCTCTGTCAACGGCATAGGCCGTCTGCTTGTGCAGGCAATTGAAGGGCGCGATATTCCGCTCCTGCAGGGTACAATACTCTTCTCAACGCTTCTTGTCATCCTCGGCAACCTTGTGGCCGACTGCCTGTATGCCGCACTTGACCCACGCATAAGTAAGGAGGTGTGAGCATGAGAAAATCTCCCGAACTTCAAAACGAACTGTGCGCACAGCTTGGCGAGGTGGAGACCTTTGCCTCTGCTGTAAAACGCCTGTGGCGGGAAAACAAGCTTGCCGCCGCTTCCGCCGTTGTGATACTGCTGTTTATCCTCGCTGCAATTCTTGCGCCGGTACTCACACCCTACACCTTTGATAGCATGGACCTGCACAACCGCCTTGCCCCACCGTCGCGTGCGCATCTGCTCGGCACGGACGAGGCCGGACGGGATGTTCTGACACGGATGCTGTACGGTTCGCGGGTGTCACTGCTGGTCGGCATTGTGCCGACCGTCATCTCTATGCTGGCCGGGGCGATACTCGGCATAATCGCCGGGTACAACGGCGGGCGGACGGACGCCGTGATCATGCGCATTGCGGACGTCATGCTGGCGTTCCCGTCGATGTTCCTCGCAATGGCGATAATGTATACTCTCGGTGATGGGATGATCAATATTTTCCTTGCCTTAGCACTCGTCAACTGGGCAAGCGTTGCGCGCATCGTGCGTGCGGAAACGCTTAAGCTCAAGGAGACGGAATTTGTAGAGGCGGCACGCTCCATCGGCGTGGGGAAGCTGGTGATCATGCTCCGGCATATTTTTCCAAATTGCGCGCCTTCACTTATCGTACTCTTTACGCTCAACATTCCCTCCGCTATTCTTTCAGAGAGCTCGCTAAGCTTTCTGAGTATCGGTATAAAACCTCCGCAGGCCTCATGGGGACTGATGGTAAACGCCGGGCGGCAGTTTCTTTATAGCCAACCCTGGCTTAGTCTATCGCCGAGCGTCGCCATTATGGTTGTCGTGCTGGCGTTCAATTTCCTCGGCGACGGCCTGCGCGATGTACTCGACCCGCATCTCAAAAACCAGTAAAGGAGGAAGAATAATGGACAACGCGACCGTGCTGTGTGTTGAGCATCTATGTACCAGCTTCTTCACACAAAATGGCGAGATCAAAGCCGTTAATGATGTGTCCATATCCGTCCCGCGCGGAAGAATAGTCGGCATTGTTGGCGAGTCTGGCTGCGGGAAGAGCATGACGGCGCGCTCCATCATGCGGCTTCTACACTACCCGGGCAGAATCGTCAGCGGCAGTATAAAGCTCGCAGGCACGGAGCTGCTGGAGCTCTCTGAGCATGAGATGTCCGCTGTACGCGGCGAGGAGATAGGTATGATTTTTCAGGAGCCTATGACGAGCCTTAACCCTGTGATGCGTGTTGGACTTCAAGTGCGTGAAACGTTGCTGCTGCATCGTAAGATATCGACGCGGGAGGCAAAGGCAGAGGTTCTGCGCATATTCCGCAAGGTCGGCATATCCGAACCGGAACGGCGTTATAACTGTTATCCGCATGAGCTGTCCGGCGGGCTGCGCCAGAGGGTGATGATCGCGATGGCAATGATATGCCGTCCCAAGCTCGTCATCGCCGATGAGCCAACCACGGCATTGGACGTGACCGTCGAGGCACAGATACTCCAGCTCATGCGTGCGCTGCGCGATGAAACCGGCTCCGGCATTGTCATCATCTCACACAATCTCGGTGTCATAGCACAGCTGTGCGACTACGTTTATGTGATGTACGCCGGCCGCGTTGTGGAGCAGGCGGATACGTTTGATCTATTCGCCCACCCCATGCACCCCTATACCGCAGGTCTCATGGCTGCCGTCTCCTCGCTTGCACGCGGCAATGGTGCGCTGGAGATCATCCCCGGCACTGTTCCGAATCTACTGCATCTGCCAGTGGGGTGCAGCTTTTCTCCACGCTGCGCCAAGTGCGGTACGCACTGCGGCGATGTCGTGCCGGAGCTAAGGGAGGTGTCTTCCGGTCATCTTGTGCGCTGTATCAACATACCGGAGGTGCGCCTATGAACGAAATTCTGCTTGAGGCCAAGGGACTGACAAAGGAGTTCACTCTGAAAAACAGGAAAAAAGTACACGCCGTTTCCGACGTGTCACTTGAGATATTCAAGGGCGAGACGCTCGCCCTTGTGGGTGAGTCCGGCTGTGGCAAATCAACACTTGGACGAACGCTTATCCGGCTCATAAAGGCAACTTCCGGCGAGATAACATTCGGCGGAGTGGATATCACCTCACTCCGCGAGAAGGACTTCGGCCCATACCGTCGCCGTATGCAGCTCATATTTCAGGATCCCTACGCCTCCCTTGATCCGCGCATGACCGTGCGTGACATTGTGGCGGAACCGCTGAAAACGCACAAACTCTGCCACACAAGGGAGGAAATGACCGAACGCGTGCTCTCGCTTCTGCGCGATGTCGGCATCCCGGAGGAGTTTCTCTTCCGCTACCCCCACCAGTTCTCCGGCGGGCAACGCCAGAGGATAGGCATTGCACGCGCCATCGCCCTCGACCCGGCACTCATTGTCTGCGATGAGCCGGTCTCCGCACTCGATGTTTCGGTGCAGAATCAGATACTCAACCTTCTTCGTCAGCTCCAGCATGAGCGCGGGCTGAGCTATCTGTTCATCAGCCATGATCTGTCCGTTGTGCGCTTCATCTCTGACAGAATATGCGTAATGTTTCTCGGGAGGTTATGTGAAATCGGGCGTACAGCAGAGGTTTATTCCGCACCGTTGCACCCATATACACGTTTTCTCATCAACGCCATTCCCAAGGCTGACCCAGCCGCACGCTTTGAGGAAAAGCCGCTTCTGACAGGGGAGCTGCCAAGTCCCACTGACCCACCGCCCGGCTGTCGTTTTCACACGCGCTGCCCCTACGCCACAGAGCACTGCCGCCACGAAGTGCCGCAGCTGCGCCCTGTCGCTGGCCGCCTTGTTGCCTGCCACCGTGCAGAGGAACTGCACCGATAGCGAATCGTCGCAGAGCGATGAGCTTCGCGAAAGAAACGGTGGCGTTTAAGGCCTTGTACTTGGTGGACGACATCTGCGTTTATCTGCCCACCGGGAGCGTAATCTCAAACACGGCGCCGCTTTCCCCGTTGTAGGCACGGATGGTTCCCTTGTGCAGGTGGATGATCTCCTTCGTCAAGGCAAGGCCGATGCCGGATTTTCCGCTTTTTCCCATGTAGAAGCGGTCAAAGATGTGGGGCAGATCTTCCTCGGCGATGCCGTCCCCGTCGTCCTGTATCCGTATCGTCACATGAC
>ERZ773131.817-NODE-817-length-25036-cov-5.156479_pt1 | contig 25036 bp, 27 predicted proteins | sample MGYA00511082_ERZ773131 | MGnify/ENA primary metagenome ERZ773131 (study PRJEB29015, sample SAMEA2737813) | human gut metagenome | biome: human gut; feature: human-associated habitat; material: faeces | place: China | collected 2012 ... | reverse complement strand
CAGGATACTTTTTTACAGTGTATGAAAGTATCTGAGGGGTTATGATAGGGATTGGCACTACTTCAGAAGTTTTTGCATCCCCATATCATCCGCTTATTCACAATTATTTTTTCATCGTTCTTGACAGATAAACAGCTTCTTGCTGCTATCCCGGATGAGAAATGGATTTTCAGCATGATTAACATGATTAATATGCGGCTTCCGCAAGTCTCTCATATGCTCTTGTCTGAACCTCCATATAGTACGCAAATTCTGCATCATTCAGATCCTCGCCGCCCCACTGGTCAAATTTCTTAATGAAATCATCATACTTTGACATGTAGCTCATATAGTCTGCCATGAGACTGGCATCTGTAGGATTTTTACTGTTATTCCAATGCCTTTTTTATTTCAGTATCAGGAGCATCAATAATCATTGTAATTTCTTTGATTGAAAATCCCCAATTGCTGATAAAATTTGATTTGTGCAATTCTCATTTCAGCATCCTTGTCATACAGTAAATGTCCATACTTATTTCGACCTGACGCTGTTACAAGTCCTGCCTTTTCATACCCTTGCAGTGCCCTTCTGGATACCCCAAGGGGTTCACAGATTTCCCGTAATGTCATGCCATTTTTTACCTTCCCTTTCTAGCCTAAAGCTGCACGTAATGTGCAGTCAAAGGCTTTATTTGGAAGAACCGGATATATTTCCTTTCTTCACTTTAAGGGAATGTTTTTTTCGCGAATTTTACGCTCCTGCCTGGCTGACACGCATGCCAAAGAATCTCTTGCATTCTCTGTTTAAAATACGTATAATATTAGCAAAATAGTACGCTTGTCGGTCAAATGACTGTATAAGAAAAGGAGGAACATTTCATGAAATTAACAAAAATCGAACAGGTAAATGAGTTTCTTTCTATTGTCGACAGTTGTAAGGGGGACGTAACTTTAAGATCCTTAGACGGTGATATTTTTAATCTAAAGAGTAAGCTTTCCCAGTACATTGCCATTGCTGCATTGCTCGGACAGCATGGGGATGAGCTTGAATTGTTCTGTTCTGACAGGGAAGATGAAGGCAAGTTCATGCAATTTTTAATGGAAAATCCCAGTATATAATAAATCTTTATAGCCAAAACTGCCCGGATACTTCGTTCTCAGAAATATCCGGGCAGTTTTTAGTTGATAGCATGGAATTTTTATTTTCTATCACAGGTTAATTTTACAGCAGCTGCAGCAGTCTCCGGTTCCTGCGATAGCAGAATACTCTGTCCGACAACATCTCCTCTTCTCCATAAATGGCATTGATGTGTTGCACAGATGTTCTGATTTCCTCTGCATTGACGCAGGCTACCGGATGAATCATTGCCTCATGCAGACTTGGGAATACTACATAATAATCGCCACGCATTTTTTCCGCAAGAATATCTTTAACCCCAGGATAAAAAAAAGCTGTTGCTCCGTTGATCCGTCCTGTTGTGGTCAGGAGGTATCCAGTCCTTCCCTCCATAGGATTCCATGGAGCAATCTTTGTCGGCCGCCCCTTCTCATCTGGGAGGAACACACCCTCATAATAAGGGAACCCGGGGCGTCTGTCACTACCCAGGTACAGTCTCGGCGGCATTTTACGGCTACTATTCATAAAAGCTTCCATGATCAGTTGATCCTCTGTCCGTTCCCACGTCATTATCCTGTTGCGGGATAATTGCATTGTCAGATTGTCTGGGTTCCCTTCGCAGATAATCAGCTGAAGTACCAGTGCAATATCTCCAATCTTACGATGGATTGCATTTTCAAGCGTGTGCCTGTGTCTTTCAAAATTTACTGGTTGTATCCTCATATGACCTCTACAGACAGCATAACTCAGACTTTCCTCTGTAAACGACACATCTTTTTTCTTATCTGATTCTTCAAGACCTGCTGAGATCTCCGGCAGAATACTTTGCCACCCTTCCTGTCTGTATCTTTCGTATAACGGTCGTACCGGCCAGTACTGTATCTGCTCTTCCCTTTTTAAACTCCACATGGCACATAACATATCTTCCCGGATGAGAATATTCTCTCTTCCATACATATGGCGATTCATAACACTCATGATATGCACTGCCATGGGATCCGAGCAAATCATTTGCCGCTCCAAAAGGCGTATTGTTTTATTCTGCGCCGTCTCCATATTCTGCACGTTCCGGCACAATGCTTTTTTAAATTCTTCGTATGTCATTTATCCCCCATATTCAAAATTAGTCTGTTCTGCAAATTCTCCTGAATTTGCGTACAAAAATAAAAAGAATCGTTCAAAAAATTGGAAATTCCGACCGAATGGTCTGTTAAGAATGCTCATTTTTCTGAAATGAAAACATATGGCTCTGAATAACTACAGACTATCATAGCGTTCCCGCTTTGTCTATATGCGTTTTTACCAATGATATCTTTTGTTTATTTTCACTAACGGGTGGGCTCAGAAACGTGCGCCGCAAGGCACACATAGAAAAAAGCCTTGCTTTCCATGAAAACAAGGCTTTTTAATGTCAAATATTCAAATATATCCGACTGTCTGCTACACAACCCGTCTCACTGCAAGAATGGGACGATAATTTGCATTGCTGACCTTAATGCCGGTACGCTGGGTGCTGGCATGTACGATCAATCCTCCGCCGATATACATTGCCACATGTCCATCATAACAGATCAAATCTCCCGGCTGTGCACTGCTATAATCCACACCGGTACCGCAGCTTCTCTGCTCATAGGAAGTACGGGGAATACTGTAACCGAAGTCACTGTATATCCGGAAGGTAAATCCGGAGCAGTCTGCACCATTGGTCAGGCTGGTGCCTCCCGCCACATAAGGGTTGCCTATGTACTGGCAGGCATATTTTGCCAGCCGCTTACCCATATCGCTGCCGGATGCATTTTCGATCACAGAAGTATAATTCGTGGTCGTATAGCTTCCGGTGGCTGCTGCGGTGTTGCCGCGCTGTGCCTGTGCCTGCAGCTGTTTTAACTGTTTCTGTTCCTGCTGCAGCAGTGCCTTGGCCACGGAAGCCTCCTGCCTTGCCTTTTTGATCTCCGCATCGTAATTGGCAGATTCCTGTTTCTTCTTCGCCAGCATGACATCCAACTCTGACTTCTGGCTTTCCAGATCTGCCTTATCCGCCTCCAGCTGGTCCTTATCAGCCTGCAATTGAGTCTTCTCTTCCTCTAACTGATTCCACAGTGCCAACACCTGCTCCTTAGTCTCTTCGTACTCCTGAAGCTTCTGACGGTCGTATTCGTAGACACTCTCCACGAAATCCATGCGGTTCAGCATTCCGCTTAAGCCGCCGCCCTGAAATAACAGGTTTACATAATTTTCGGAAGAATCATTTTCATACATCATGCGCATGCGTGTGATCATATCGTCATGTTGTTTCTCTTCCTGTGCCTTGGCAATATTGTACTCTTCCTGGGTCTGATCGATCTGTACCTGCTTGTCGGAAAGCTCCGTCTCCTTTGCGGCAATCTCATCCTCCTTCATACCGATACTGGTCATGGTGTTGATGATCTCCGCATTCAGGTCATCGATCTTCTCCTGCACCAGATCCTGCTCATCCTGCAAGGAATTGATCTGGCTGTTGATGTTATTCAGCTGGTTCTGATGATTGTTGATGCGGTTCTGCAGTTCGTTCATAGAAGGTGCCGCCTGCACCGTCTCCGCAGGGGATTCCCAGACAGAGCCGGTGGCAGTCAGCGTTACCGCTGCCAGAAGAAGAGCACTCACAAGTCTTCTCTTCACGTTATTCACTTTTCTGTCAGCGGTTGTTTTTTTCATAAATATCTAATACTCCATTTTCCCTATATCCGGAGTACCCCATTCGCAAAATCGCATCTGCGATGCTTGCCTTTTGCTCATGTGGTTACTTCGTAACATACATTTTGTCAGATATGCTTATGTATGCAAGCATCCAACGCATATCTTTCAAAATGATACGTTACTCCGGATATATTACAAATCACAATTATTTACAGTACGAGGGAACGGGATAACGTCTCTGATGTTGCCCATTCCGGTGATATACATTACGCAACGCTCGAAGCCCAGTCCAAAGCCTGCATGGCGTGCAGAGCCGTAACGGCGCAGATCCAGATAGAACTGATAATCTTCCTTGTTCAGTCCCAGCTCTTCCATACGCTTCTCCAGGATCTCCAGATTGTCCTCACGTTGGCTGCCGCCGATGATCTCGCCGATACCGGGTACGAGGCAGTCCATAGCTGCTACGGTCTTGCCGTCTTCGTTCAACTTCATATAGAACGCCTTGATCTCCTTCGGATAATCGGTTACGAATACCGGTCTCTTGAATTCTTTCTCCGTCAGGTATCTCTCATGCTCGGTCTGCAGATCACATCCCCAGAATACCTTGTAATCGAATTCATCGTTGTGCTTCTCCAGGATCTTGATCGCCTCAGTGTAGGTTACATGACCGAAATCAGAATTTACCACATGCTGTAATCTCTCGATCAGTCCCTTATCTACAAACTGGTTGAAAAATGCCATCTCTTCGGGAGCATTTTCCAATACGTAACGAATGACATACTTTAACATGCTCTCTGCCAGGATCATATCATCCTTCAGATCCGCAAAACAGATCTCCGGCTCGATCATCCAGAACTCAGCCGCATGACGGGTGGTGTTGGAATTCTCCGCACGGAAGGTGGGACCGAAAGTATATACGTTCTTAAATGCAAAAGCATAAGTCTCTACATCCAGCTGTCCGCTTACGGTAAGGTTTACCGGTTTGCCGAAGAAATCCTGTGTGTAATCTACTTTTCCGTCCTCGGTCTTAGGCACATTGTTCATGTCCAGAGTCGTTACCTGGAACATCTCACCGGCACCCTCACAGTCACTGCTGGTGATCAGAGTGGTATGCACATAGACAAAGCCTCTCTCCATGAAGAAGGTATGGATCGCATAAGCGATCAGGGATCTGACACGGAACACTGCCTGGAAAGTATTGGTACGTGCTCTTAAGTGAGAAATGGTACGCAGATACTCGAATGAGTGTCTCTTTTTCTGTAAAGGATAATCTGCAGTAGAAGGTCCTTCCACGATCACTTCTGCTGCCTGCATCTCAAATGCCTGCTTTGCCTCGGGGGTAGCCACGATGGTACCGCGGATCACAACAGCTGCACCGACATTGATCTTGCAGATCTCCTGAAAATTTTCCAGTCCGTCGCCGTATACTACCTGTAACGGCTCAAAAAAAGTTCCGTCGTTGATCACCAGGAAACCGAAGTTCTTGGAGTCACGATTGTTCCTTACCCAGCCGCCTACGGTGATCTCCTTGCCGATATAGACGTCTTTTTCCCGATGAAGTTCTCTGATGTCTGTTAATTCCATAATCTTTCCTATCCGCACGCTGCGACGTGCTCTATCTGAACCGGCCCGCATCCTATTCGCCGGTCGCATACTGTTCATATCAATAAAATTTAGTTATTGGTGATCTGTGCATTTTCTACCAGATAATCCAACACCTTGTCGTAGAGGAAGTACTCTCTGTAATCTTCCCTGGAGGTCTCTCCGATATACTCTTCGATAGTGTCATAACCGGCTGCTGTTGCGCGGTCCTGAAGCATCTGATCCAGTTCTTCGTCACTGATGTTCAGATTCTCTTTGTTCGCCACTGCCTGCAGGGCAATATCCTGCTTTGCGGTCTGCTCAGCATAGGTAGACAGGAAGGTTGCCAGATCCTGTCCATAATAATACTGGGTAAATGTGTCTGCGTCCACGCCGTAAGCAGACGCCATGGAGGTGATGCTGCTCTCTGCGGCATCGGAATATTTCTGTACCAGTGCTTCCGGTACGGAGGTAAAAGTGTTGTTTGCCATAAACGCATCCATCACTGCCTGCTGTACATTGGTCTCATAATTCTGCTGCGCATTCTCATTCAGATAATCATAAGCGTACTGACGGAGTTCTTCCTCGTTTGTCACACCATCGATACCGAAATTGCTGATGATTTCATCACTGAATTCCCCATCCTGTGCGGGCTGAATATAATTTACTGTCACCGTAAATACCACAGCCTGTCCTGCCAGATCAGAATTTCCATAGTTCTCCGGGAATGTAAGATCCAGATCCACTGTCTCGCCGGGCATCACGCCGATCAGTCCATCTTCGAATCCGGCAATAAAGCTTCCGGAACCGATGGTCAGATCGTATCCCTGTGCGGTACCGCCGTCAAATGCCACATCATCCTTTTTGCCTTCGTAATCAATGTTTACGGTGTCTCCGGTCTCCACGGCACGATCCATGATACCGCCGTTCTCCGCGGTAATATTTCCATAATATACATTATTGACCAGAGTATCCCACTCGTCCTCATCTACTTCCACAGTATCTACGGATACTTCCAGCCCCTTGTACTCGCCCAGAGTCACATACTTGTCCACATCCAGATCCTTCAATGCGGTACTTTCCGTTCCGGCGCCGGTTGCTGTACCAGTGCCGTTTCCTGTATCCTTTGCTCCGCAGCCCGCCAGCATAGCTACGCTTAACACTGCTGCCAGAAGTCCTAATGTCTTTTTCTTCATTGTGTTACTTCCTATACCTTTCTATTACTGCCATTTGTGCATAAATGCATTGTAGCACCGCCCATTATAGCACATCCTCCGGGCTATAACAAGGGTGACAATAACCGGCAGATCTGCTCTTTGATACGGATTTTCAGTTTTCTGGCCACATAATAATCCCGGGTGATCTGGCGGCAGACTTCCAGATCGTTCCGGAAAATATCCACCATTTCCTTCGCCTTTTTCTCATCGTAGATCACCGCATTTACTTCAAAATTCAACGCAAAGCTGCGGATATCCATGTTGGCGGTTCCGTAGCAGAATGCCTTGTCATCCACGATCATGCCCTTGCTGTGAAGGAAACCGTTATTGTAAGTGTAGCAGTTCGCTCCTGCCATGACCATATCGCCAATATAGGAATACGTAGCCCAGTAGACAAATGGGTGATCCGGCATACAGGGGATCATGATATTCACTTCGATTCCGGACTTCACGGCGATCATCAGTGCATTCAGGATTGCCTCATCCGGGATAAAATACGGTGTCTGGATATAGATACTTTTTTGTGCCTTATTGATCAGGCGAAGATAATTGTCATGGATCTGCTGGGTCGTCTTATCCGGTCCACTGCTGATGATCTGCATATCGCAGAAATCCCTCGTACCGGCTTCGATCCCCCGGAACAGCTCCGGACGCAAAAACAGATTCTCTCCTGCCGCATAATTCCAGTCTAAAATAAATCGCACCTCGAGCCCCAGTACCGCACTTCCCCGTATCCGCAGGTGGGTATCTCTCCAGTGGCCGAACTTCTCATCCAGATCAATGTACTCCTTACCTACATTAAATCCTCCCACATAGGCCACCTTATTGTCAATGACCACAATTTTCCTATGGTTGCGGTAGTTGATACGCAGCTGGAGTCTTCGCAGGATCGCCGGGAAAAATTCCGCGGTCTGCACACCCTTTTCATTCAGCCATTTCCAGTAGCTGTGCCGCACAGAACGGCAGCCCATGGCATCGAACAGCACCCGGACCTCCACGCCCTGCGCCGCTTTCTCGATCAGAATATCCTTGATCTGATGGAATAATACGTCGTTTTTAATAATGTAGTATTGGATATGGATAAAATGCTCCGCATTCCGCAGATCTTCCATCAGCGCCCGGAACTTCTCATTGCCGTCGATGAAGATATCCACATCGTTGTCCTTCGTCAGCACCGCCTCTCCTGCTTCCAGGTTATACATGACAAGATCCTCATATCCCCGGATATTCTCGTCCAGTTCCCCGGCATCCCGGGAACGCAGCCGATACTCCTGCTGTCTGATATCTTTACTGATGTGATCCTCCACCTCTTTGATCCGGAACATTTTCCGCTTATGCATATCCTGCCCCAGTAACAGATAGAACACGAATCCCAGTACCGGTATAAAATACAACAAAAGCAACCATGCCCACACGCTCTTCGGATCCCGTCGCTGGAAAAACACGATCACGATGGCAAACAGCATATTAAAAAATACCAGATGGCTGCAGAAAAAATCTATTCCTGTCCTTACGATCTCAAATGTTTCACTCATAATACTGCCTCTTCAGATGGAAAACATCCTTTTTCCTCAATATACCATAATATAAACCTTCTTTCCAGCAAAAGAGACTGAAAAATGCCGAAAAATCAACATTCTCAGTCTCTTCTTATCTTTTGTATTCAAGCCGGCGGTCTCCCGGCCGTGATATTTTATCCCTCTGTGATGAGCGTTCTCTTTCTATCCCGATCACAGAATTCAATCACATAGGAACAATCCTGCAGATTTGCCTTCAGCTGTGCAGTACAGCCCTGATGTTCCCATACAAAGCAGATCCGGGATCCTTCACTGCTTACTTTGATCCGGCTTTCTTCCGAGAACGCTAGGCAGGAATTCCGGAATCGCAGCAACTCCAGTTGCTGCTTTACAATCGGCTTACTCAAACCACTGCATACCTGTGCTGTCGTCAAATTTGTCCGATTGATCTCTTTATGTCCTCCGGGGCCTGCCATCTTCACCGCTTCATAATCGTTCTTTCCGGCGAACAGATCCAGATACCAGATCTGCGGTTTGCCCGGCATAAATATCTGCAAGGCTCTCGCAAGGAGCATCTTTCTCTCATCTTCGCCCAATGCGCTGAAATAAGTTGCATTCACCTGATAGTAAATGTTTTTCTGACCGTGAAGATCCTTCACATATCCCCCACGGGAGACAATAATGTCGATCAGTTTCTGAATCCGGTCCTCCGCCAGAATTCCTTTGAGATCCAACAGTGGAATTCCATCGTGACAGCCAAGCATATTCACGGTTCTGATATTTTTATCGATCAGCTCCTGTGCCCATCCGGCCAAATGTTCTCCGTTCCCCGATTCCAGGGCATCTATAATGAGTCCCGGCAGGAAAAAGTCATAGGTGACGTATCCCTGCTCTGAGATTTTCTCATAAATCTTTTCACTATAGCATTCATGAATCTCCGGCAGAAGTTTCATACCGTACGGTTCCGCAATCTGTTTTATTTTGTCCAGCAGCTCCCAGGTGTCCGGCTGGTTCAAAAAATTCCGTTCCCCAGGAGTCTTCGGTGCATAAGCAAATGCATCCAGTCTTACAATTTTAGCACCATATCCCGCCAGTGTCTTTAACACTTCACGATAGTACTCCCATACTTTTGGCGACTGAATATTCAGATCCATCTGTCCGAGATAATACCGATGCTGCTCCATGTAATTCCAGACCGTTATAACCTGTTCTTTTGTCAGCCTTCCTGCTTTTCGCTCCAGAACGATTTTCTGTAAAATGTCTGCCGGCTTTTTTCCTTCCGGGCAGCCCATGGATAGTTCCTGTGCAATAATTTCCGCCTGCATATATTGCAGATCGGCAGCTTTCATCAGTTCAGGAGCATTAACCTCAGGGTAGTTCACTTCCTGATAAAAAGTATTCCAGTAAGGGATCTCTCTCCCATCCGGAAAACGTACCATAAGAATGGGGAGCCCAGGCTTCCGGAAAAACATCTTTTTCAGATACTTTTCTTCCGGAAGGATATATCCCTGCTCCGTCATTTCTCCGCAGTCCTTCCAGAATTCATTCCAATTAATGAAGAAGTCCTTGTACTCCGATTCTTCCCCTTTTGCAATGATATCCTGGAATTGCTTTGACAACACCGAAGCATGATTCAGAATAAAATCCAGCTTCAATTCAATCCCGAGCTTTTTTATTGCTTCCAATGTTTCGCCGGAAGCATACATCTTATTCAGAGAATAATCAATCACAGAAAAGCCTCTGTCCAGATCCGTATGGTACAAACTGGGCAGAATATAGCAGGAAGAAAATGCTCCCTCTGCCTCTTCCGTTTTCAAAAAATCTACAACATCATCCAGGGTTCCGCCCAGACTATCCGGGTAGAGATTCAACATCGGTCCTATGTTCATAACATCTTTCCTTTTTATTTCTGAAGCTTCGGAACAAATTGCGCATATTCCTTCCGGTCTAACACCGTTCCGTCCCGGGTAACAATAAGTTTTGCTTTCTCAGCCTGCTTTTTCAGCATTTTCTGCTCAATATCCAGTACCATCATCGTAAATGGGTTGTCTATCCATTGATCACGGTTTCTTTCCAGACGGCTCTGCAATGTCTCCTGGGGGGTACTGTCAAGGTAGATGGGGATATCCACACCGCTGTAGTATTCACTGTTGCTGTGTGTCCACTCCACCAACAGCACTTTTATTCCGGTGAAATCCTTCTCTTCATACCACAGTTCTGTCTCTTCGCGTCCCATATGTCTGACCCATAGCTTTTCTCCGCCGGCTTTAAACGCATGAACCAATCTGTTTACTTCCTCAAAATTAATTTCCTTTTCCGTGCCAAGATAATTTTCCAGAGCCCTTCTGCCGTTTCTGAGATAGGACTCATACCATGGATATTTCCCGACATGTTTTTCATCCGCATCATTTCCGGCTTTTTGAAATTCCTGAATGATTGTACATCGTTCTTCTGTATAAGTCTGCTCTTTCAGCATTCCCACAATTGCATTTTCTCTGAAAATCTGTAGCCGCTCCGCATCATTGTACTTGGGAATTCTATGTGGATAAGCATCTCCTGACAGAATGTAATTTTCTATCCCTTTTTCCTTCAAGAAGCAGGAAAGCAACAATGCCGTCACTGTTTTTCCGGATCCGGAGCCTCCGCTTACTGCAACGACTACTTTTTCGGAACGTGTCTGCTTCGCACAGTTTTCAATCATGGGGAGCAGCTTTTGCATCAGTTTTTCTGCCAACGCAGTATCATATATTTTCAGTAGCTCCTTTGATGACGGTTCTGCTTCACTTTCCATTATGGTTCCTTTTTCTATCATATCTGTTCCTTTATCGTCATTATTTTACTTTGTGGACTCCCGGTCGATCAGTTCTACCGGAAATACAACCTGGGATGGAACCTTTTCACTCTTTACTTTTTTCACAATCGCTTCTATGGCATATTCGCACATTTCCCGAACCGGCTGATGAATGGTCGTAATGGAAGGATACGTCAGTGTGGAAATCCAGGTATCATCGAATCCCACAATAGAGATATCCTCCGGAACACGTTTTCCCATTTTTTTGCATGCACGGATAATATTTGCAGCCATTACATCACTTGTTGCAAAAATTCCATCCAAATCCGAATTTTTTTTCATTAATTCCAAAATATTGTTGCCGAATTCTTCTGATAAGGGAGCCAACCTGTCTGTATAAACCACACGTCCACTGATTTTTTTATCCTCGCAACACTTCATAAATGCCTTTTCTCTGCTATATGCAGGAATATTTTCCTTGGTAGGCTGGTTAAAAATCGCGATATTTCTGCATCCGGCATCAAACAGCCGGTTAGCCGCCAAAATACCACCCTGATAGTTATCGCAAAGAACTGCCGGAATATTTTCCGCAATTTCTCTCTCAAAAGAGATCAACGGACAGTTGGAATCCAAATGTTCCATCGTCTCTCCGATATGGCTGCACACAACAATTCCCAGAACTCTGTGAGAATAAAGCAGATCAATATACTGTAATTCCTTTTCCCTACTGTTCTCGGAAATACAGACCATTATTTTGTAGTTGTGTTTTGTTACATAGTGCTCCAGCCAGTGAAGGACCTTACTGAAATAAGGATGCTCTACGGATGGAAGAATCACCCCGATATAATCACTCTTCTGCCGGGATAAATTTCTCGCCATTTCGTTTGGCATATAGTTCAGCTTTTTCATGGCAGAATATACTTTTTCTCTCGTCTCTTCACTGATGTATCCACGATTATTCAATACTCTGGATACTGTTGTGGAGGTCACTCCTGCTTCTGCAGCTACATCTTTGATTGTTGGCATATTCCCTTCCCCTTATCTTACTTTTTTGCATCAGACAGTAACGGAAAGTCCGTCGTAAGTCAACAGGAACCCCTCCTGATCTACCAGTCTTTCATATTCCTGCGGAATCATACCGCACATATGAGAATAATGATTCAGATAATATTCCGTATCCGGTGTCACTGCATGCATTCTGCGGAGTCTCTCCCGCAGCTCTACATTTTCCCGAATTCCCATATGCGTGTCACCATCCAGTATACCTCTGCAGGTATCCATACTGACGACGTCAAATTTTATGTTCTGTTGTTCTATAAAATCCAGTGTTTCCTCCGACAAAGCCCCCGTATCATTTGCATACAATAAGGTCGATCTTCCATCCTCGATCACAAAGATCAGAGCTTCCTCATCCAGCTTGTGATATGCCTTTAAAGGTGTAAACTTCAAATGACCTATCCGGAATGGTTCAAACTTTTGAATCCGGTGAAATCTCATCCTTGTCAGATCTACATGTGGATCCTTAGCTATTATCTCCATAATACAATCCCGAACCGCATCATTGCCATAAATTTCCATTACTTTTTTATCTTTTTTTTGAATCACGGATGCCATTTCCCGCAGTCGGAAGCATATTTCTGTAGTATTCAGGTGATCGGAATGGGAATGGGTAAATACCACATGATTCACCTCCGATAAATCCACATGGCTGTTAATGCATTGTGAAAAGATATCCGGGGACAGGTCGATCATCACCTGATCTATCAGAGTACAGCTACGTGTCTTTACATTTTTCCCAACAACGTTCTTACCTTACGACATGCTTCACACTGGCAGAAAATACTGGGGAATCCTTCTGCTCCGCCTGTTCCGAGATATCTGATTTCCACTTTATCACCCCTTAATTCCGCTGGATGTCACAGATGTCACAAACTGCTTCTGAAATACCAGGAATAATATCATCGTAGGAATAACCATTTAAGAATATATACTAATTTTTATTGCATGTCAACCGGTTACATATATAAATTTTCAATAAACTTGGATTTGATTTTTTGTATAGTTTCACTTTGTACTCCAATTTGACGCAGGTATTCCGGAACTCCACCCCACTCTCTATCAATCCAGTTCAGAATCCATTTCATGTTGTAGATATTGGAACCGGAAATATCTGTCGTAAATTTTGTAATATAGGTACTGCTGCATTGGTAATCCACCAGAATATCTTCCCGATCCACTCCCATGGATGATAAAATCAACATTGCCAGAATACCGGTACGGTCTTTGCCGGCTGCGCAATGGAACAATACCGCTCCCTCGGAATCAGCGACTACCTCCAAAGCTTTCTTGATCTCTTTTCCTCCGTTGAGAAGCATCAAGCGATACATGCGATGCAGTGTTTTGGTCTCCACCACACTACTGTTTACAACATCCAGCTGTTCCAGCTTTGTGGTACCCATAAGCGAACAGTTGATATAATCCATACCCTTTCCCAATCTGTCCGGAAGATCTTTTGTCTCACTGGGAAATCTTAAATCAATGACCGTATTGACTCCCAGGTGCTCTATCTTTTCAATATCCTCTTCCGTCGCCTTATTCAAAGCTGTGCTCCGGAAAATCACACCATATCTGGTTACGCCTCCGTCACACGCATAGCCTCCCAAATCTCTGAAATTTGCCACCTGATCCAAGCGATATCTCCTACAATTCATCTCTTTCCATCCCTTTTTATCTCTGTTATTGTTATTTCACTCCTTATCCCAACGGTTCTCTTGAGGTCTTTGCATCCCCAAAAAAGAACATAAAATCCTGAATTTCTGTTCTCATCATTTTATCGGTACTTATAAATTCCTTTGCCTTTTCAAACTGTGGTTTTCTGTCGTAGGGAATTTGTTTCAATCGGATCTCGCCGTCTGTAATCGTCGCATAATGTGCCGTCTTATCCGGGTCATCGGGTCTTCGATACGAGGCACTTCCCGGGTTCAGCCATTCCATTCCATCACCTAAAATATGAATACATTGTCTGTGCGTATGCCCGAAAATCAGTCTTCTGTTCCCTGTATTATCTGTTCCGTAATGCTCCGCCCAATATTTATCAAACGCGTACCTGCTTTCTATCGTCCCATAACCACTATCATACTGATGGGCAATTCCGTATTTCCATCCGTCTGCCTCAAAATATGCGGTTTCCGGTAACTGCTTCAGCCACCTAATACCCTGGTCGTTTAGCTGTTCACAATTATAGTGAACCCACTTGTATTTTCCATCTTCTACATTTTTCCATTCCTTACTTTCATAAGTATTTATAACGTGAAGATCATGGTTGCCATACACAAGATGCGTGTTTTTCAGATTGCAGAACCGTTCTATCACTTCCGCCGGATAGATTCCATAGTCTGTATAATCCCCGGCGCAGCACAGAATATCGTAATCAGCCTCTTTTTCCAAAATGGTGTTCAATGCGGCTATGTTCGCATGTACATCTGATACTACCAGTACTTTCATTTTCCGCACCTCCTTCTTTTTTCACATTATATAATTTTACCGCACGTATGTCAACCGGTTGACATACGTGTTTCATAATTTTTTATATTACAAAAAGACTGCCACATGGTGACAGTCTTCCTTACAAGAACCGGAAACAAGACAGAAATCATAAATGTATGGTTGCGTATTTCATCACATCTATGTTACAATGTTTTTTAGGAATTTGTTCCTATTAACTGAAGGAGGGACTGAAAATGAGTCCGGTTGCAATTACATTATTAGTTATCGTGATAGTTCTGGCTATCATCATTGCAGTATTATATTTCTTAGGCAAGAAAGCACAGAAAAAGCAGGCAGAACAGCAGGAGCTGTTAGATGCCAACAAGCAGACCGTATCCATGCTGATCATCGATAAGAAACGTATGAAAATGAAAGATGCCGGTCTTCCCCAGATGGTGATCGATCAGACACCGAAGATGATGCGGGGTTCCAAGCTTCCTATCATCAAGGCAAAGGTTGGTCCGCAGATCGTATCCTTGATCTGTGATGAAAAAATCTTCGAAAATGTTCCCGTGAAAAAGGAAGTTAAGGCCGTTGTCAGCGGTATCTATGTACTGGATGTCAAGGGACTGCACGGCAAGACCGAAGCCGCTCCGGAGAAAAAGAAAGGCTTCTTCAAGCGCATGATCGCTTCCGCACAGGAAAAGGCAGGAGCAAAGCCTGTCAAGTAAATAACGATCCGAACTAAAAAATAGCAGATATGAGCATCTGCTATTTTTTTGCATAGAATTCCGAATCGTTACTGTTTCTCCCTGATATATAGCTTTAAACAGCTCTCACTGAAGGGCTCTCCCTCCTGGTCCAGGATATATTCCACCGTCACACAGATCTGATCTTCCTGTTCTTCCACCTGCACCCTGCGGGTCTCAATCCCCAGCAGCAGCTGTCCGTAGGGCGTATTGTAAGGCACCACATGCCGCTTATTTTCCTCGAAGATCATATGCATCTCCACGGCTCCCTGTCTGGTCAGCTCCAGGAGGTTATCCCGGAACTTGATCCGGCTCTTACAGATTCCGTCGAATCCCTCCATATCCTCCTCATAGAGAAGATAATGGCTGTCGTTTCTCTTAAAATATTGTGCTGTCTGCGCAGTCTCCACTACATCCTTATCCGAAGTGCCCTCGGCATCGTGCAGACCGGACAGAACGAGTTCTACTTCCCGATTCATCTTCATCTGTCCTTTTAATACTCATCAATCTTGATCGTCTTCGCTGACAAAATACCATATTTAATAATAGAGTTGGCAAAACGTTTGAACTTCTCCGCACCGTCGCTGACATAAAACTGATATTTATTTTCTCCCAGATGAGGTTCCTCCTCATTGAGAATATTATACTGCTGCAACAATTCTTTCAGTTCTCTGGCGGTCTCGTATGCCGGGTTCACCAGTGTCACCTGATCTCCCATGATCCGTCCTACCGTAGAGCGGATCAGCGGATAATGCGTGCATCCCAGGATCAGGGTATCAATATCAATGTCGATCAGCTCCGTCAGATATCGTCTGGCGATCTCATCTGTCACGGGATCCTCCCACAGCCCCTCTTCCACCAGCGGCACAAACAGGGGACAGGCTTTCCCGTAGATGGTAACATTTTTGTTCAGTTCCTGTATGTATTTATTGTACATCTGGCTGCCGATGGTAGCCTCGGTGGCAATAACGCCGATACGCCCGTTGCGGGTCACTTCCGCTGCGGTCTTCGCTCCCGGCTTGATCACACCAATGATGGGAATATCCAGTTCCTTCTCCAATTCATCCAGTGCATAGGCGCTTGCCGTATTGCATGCCACCACGATGGTCTTCACCTGAAAAGTTTCCAGGAAACGCACAATCTGTTTGGAGAAGCCGGTGACTGTTTCCCTGGACTTGCTGCCATAAGGCATTCTCGCCGTATCTCCGAAATATATGATCTTCTCATTGGGAATCTGCCGCATGATCTCCCGGGCTACGGTCAGTCCGCCGATGCCGGAATCAAATACACCGATGGGTGCATCCTTTTTCAGCGCAGTTATATTCTCCTGATACATGGGATTTCTCCTTCTATCTTTTTAACATCGTAAGCAGTCTGCTCTTGAAGTGGATCTGTTCCGGATCCGCCTCCAGGATCTTCCAGTAGATCTGACTGTCGGAATTCCATTCTACCACTTCCGCATCCTTCTGTACAGTCCTGGTCTCCTCTGCCTGCTCCTCGTATACGATCTCATAAGTGGACGGCAGCATGGCCAGTTCCGGGTAGATCACTCCCCACCAGCCATAGCAGGCTGTGCAGACCGCCGCCACCCGGATCCCCTGCCATGCCACTCTCCGTAATTTTTCATAAAAAACACATAATCTATCCATCAGTGAACCTCTTTCCTTTTATGGTTTATGGAAAGAATTTCCACTTTCCGGATAGATTATACGATTCCGAAGTTATTTATTTTTCTCCCGCTCCAGTCGGATCTGGCGGATGATGGCCTTTTTCTGGTTATCGATATGCACCTTGGCCATATGGGATGCCGTTTCCTTATCCTTTTTGACAATGCTTTCGTAGATCACCTTATGTTCCTCCACGAGGCGTTCATGCTGGCTGCTGTCTTTGATGTACTCAAACCGGTAACGGTACATCTGCTCCGACAGATTATTCACCAGCTGGATCAGGCGCTGGTTCCCCGTAGCTTCCACAATGATATCATGCAGTGCCACATCCGCCTGTGCAATCTGTTTCACATCTTTGGTCTTCACCGCCTCTTCAAAGATATCACATGCCTTTTTCAAATGCTGCAATTCTTCCTGTGAGATACGGTCACATGCCAGTTCCACGCAGAGAGCATCCAGTGCACGACGCACTTCCAGCACATCGTTCATGCTTTTCTCCGTGATCTGCGCTACTTCCGCTCCTCTTCTGGGGATCATGGTCACCAGACCTTCCAGCTCCAGCTTACGGATCGCTTCCCGGATCGGTGTACGACTGACTCCCAGCTTATTGGCAAGGTGGATCTCCATGAGTCGTTCTCCCGGTTTCAGTTCTCCCGTAAGAATGGCCTGTCGCAAAGTGTTGAATACCACATCCCGAAGCGGCAGAAATTCATCCATTGTCACCTGTAAATTATCCTGCATAACCTTTTTTGCCGTTACTCACAGAATTCCGTCAGGAATATCTGCTTAGCCAGCTGTTCCTCCTCCAATTTATCATATGCCCTGCGGGCCATGTCTTTTTCTACAAAAATGCCGAATACCGTTGGGCCGCTTCCGCTCATCAGGCTGTTGATGGCTCCCAGTTCCTTCATCCGGTCTTTGATCTTCTGAATGATGGGATATGCACTGACAGTCACTGTCTCCAGCACATTTTCCATCCGGTCCAGAATTCCCTGTAAGCTCTCCTCGGCAATCGCCTCCACCATGCCGTCAATATCCGGATGTTTCCGGATCTCCTGCGCATCCAGATGTTCATACACATATTTCGTAGATACGTTAATATCCGGCTTTGCCACCAATACATAACAATCCGGTGCCGGAGCCAGCGGAGTCAGCTTCTCACCGATCCCTTCGGCCAGAGCCGTTCCTCCCATGACACAATACGGAACATCTGCACCGATATTCACACCCAGCTCCATCAGATCCTTCAACGTACATCCCAGATCAAACAGGCGGTTCATTCCCTTCAGGGTGGCTGCAGCATCCGTACTTCCTCCCTGCGATCGGAATATGCTTCTCCAGGTGGATCTTCACGCCCTCGGTAATATGATATTTCTCTATCATAAGTTTTGCCGCTTTATAGATCAGGTTATCCTCATTCGTGGGAAGCTCCCCGGAATCCGTAGTGATGACGATGCCGCCGGCTGTCCGCTGAAAATCCAGTACATCATAAATACCAACGGTCTGCATGACCATCTTCACTTCGTGATAGCCATTTTCCAGTCTTCTGACCACATCCAGGCCCAGATTAATTTTGGCATATGCTTTTATCCGATATTCGTTCATTTTGCTCTGCTCCGTTTTGTATACAATGATTGTACTTAATTCTATACAATCCATTTCTCTTTGTCAATGGTTCCCTAAAGTATTTGCCGTTTTTCTCCGATATAATGGATGTAGTAAGTATCACTAACAGTCAAGGATGACAAAAGGTACGGGCAAAAGCCGTACCGGAAAAGAGGAAATTATGAGTGTAAACGGAATTACATCAACACAGGCCGCTGCAGCCTACAGCTACAGCAGCACAAGTGCAGCAAAAGAAAAAACTTCCGCAGAGGAAGTAAAAAGTACAAAGACCGCAGAGGATACCGGTGTCATCTATGAACACAATACCGACACCAAGACCTCTTCCACGAAGAAAACCTATAAACCGGACACCGCTTTGATCAACAAATTAAAAGCGGATGCAGATGCACGTACCAGCCAGCTTCGTTCCCTGGTAGAAAAGATAATGGGCAAGCAGGCTGACACCTACGGCAACGCCAATGACATCTGGTCCTTCTTACGTTCCGGTAATTATACCGTAGATCCCGACACCAAAGCACAGGCACAGGCAGACATTGCAGAAGACGGCTATTGGGGTGTGAACCAGACCTCCGACCGTATCATACAGTTTGCCACTGCTCTGACCGGCGGAGATCCCGACAAGATTGAATCCATGCGTGAGGCATTCAAGAAGGGCTATGCACAGGCGGAAAAGACCTGGGGCGGTTCTCTCCCCGAGATTTCCCAGAAGACTTACGATGCCGTTATGGAAAAGTTCGATAAACTGGCTGCTGACGCCGGTCTGACCACCGAAGCCTAAAGACCTTTTACCAGCAGAAGTTTCCGGCCGGGTTTTAATTCATCGCTTTCCAGCGCATTCAGTTCCCGGACCGCTTTTACCGGCATATGATATTTACGGCCGATACTCCACAGATCATCTCCCGGCGCGGTAATATAGATCACCGCGCTGGGAAGTTCTGCCAGTACGGCACTGTCGATCTCCTGTTCTGTCACTTCTTCAATTGCCATGAACTCTGTGCTTTTCATAACTGTCGTCGAAAAAGACAGCACCGCTTTTACATCCACTTCTTCCCCATCGATCAGATTTACCTGTAATTGTTCCATTTCGCAGTGTACCTCTGCCTGGTCAGTATCCCCGATTCCCGGCACACTCAGCAGATATTCATAAGGAATCTGTATCCGGGTGCTTACATAAGGTGTCTCATCCTTTTCCGTAATGCACAATACCGTGAGATCAATACTTCCCTGCAGCCGTATTCCGTCCTCCGTAATATCCCGGTGATCAATGGAAGCTGTTCCCTCGCTGTGCAATATCTGTAGGATCGGACCGTCAATATTTGTCCCTGCATGATCCGTTATCTTGGTCTTGCCGGTGATCCGTGTCAGCAGCTGACGCACACTGGTCTGCCTGGTATCCGGGATCACTTCATTCTTCACTCCGTAGATATCCCTCAAAATATCGATCTGTTCCTCTTCATAGAGCCGGATATTCAACTCCAGCGCGCACTCCATTCCCAGGATTCTCTCCTCCCCATCCAGATCAGGCTGAATGGTCAATGTCTGCTGTCCGGGTTCCTGCCGTAGCAACGTATACCGGATATCCGGCAACAGATCCTCCCGGCATCCCTGGCACTCCAGGCTTCCATTCAATGGAAGTGTCGTCTCATAAGAACGGATTGCCCTGTCCTCCCCTTCTGCTTCGTAGAGCACGAAAATCTGAATATCTCCCTGGATTGCCAGTTTTTCCTCCTGTGGTTTAAATTCTACGTCCCGCAGTGAAATATTGCTCCAGAGAATCTGATAGATATTAGGATAGCTGGAAGGCAGCGGAATTTCTTCTTTTTTGCGGAAAATATCATTTTTACAGATGGCAAGCTGTGTCACTTCCATCGGCTCGATCCGATATTCCACGCCGGCTTCCGTATCTTCTCCCTGAATCCCCACAGGAAGCTCTTCATCATAGATTTCTTCGATACGGGCGGAGAGAAGGATCAGCGCCTGTAAACTCAGTTTGCGGGAATTGATCATATTTACCGTGAAATCTTCCACCGTTCCTTCCACGGTCACCGTATCCGAGGGTAATACCCCTTCCATGCGGATCCTCTCCTCAAAAGGCAGAGCGCCGCCCAACAGTACCAGACTGCTTCCTGACTCCCGCGTATGATACAAAATGGCATACCCCATTTTTCCCCGGACGGTTACCTCATCCGTACCCGGACAGATCTCTTCGATGACAACCTCTCCTTTTTCCAGATTCAGGGTACTGATATCCGGCTTATCCTCCGGAAGATTCAGATCTTCTTCCATGGTAAACTGCATGACGGTGGACCGTTTTACCCGGTCCATATGTATATTTCTCTTGATCAGTTCCACAATAACAGACCTCCATATATACAGATATGTCTATATATATGAAGGTCTGTGCTGTTTTATACCGTATTCTGTTCTCTGTCCGCTTATTCCACCGCACCGATGAGGTCAGTCAGATTCTCTACGTGATATGTGCGCATGTAATCTTCAATGCCCTCCACAACTTTTACCGTCGTATAGGGATCCACGAAGTTCATGGCGCCCACACTTACTGCACTGGCTCCCGCCAGAATGAATTCGATGGCATCTTCCGCCGTAGCGATGCCGCCCATGCCGATGATGGGAATCTTGACTGCCTGTGCCACCTGGTATACCATACGAACCGCAATGGGTTTGATGGCAGGACCGCTCATGCCGCCGGTCTTGTTGGCAATGGCGAATTTCCTGCGGTGAATATCGATCTTCATACCGGTGATGGTGTTGATCAGGGACAATGCATCCGCGCCTGCTGCCTCTGCCGCTTTCGCCATTTCCGTAATGTCTGTCACATTGGGGCTCAGCTTCATGATGATGGGCTGTTTTGCATGTTTTTTCAGTTCGGAAGTAATGTTATACAGGGCATCCGTTTTCTGTCCGAAGGCAATGGCTCCTTCCTTGACATTCGGGCAGGATACATTGATCTCCAGCATGCTGACTGCCGGCTCGTCTCCCAGACGTTCCACCACGTCCACATAATCCTCCACGGACTTGCCGCAGACATTTACGATGATCTTCGTGTCATATTTTTTCAGGAAAGGAATGTCTCTCTCCATGAACACATCAATGCCGGGATTCTGTAATCCGATGGCATTGAGCATGCCACCGTACACCTCCGCCACACGGGGCGTCGGATTCCCGGGCCAGGGTACATTTGCCACACCCTTGGTCACCACCGCACCCAGGCGGTTCAGATCTACAAATTCTTCATATTCCATACCGGATCCAAAGGTCCCGGAAGCTGTCATGACGGGATTTTTAAAGGTCACTCCTGCGATCGTTGTCTGTGTATTCATCAGATCTCTACCTCCTCAGCATCAAATACGGGACCGTCGGTGCAGATTCTTGCATTATGCACATGCGAATGATGATCCACTTCCTTTGTCTTCACAACACAGCCCAGGCAGGCACCCACGCCGCAGGCCATATGCTCTTCCAGGGAGATATATGCCTTGATCTTCTTTTCTTCCGCGTATTTTTTAATGGCACGAAGCATCGGCATGGGACCGCAGGCGAAGATCACGTCTGCCTGCAGATGATTCTCCTCAATGGCGTTCATGACATTGCCCTTCGTGCCGACACTGCCGTCTTCCGTAGCAATATATACGGTTCCGTTTTTCTCCAGGTCCTCTTTTAAGAACAGCTGGTCATCACGATAACCCACGATGATCTGCTTTTCTGTGGATGCCGGAAGCTCTCTGGCCAGCTCCAGCATGGGAGGAATACCGATGCCGCCGCCCATGAGGAATACCTTTTTACCCTCCGCGGCCTCTGTGGGGAATCCGTTACCGAGAGTTCCCAAAATCTCTACGCCGTCTCCTTCCTGATAGGAGGAAAACTCCGCAGTACCCTGTCCTGCGATACGGTACACGATGCGCAGAGCATCTTTTTTGTCATTTACCTGGCAGATACTGATGGGACGGGGCAGCAGAGTGCTGCGGTCCTTAGGATAGACGCCGATGAACTGGCCGGCTTTTGCGCATGCCGCCAGATCTGTAGCGATCCACATATCAAAAATTCTGGGTGCGATCTCTTTCTGAGAAAGCACGGTTGCTGTGATTTTCTTTTTCATTTTGTTATCCTTTTCTATTCTATATATAAGTGGCAAGCGTTATCTGCTTATATGCGCTCTCTAACGCGCACGCTATGCTTCGTATACCATTTTACCACCGCAGATGGTCTTCTTCACTTCACCTTTTAATTTCCATCCGGTAAAAGGAGTATTCGTTGCCTTGGATGCATACTGCTCCGGGATGAACTCTGCCGCAGTATCGATCAGGATCACATCCGCAGGACCTCCCTCCGCCAGATATCCGGCATCGAGATGATACATGGCAGCCGGATTCGTACTCATGAGGCGAAGCAGCTGCTTCATGGTGAGATATCCTGCATCTACCAGTTCTGTAATGCCCAGTGCCAGAGAAGTCTCCAGTCCTGTGATCCCGCTGGGAGCCTCTGTGATGGGCTTTGCCTTCTCCTCAGCGGTATGAGGCGCATGATCTGTAGCGATCATGTCGATCGTGCCGTCCACCAGTCCCCGGATCACTGCCTGACGATCCTCTTCCTCTCTCAAGGGAGGATTCATCTTCGCCAGAGTGCCGTATTTGATCACCGCATCTTCGGTCAGTGTAAAATGATGGGGTGTGGCTTCCGCATGAATGTTGGAACATCTCTTTTTCGCCTGGCGCACCAGTTCTACCGCTTCCTTACTGCTGATATGCTGGATATCGATGCAGGCACCGGTCTCCTCCGCCAGCTTCAGATCCCGCTCCACCAGAGCGATCTCCGCCTCTCTGGAGGAGCCGCCGATTCCGTAGTATTCGCTGGCCTTTCCGCGGTTCACACCGTTATTTTCAATATATTTCGGGTCTTCCTCATGGAAACTGATGGGCATATCCAGCTCTGCGGAGATCTCCATGGCATGGCGCACCAGTTCCGCATCCAGCAGGGGCACACCGTCATCCGTGAATCCCACAGCACCCGCCGCTGCCAGCTTCTTCATATCCGTCAGCTGTTTTCCCTGCATGCCCATGGTCACGTTAGCACAGGTAGTCACATGGATCCCCGTCTTCGCTCCCTTGTCCAGGATATACTTCAGGGTCTCCTCACTGTCCACAGTGGGCTTCGTGTTCGCCATCAGCACCACGGTGGTCACACCGCCCTTCGCCGCTGCCGCAGCTCCGGTGTTGATATCTTCCTTCGCTGTAAAACCGGGATCTCTGAAATGCACATGCACATCCACCAGTCCCGGAGCGACTAACAGCCCTTCCGCATGGATCCTTGTCACCTTACCCTTCGGTTCGATTTTTTCTGCGATCTTGACGATCTTGTCTCCGTCGATCAGGATATCGAAGTTACCTTCTTTTCCTGACTTGGGATCGATCATATAACCATCCTGTATCAGTATCATATCGTCTCCGTTCCCGGGCTTTTGCAGCCCGTCTCCATGACCTGTTTCTCGGAAAAGTTTACCATGTTTTCATAGAAAAGAAAAGAGTGTTATAATAGAAAAAAACGGAGGACCGAAGACATGAAAACACGAGAAGAAGCGCTGGAATACGGATTATCTTTTCCGGATACGTATACAGAAATGCCCTTCCACGATCCCAACTGGCAGCTGGTACGGGTGAAGGGCAGTAAAAAAGCATTTCTATGGACTTATGAAAAAGACGATGTGCTGCATCTGAATGTGAAAACCGATCCTGCCTGGCGGGACTTCTGGCGCAGCACCTTTTCTTCCGTCATTCCCGCATATCATCAGAATAAAGAACACTGGAACACCATTATCTTAGACGGCACCATCCCCGATGAGGACATCCGGCGCATGATCGCGGAGAGCTATGATCTCGTCACCTACAGTCCCACGAAGCGGATCTATGAAGCAGTGAAACAGATTCCGAAGGGCTGTGTCGCCACCTATGGGCAGGTGGCTGCCATGGCGGGAGAGCCCAAAATGGCACGCGCCGTGGGAAATGCCCTGCATAAGAATCCGGATCCCGAACACATCCCCTGCTACCGCGTCGTCAATTCCAAGGGAGAGCTCTCCGGTGCCTTTGCCTTCGGCGGCGCCGATGAACAGGCCAACCGCTTGCGGGCAGATGGCATTGCGGTGATCAATAACCGGGTTGATCTGGTAAAATACGGGATGAAGCTTTAAGGCTTTAACTATGCCGTTTTATTTCCGGTATTTATTTTGACATTGACAATACAGATACCAATGCACACCAGAACCAAAGCGATCAGTGCATTCCATCCCAGTTCTGCGGAGCCCTCTCCCAGCCACCATGCGGACAGCAGGACACCGAATACCGGGTTCGTGAAGCCGAAGATAGCCACCTTGGAGACCGGATTGTATTTTAACAGAATGCCCCACAGGGAGTATGCCACTGCGGAGATGCATGCCAGGTAGAACAGCATGAGCAGAGCGCTTGCGGATACATGGGTGATCCTGCCGCCCAAGATAAAGCCCAGGATAACCATGACAATGCCTCCCAGGATAAACTGGTAACCGCTGAGCATGACCGGATTATCCTTTTTGGAATATTTTTTCATCACACAATCTTTGCTATTATACTATAAGGTGTC
>ERZ773131.805-NODE-805-length-25233-cov-11.278497_pt1 | contig 25233 bp, 20 predicted proteins | sample MGYA00511082_ERZ773131 | MGnify/ENA primary metagenome ERZ773131 (study PRJEB29015, sample SAMEA2737813) | human gut metagenome | biome: human gut; feature: human-associated habitat; material: faeces | place: China | collected 2012 ... | reverse complement strand
AAAGAGGGGTTTCAGATATGTACACCATCAAAACGCTCAACGCCATCAGCCCGGTAGGGCTGGCAAAGCTGCCCAAGAACCAGTTCGATGTCTCGGTGGATGCCGATGCCCCGGACGGCATTCTGGTGCGCAGCGCCGACCTTTTGAACACTACCTTCAACGATAATCTGCTGGCCATCGCCCGCGCCGGTGCCGGTGTGAACAACATCCCGCTGGACCGCTGCAGCGAGCAGGGCATCGTGGTGTTCAACACCCCCGGTGCCAACGCCAATGCCGTGGCCGAGCTGGTCATCGGCATGCTGATCGCAGGCAGCCGCAATGTGGCCGCTGCCGCCCAGTGGTGCCAGAACCTGACCGGCGACCCTGCCATGGCAAAGACCGTGGAAAAGGGCAAAAAGCAGTTCGTGGGCAACGAGATCAAGGGCAAGACGCTGGGCGTTATCGGTCTGGGTGCCATCGGTTCCCGCGTGGCCAACTGTGCCATCGAGCTGGGCATGGACGTGTACGGCTACGACCCCTACATCTCCATTGAAGCCGCGTGGAATCTGAGCAGCCAGGTGCACCACTGCGTGAACCTGAACGACATGCTGCCCCTGTGCGACTACCTCACCATCCATGTGCCCTACCTGCCCACCACCAAGGACACCATCAACGCCCAGACCCTCGCCCTGTGCAAGGACGGCGTCAAGATCCTGAACTACGCCCGCGGCGAGCTGGTGAACACCGCCGCCCTGCTGGAAGCCATGGACAACGGCAAGGTGTCCGGCTACATGACCGACTTTCCCTCCGAAGCCATTCTGGGTCGTCCCGGCATCGTGTGCACCCCGCACCTTGGCGCTTCCACCCCGGAAGCCGAGGACAACTGCGCCATCATGGCAGCACAGGAGCTGAGCGATTACCTGCGCAACGGCAACATTACCCACTCGGTCAACCTGCCGGAGGTGCACCAGCCCCGCGCCGGCGGCAAGCGCATCTGCATCATCCATAAGAACGAACCGGGCATGATCAGCCAGATCACTGCCCTGACCACCGAAGCGGGTCTGAACATCGAAAACATGGTGAACAAGAGCAAAAAGAACATGGCCTACACCATGCTGGATGCCACCGGTGCCGTGAATGCGGCGCTGGCCGAAAAGCTTTCCGCCATCCCCGCCGTCATCCGGGTGCGCATCCTTTGATCTCTGACATTCTCCGTTTCCTATATTCCTGAATCGCTGCCGCAAGGCAGCAAAAAAGCCTGAGACCTGCCCTCACAAGTCTCAGGCTTTTTTGTGTTCAGACCCCCGCAAAGAGGACAGCGCGGCCGTTTTCCTGCGCCGTCTGCATCGCGAAGCGGACGGCATCCCGGCCCGTCATGGGGTCCACGATGCCCATGGTCACCCGCCGGTCCCGCTCTTCCCAGAAGGGTGCGGACAGGGCGGTGAGTTTGACCTTTGCCGTCCGGGTCTGTCCCGGCAGCAGTTCCGGCAGCGAGATGCCCAGCGGAACCGTTTCCAGCGTGGTACCCTCCGCCGTTTCCGCGTAGAGGTTCACCGGCCAGTCCCAGTAAAAGGGGGCGCTGCCCTCGTTCGCAAGGGTAACGGTCAGCTCCGTGCCGCCCGGCACCCGCCGCCACGCCGCTTCCGTCACCCGCAGCCGGTAGCCGAGGGCCGACAGCACCGCGTCGTACCCGGTCCGGTAAGCGGCATCCGCCGTTTTGGGGCCGAGGAAGCTCATGTGGGATCCTTTCACGAGGGAAAGAGTCTGGTCAAGGCCGGTCTCCAGAAGCTGTTCCATCGGGATGCGGCTGGTAAGTTCCCCGCCGATGGGGGCGGTCTGCCACGCATCCGGCATGGGCGAAAGGCCCGCCGGGTCGCCCTCATACCAGCCGCCGTTTTCGATCCAGCCCAGCCACTCGGCGGTGTCCCCGGCGTGGCCGGTCATGTCGTTGTACAGGCCGAAGCCCTGCCCCGCCGCCCCGCGGAAGGGGCGGCGCACCAGCAGCTTTGCCGCCGGGAAGGCTTCCCGATACAGGGCCATATACCGGTCACGGACCGCTTCCTCCGGCAGGGGCACCAGCCCCTCGCCGGACTTTACGTGCCACTCGCCCCAGTGGCCGAGGCTGCCCAGCTCCACATAGCTGACAAAGCCATCGGCCCCGAACCACTCCCCCACCGCCCGCAGCAGCGCCGCGTGGGCCGCAAAGAAGGCCGGGTCGGCGTAATCGGGCGAGTAGCCTTTGCCGTAGGAGAGATCGTACCAGCTGCCGTTCCCGGTTTTTTCGTAGAGCCAATCCGGGATGTCGAGGTGGGCTTCCGCCCCCGGCTCGTCGCAGAGGATGCGGAGGACCAAATGCACCCCCTGCTGCCGCAGGGCATCGAGGTGGCAGGTCTGCTGGATGGCCTCCCACGCATAGACGCCCTCTTCCGGCTCCAGCTCCCGCCACGTCACACCGAGGTAGCACAGGGTCACAGCCGGCTCGTCCGGGCCTGTATCCAGCACACCGGGCGCATAGCCGATCTGCGCATTGGGGAAAGCCGTTTCGTCCGGCTGGTACACCGCCGTGTGCTTCCGCCCGGCCCAGAGCAGACACCCCGCCAGCAGCAGACAGGCTGCGGCCGCCGCGGTCCGGCGCTCAGCCATGGTACTCGCCATTGTACTGGATCATGGTCACGTCCTCCACGCCCTCAATGCTGCGCAGCCGGTCGGTGACCTCACTGGCGTTGTCCCGGCAGCAGACCTCCACGGCCAGCTCGGTGCCCTCGCCCCGGAGGGTCTTCGATTTGACGGCGAACTTGTTCCGCCCCAGCGCCCGGACGATCTCGTCGCCGGGCTTTTCGCCCTGATAGTGGAGCACCGCCACATAGCTGCGGCCCGCCGTCTGCCAGCGGGAGAGGAAGACCACCACCCCGATCATCACCGCCGACGCCGCCACGGCCAGCAGGTACATCCCCGCGCCGGTGGTGATGCCCGCCGTGATGGACCAGAACAGATAGAGCAGGTCCAGCGGGTCCTTGACCGCCGTGCGGAACCGCACGATGGACAGTGCACCCACCATGCCCAGCGAGATGACCACGTTGGAGCTGATGGCCAGCGTGACCATACAGGTGAGGACGGACATGCCCACCAAGGTCATGGCGAAGCTGCGGGAGAAGATGACCCCCGCGTAGAACTGCTGGTACACCCAGTAGATGAGCACCCCCATGGCCAGCGCCGCCAGCAGGGCCCCCGCCATCTGGGGCACATTGTACGGGCTGAAGCCTTCCAGCACCGATTTCTTGATAAAGTCCTTGACACTCATAGCTGCGTTCCTTTCCCTTCTAGTCGTTCCAGCCGGAAAACCCGTGGCGGTAGGCCGTTTTGTCCGCACAGAGGACATATTTGGACACTGCCGTCCACTCCTGCGCCTTGGGCGGCAGGAGCTGACGGAGAACTTCCGGCAGAAACTCGGTGAACTTTACTTCCAGCACCAGCGTGCCGGGGTCCAGCACCGGCAGGGTGGGGAGCTTTGGGTCAAACAGATCCCAGCCGCCCACAGCGGCCCGGACGTTCTGGTCAAAGGTGATGCGCACGGTCCCCTCGTCCAGCACCCACGCCTCCCGCTCGTAATCCACGAGGACGCGGGGGCGCAGGACATGGGAGACGCACTCCACATAGAACTCCCGGCAGAGGTTCTGGGGCGACGCGAGGAGAACGCCGTAGTCCCCCCGCAGGATGCGCTCCGTTTCCTCGCGGGTAAGGGCGGCATCTTCCTTATAGATGTAGCTGCCCACCTTCTTTTTTCGCTCCAGCTTAATGACGGCATCGCTGCCGTCGTAGATGCGGATGCGGTACTTTTTGCGCAGGAAGACCCCGGCCTCCTTCTCCCCATAGGCGGAGTTCCACCAGTCGTCGAAGTAGAGGCTCCGGATCCGGTAGCCGCCGGGCTTTGCGTGGGCATCCCGGCGCAGCAGCGGGGCCAGCCGCAGTTCCAGCGCCGCCTTTTCGGCATACGAGATGCGGTACTTCAGCTCGTGGCGGTACACTTCGCTCCGGCGTGTTTTCGGCGGAGCGGCCCGCTGCAAAACGGCGGCTGCGTGCGGTTCACTCATCGTAAAAGTCCTCCGTCACGCTGCCGTCGGCCTCCACGAAGAAGCTCTTCATGCCGTAGGCTTTTCCGGTCTCCATCACGTAGTAGTCGAAAGCATCCTGCGCATAGCCGGACTCGTTTGCGGCCCGCACCCGCAGGAAGTAATGCCCCGCCGGGAGGGCATAGACCACCGTTTCCGGCAGCCGGATGTTCTCCTCGGTCCAGAAGGTCGTGGTGAACCGGTAGTCCTTCGCCAGCTCCGCCGTATAGGTGATGTCCTCGGCGGCAAAATCGAAGGAGGCGTCCCACATCAGGCGCAGCTCGTCGCCCTGCGGCTCCGGCACCCCGATGTAAAAAGGCATGGGCTTTTTCAGGCTTTCCCGGTACGCTTCCCGGTTCTCGGTGATCTCCTTGTGCAGACTGTTCGCCACCCTGTCGTATTCCTCCCGGCTCAGCGGCTCGTGGAGAAGATCCGGCTGCTGCCAGACGAAAGGCTCCACAAGGCTGCGGTAGCGCGCCGTCATCTCCCCGATGCGGTCCGCGCTGAAGTACCGGAATAATTCTTCGATGGCGGTGTCCAGCTCCTGCCGGAAGCGCTTTGTCTGCAAACAACGGCGGAAGAGCACATTGCCCCAGTAATTGCTGACGCCCCGCTCCCAGCTCAGGCTGTCGGAGTAATTGCGGTACTCCCACTCGGTGCGGGAGAGCATGGCGTCGTTGTCCCAGTCGAGGATGTACCACCGCTTGCTGTTCAGCGGGCTGTAGAGATACATGTTCCGGCTCTGGGTGTCGGTGTTGCCCAGCAGGATCTGGAACGCCATCCAGTAGGCGATGTTCTCGGTGTCGAAGGTCGTTTCGAAGAGGTCTTCCATCGGGGAAGTCTCGTCGTTCAGCACGTCCAGCATCTCGATGAGCTTCTGGTGGTCGTCGCTGCCCTTGATCTCCAGAAGCTGCTCAAAGGCCGTTTTGTCATAGGCCGGGTCGGTCTTGAGCCGGATGATATCCCCATAGCGCAGGAACTCGAAGAAGTTCACCTTATAAAGCTGGCCGTTCTCATCCAGCCCGTGCGCCCGGAGGGCCGTTTTGTTGAGCTGCTCCACTTGGGTGTACAGCCCATGATCCACGAAGGAGGCCCCAGCGGTCTGGGTCTTGTCCTTGACGTAGAGGTGGACGAACTGGGTGCGCAGCCCCATCATCTGCGGGATGCCCCGGATGAGGTCATAGGCCATCTTGTTGCGGAAGCGCAGCCCGTCGCCCTGATGCTTGTTCAGCGCCACGGTCCGCTGGCCCCGCCAGCTCCCCTTATTCTTTTTCAGCTTGATCTTGTAGTTTTTCTGGGCATTCCGGCTGGAAGTCTGGCCCCGGATCTGCACCGTGGCGTTGGGGACCGTTTCGCCGTAACCCACCTCCGAAGCCGCCGGGCCGCTTTCATCCCCCACTTGGAGCAGCCCCTCCACCTGATAGCGGGGCACCTGCATGGCCTCGTAATCGTAGGCAGAGTAGGAATTGATCTGTTCCCATGTGTGGTCGGTGTTTTCGGCCTCGGTGCCGCGGGTCACGGTAAGGTACATGGTCACCACGCCGCTGTCGTCGTAGACGGTGTACAGCGCATCGTTATCCCGCAGATGGAAGCCGGTGTCCGCCATTTTTTCCACCGGTTCTGCCTTGGCGGTGGAAAATTCATCGGAAGACGCCGTTTCCTCCGCCGGGAGCACACTGCACCCGGCGCACCACCCCGCCAGCGCGGCCCCCAGCAGCAGCACCGTGCGGCGGGGGAGTTTCCGTTCTTGCATTTTTCAAGCCTCCTTGTCCTTTTCCTCCGCATCCGCGAGGGGCTGCTGGCCCAGAATGCGGTAGGGCAGATTCCGGGTGAACCAGTCCAGCCGCAGCAGCGCGGCCAGAAACAGCACCGCCGCCCCGGCCAGAAAGCCAAAGCCGTAAAACGCCGGGTCGAACCGGAGCGAAAGCGCCGTGCCGCTCCCGGCCAGCACCGCAAAGGCTGCCGCCGCGCCCAGCGCGCCCTTATAATCGGTAAAGTAGAGCAGGATGAGCAGGACGGTGTTCCCCACCGCATACAGCCCATACCCCGCGCAGAGAGTGCGGAGACAGCCGTGCATCAGGTCATTGAAGCCCAGCGGCAGATACCCCAGCACCAGCGTTTCCAGCGAGATGACCGCCGCCGTCGTAAAGAGCTGCTTGAGGGCCGTATAGTACAGTTCCCGGTTCAGCACGGCCAGCATTTCTTCCTCCGCCGCCTTGATATCCCCCACCACGCCGCCGTCGTTGAACAGGCTGTAGTAGGTGCGGTAGCGCGGGTAGAACTGCACCTCCACCGAGACGACGAAGTTCACCGTCGTGGTGAGGATGCTCAGGAAGGCCAGCAGAGCGGGCACATCGTAATAAGGGGCACCATAGAACAGCCCCTTCACCTGCACGCCGAGGGGCCCCAGCCAGACGATCACAAGGTGGGCAAACAGGCCGAGGTCCAGCAAAAGACCGGTCAGCGCCAAGGTGCGGTAGCGCTTTACCCAGCGCAGAAACCGCCACGGGCTGCCCTCCCGCTCCGGGAAAAAGCGGCACAGCAGCCCCACATCCAGCCCCAGCATGACGCCGTAACCCAGCGCCGCAGCCGCGAGGAAACCCTCCACCACCGGCACGCCGAGCCAAAACACCAGCACCCACCCGGCCCCAAAGGCCGCGCCCACCGCCGCCGCAAAGGCGATGAGGATGCCGCGGTACTCCTTCAGGGCGGTCAGGTAGCTCATGGCAGTCCAGCAGACGACAAGCTCCGCAAAAAGCCACAGACAGAGCAGCCCTTGGCAAAAAGTCGCGCCGGATGCCAGCAAAAACGCCCCGTACCCCCCACAGCCCAGCGCAAGCTGCACCGCGCACGCCCCCGCAAAGGAGGGCAGCACCTGCTCGGCCCGCTCTTCGTACAACTGGTCGGCCACGAACCGGGTGACCGGCATCGAGAAAAAGCTCGTCACCGTCAGCGAGGCGAGGAGGGTGTAGGTCACCATACAGACGAGGAGATCCCGCGCAGCGCGGGGTGCCCCCGCCCTGCCGCAGAGCAGCAGCAGCCCCCCTTGGAGCAGCACCCCCAGCAGCATGGGCCCGGTGCAGATGATGCCCGCGTAGCCGTAGGCCCGCAGCCCCGCCAGCATTCCCTTGCGGCGGAACAGCTTTTTCAGTTCGAACCCAATTCCAGCCATAGTTCCTCCGATTCCGTTTCCTTCTCCTTCTGCGCCGTGGCCGCCGTTTCGGCGTAGAGAGCCCGATACCGCGCCAGCATCTGCTCGTAGCGGTAGCTCTGCGCCACCCGCTGCTGGCCGATGGCCCCCATCCGCTGCCGCAGCGGGCGGCTGACGCAGAGCTTCTCCATGGCGTCGGCCAGCCCCTGCCGGTACATGGGCGGCACGCAGAACCCTGCCGCGCCGAGGGTGTCTCCGGGGGTCCCTTCCAGCAGCTCCCGGCAGCAGCCCACATCGGTGGTCACGCAGGGGCGGCGCGCCGCCAGCGATTCCAGCACCGAGAGGGGCTGGCCTTCCGAAATGCTGGTCAGGATGGTAAAGTCCAGCTTTTGCAGGTAGGCCGCAATGTTCACCCGCCCGGTGAAGCGGACGTTCTCCAGCCCCAATTGTTCGGCCAGCGCGTAGCACTCCCGCGCGTATTCCTCGTCGTCCACGCCGCCCAGAATGTGCAGCCGGACATTTTTGCACCGGGCGCTCAGTTCCAGAAAAGCGTAGAGCAGGGTCTTGATGTCCTTGATGGGGGCCAGCCGCACCACGGCCCCGATGTCCACCCATCCATCTTCGGCTTTGGGCGGGATGGCGCAGAATTTTTCGTAGTCCACCCCGTTCGGGATCACGATGCACTTTCCCGGTTCGCACCCCATCCCGATCTGGATGCTGCGGGCGCGGGGGAACAGGCTGGTGACCCGATCCGCCTGCCGGTAAATTTGTTCCGACAGCATGTAGAAGAACCGCGTCCACCGGGCCTTGAAATCCGGGGCCACCCACTCGGCCCGGATGATCTCCTCCTCCCGCTCACGGGTGTAGATGCCGTGTTCCGTGAGCAGGACGGGGCGGTGGTGGACGCTGCCGCCAAGGCACGCCAGCAGCCCGCCGTACCCGGTGCAGATGGCGTGGTAGCAGTCCGCTTCGGGCACCTCGCCCGTCATCAGCCAGAGCACCGGCAGCAGCATGGAGCGGACGGTGTGGAACGCATCCGCAAAGGCCGTGTAGGGGTACTCCTCCTCGCACAGCTTGGTGAACAGCGCCATAAACTCCCGGCTCTGTAAAACGGCAAGCGGGTGGGCCCGCTTTTCGTGGAACAGGCGGAACAGCACCTCCCAATCCGGCGCCCCCAGCCGCACCAGCTCCCGCAGGGCCGCGCACTCTTCGGGCGTAAAGTGCACCGGCGGGGCACCGCCGCGCAGCCGCAGCGCGTCGTCCAAAAAGACTTCGTGCACCTCGGCCACATTGGCGGGCAGCTCGTAGACGAATTTCCCGCGGTCGGCCGCTTTTGCCCCGATGACCCAGAGGACGAATTCGTGCTCCGGCATCCCGCGGATGCAGCCGTGCATCCATGTGGACACGCCGCCGTATACATAAGGATAGGACCCTTCCAGCACCAGACAGACCCGCATCCTTCATTTCTCCTTTCGTTCCATGGTCACGATGGGCGCGTCGGCCCGCAGCAGGTAGAGATTTCCGGTCAGGTGGGTCAGCTCCCCGCCGGACACGCTGCCGGGGGTGCCGCCGTTGGCCCGGAACAGCAGCCACGCCTCATCCGCAAAGTTGCCAAGGCGGAGCGTCCAAGCATCGGCCCCACTCTCCAAGCGGACGGTCAGGGCCGAAAACCGCTGGATGGCCCCGGCGCACTCGGACGCCGTCTGCATCCGCAGGGCAGGCGCGGCGGCGGTGAGCCACTTCAGATAGTTTTCCAGCCCGGTCTTGTACACTTCCCAGCCTTCCGCCGCGCCCCGGTCCACGTCCAACAGGTCGTCCGGGTGCATGAAGTGGGTGCTGACGAAGTGGAGGTTCAACTCGCTCAGCGCAGCGGTGCGCATGTAGGTATCCCCCACCATGCTGCCCGAAACGATGCGCGGCTCCTCCACGACGCCGTCCTCGGCCACGCCGAACTCCTGCACATAGGGCAGGTCGGTGCCGTCCTCCAGATAGGAGCTGGCAATGGTGCGCACCTGCGGCACCCGGCTGCCCAAGATCCCGCGGCCAGACGCTGACAGGATATTGGACGGCGGCACATACACCGACCCGGATGCATAGGGCAGCACGGCTTTCTGGAAGCTCGTCAGCTCGTCCATGGCCGCCACGATGGCGTCGGCGCTGGGCCACTGCCGATAATCGTACCGATCGCCGTAGTCCGTCTCCGGCAGCACCAGCGGCTGATGGTTGTAGCCGTGGAAGCCCAGCTCCCCGCCCTGCCGCAGCAGCAGCCCGCCGTAATACTGGAACTGCCGGATATTGCGCTGGCGGGTGGGCGGGGCCTCGGTGTCGTCGCCGTAGTTTTCGATCATGACGCCGGTGTACCGGATGCCGTACCGTTCCGCCAGCCGGACAAGATCCGGCCACCAGACTTTTGCGTAAAATTCCGCGATGCTCAGCCCGTATTGCTGGCGGATGTACTGGCCGTCGCCCTCCGGCACGGGGGACGGGAAGTCGTCCAAAAAGAAGACCGCGCTGTTGAGCACCGGGTAGGCGCACGCATCCCCCAGCAGACTGTAGGAGGCCGCGTAAAAGCCCCGCATCACCTTGTCATAGACGCCAATGTTGTCCACCACGATCCGGCCCTTGCCCAGTTCCGTGCTCCACACCAGCGGCACGCCCTCGTCCCCGGTGACGGCATAGACCGTGGCATCGTCCCGCAGCCGGACCCCCAGCGCCGATTCGAATGGATCGCTGAGTTCATACCGCTGCCCGCCGCCCAGCATGAAGCCTGCGGCGGGGACGATGCTCTCGGCCACCTTGTTGCTCCACGAAGAGGACAGCACCCCCAGTTTCTGCGCCACGGCGTCGAACGCGCCGGATTTTTCCAGCGTCATGGCAAAGAGGACGTTTCCGCCCTGCTCCACCCAGTCCATCAGGTCCAGCAGCCGCAGACCCAGTGTGTCGAGATCTGCTGCCAGCACCACGACGGTCTGGTAGTTTTCAAACGCCGGAAGCGCCTCCTCTTCGGCGAGGTCGGCCACGGCGGTGGGAACTTTCATGTCCAGCAGCATCTGCTCGAACTGCGCCCGCGCCTCGTCCCCGCCGTCCACCGTGCTGTCGCAGAGGAGAAGGCAGGTCGGCGTCTCACCGGTGGCTGCCTCCTCCTTGGTCAGCGCAGTATCCAGCAGGTTGAGCCGAAGATGGGTGCCGGTGTACTGCACGCCGCTGCGCTCAGCAAATAACGCCGCCGCCATCAGCCCGAACACGAGCCAGACCACCAGCAGCTTCTGCCACCGGAACCGCAAAAACCAGCTTCGCAGCCGCCTCATGGCTGTCCCCCTCCCTTCCAGAAATCCACCTCCCGCCGCCCGGCGGCGCTCAGGTAGACCTGCGCGCGCTCCATCTCGGCCAGCCAGCGAGCCAGCTCGGCCCCGTCCTTCCGGGCGGCGGCGCTGCGCAGCCGCAGCAGCCACGGGGTCTCCCGCACCGGCCAGCGGGCGGTCAGCTCCGCCAAGGTCTGCTCGGCGGCGGCGTACTCCGCCAGTTCCAACTGCACCTTGGCCAAGCGGCACCCCAGCCCGTACTGTTCTTCCTTCGGCTGGTCGGCCAGCTGCATCTTCAGCAGGCGTTCGAGCTGCTGGCGCTGCAGCTGCGCCGCCCGGCCCTGCGCCAGCCCCAGCGCAAGGGAGGCTTCCAGCGCGGCGGCGTATTCCGCCAGCACCGCCGGGTCCTTCGGGTCGGCGGCGAACCGGGCCGCGTGCCGCTGCAGCGCCGCATCCGCCTGTTTCGAGATCTGGGCCATGGCGGTAGCCGCGTAGTGGACCACCTCGCTGTCGTCGTTAAGGCGGGCCTGTTCCAGCAGGTCGTAATACTGCACCGGGTCATCCGTCAGGACCGAGAGGATCAGCTTCCGCCGCTGCTCGGCAGAGTCCAGCAGCAGCGCCTCTTCCAGCGGCACGGTCGAGGCCGCATCCTCCCGGTTCTCCACCCGGATGCTCCGATGCAGTTCATCGTCCACCCGGAAGGGTTCCATCCGGAACGGTGTCTTCTCCCTCCGGCTCATGCCCGCACCTCCTGCCGCCGGGGCCGCTTTTCGGGCAGCGGCTGAGCCGCCCGTGTCATCGCGGTCTCCACCAGCCCGCACAGGATGCGGAACAGGTTCTGGTAGTGGAGTGAGAGCTGCTCCCCGCCCGCATCATACAGCAGCACGAGGGCCCGGAGCTTTCCGTCCACCCGCACCGCCGCGCCGAACATCGGCAGCCCCGGCGTCAGGGTCCGGTTGACCCAGACCTCTTCCTGTTCCAGCGTCTGCACCAGCGCGGCGAGGGCCGGGCCTTCCAGAAAACGCGGAGCCTCGGCCCCTTCGCTGCACGCGGCCCGCTTGGCGGTGCGGCCCGCCGCGTCCACGAAATAGAATGCGGCGCTGCGGTTTTGGAACACATCTTCCAGCAGCTCCACGGTCTTTGCGGGCAGCTTGTCCGGCGGTGTCTCGTTCAGTGCCCGCGTCACAGCGTACACCTTGCCGAAGCTGTCCCGGCGGCCCAAGATCTGCCGCCGAAGGGAGCGCTTGTCCTCCATGGTGTCCTGATAGAGCTGCCGCACGAACCGCAGCCGCTCTTCCAGCAGACGGCACTGCTCCTCGGCGAAGCGGACATTTTCGGCGCTGCGCAGCTGCACATAGCCGCAGACCGCCCCCACCACAAAGTAGACGAGGAAGGCCAGCCAATTGGAAGGCTCGTAGAAGAGCAGCAGCGGCGAAGCCCCCTGCTCCCAGTAGCCGACCGCCAGCGACGCCGACGCCAGAAGTGCCGCAGCCACCCCGGCATTCAGCCCGTAGACATTGGCCGCCAGCACGATGAAGGCCAGCCGGAAGTCCACCACCCGGAACTGCGCCTGTGAGCCGGTCAGCTGCACCAGCAATTCCGTAAATCCGAAGGATGCCACGATCTCGGCAGCTTCCAGCAGATGCCGGTGCCGCTCCCGCAGACCGCCGAGCCGCTGGCCCCATGTCCGGCTGTGGCGGGCGTGGGTCTCGGTCCGGAACAGCCGGGGCAGATCCTCCTCCAGCGAGTACCGGGGGAACCACCCGTAACGGCAGCGCAGCACCCCGTCGTCGGGCGGGTAGGTGCGGATGAGGTCGGTGCCGTAGGTCATCTTCAGGCCCGGATGCAGCGCCTTCCACGCCTCCCCCAGCTGCTCGTAGTTCAGCGCAAAGACCACCGGTGCGGTGAAGCTCTCCCACTCCGGCGTCCAATTGTCGAACACCCGCAGCACCAGCTCGGAGAGATCCTCCATGCAAAGGGCAAACACCGGGGCCAGCGCCTGTTCATCGAAGTGCAGCTCACCGTCCTGTATCCGGGTCAGCAGCCCGGCGATGCCCGCCGGGGCCCCGGTGCCGTCGCAGCCATATAAGTAGGGCAGGTGCAGCACCTTGATCTGCACCTTGCTCGTTTCGGCGTAGTGGCGGCAGAGTGCTTCCGCCGCCTGTGCCACCACCGTTTTGCCGATGGCCGGGGTCAGCACCGCCTCCGGCCCCGCCAGATAGAGCAACTGGCTTTCCCGGTCGCGGTTGGCTTGCAGCACCCGCCGCAAACGATCCAGCTCGCCCTCCTGCTCGCTGTGGGGCGTCAAGTATTCCGAAAAGTAGACGATGCGGTCAAATTCGTAGCTGTCCACCAGCTGCCTGATCCGCTCCTTGCTGTCCAGCGTGATGGCCCGCAGCTTGGGCGGGTGGGGCTGCCCCCGCCCACAGGTGATGAGCACATGGTCCTCAGGGAACGCCATCTCGACCCATGCCTTCGTCACAAAACAGGTGTTCCCGGTCAATAGAATCTCCACTTCCAGCTCCTCCGCGTTCCTCCCAAAATTTCCCCGGCCCGCCCGGTCTCCGGTCCGGGTGTTCCGTTAGGGCAATTATAAGCAGAATCACACCGCAGGTCAACGAAAATCGTGCGACAAATCGTGTGTTTTTGCAAGAGCATTCGATCATTTGCCAGTTTTTTGCCAGTTCATTCATGCCCGTTCGACCGCTTTTATGCGCAAAAATCGGGCAAAAAAATTCCCGCAAAGCTGGCTGCAAGCTCCAGCTTTGCGGGAAGGTGGTATCCTATGATCGTTTCTTAAAAGGTGCTGAGCAGCCGCTCCCCGGCCCCGCCGCTGACGTACAGCGTTTTGCGGCTGACCTGATTATCCAGCGGCTGACCGGCTGCGTATTTCTTCAGGTTGTGAACAAAGATGTCCGCGATGTTGTCCAGCGTCTTGGGCAGACTGAACCCGCCGGACACATGGGGCGTGATGATCACCCCCGGCTCACGCCAGAGCGGGTGGTCGCTGGGCAGGGGTTCCGGCTCGGTCACATCCAGCGCCGCGCCGAAGAGCCTACCGCTGTGGACAGCTTCATACAGCGCCATGTGGTCCACCACGCTGCCCCGGCCCACATTCATCAGGATGGCACCGGGCTTGCACTTGGCGATCCGCTCCCGGTGGAACAGATGCTTCGTCTCCGGCGTGCCGGGCAGACTCAGGGCCACAAGGTCGGCTTCGGGCAGCTCAGCGTCCATCTGGCTTTGGGGCACCACCCGCAGACAGTAATCGGGGCAGGGGGTGTCCGGGTGGACCGTGCGGCGGACGCCCACCACCTCGGCCCCCAATGCGTGCGCCCGGCGGGCAAAGTTCGAACCGATGTCCCCCATGCCGACGCAGAGCACCCGCGAACCGTACACGCTGCGGACGGAGTGGCCGGTGGGGGCCCATTCGCTGCGGTTCTGGCGGTCACGGTAGAGGAAGAGATCCTTCTGCAGCCCCAGCCACATGCCCAGCATCCACTCGCTGATGGCAAGGCCGTAAGCCCCGGTGGCATTGGTGACCACACAGCGTTCCGGCAGCACACCGGGGGCCAGATAAGCGTCCGGCCCGGCCGCATTGGACTGGAACCATTCCAGACGGTCGTTCTGCCGGATGAGTTCCACCGGCACATTGCCCAGTACGGCATCGGCCCAGCGGACGTCCTCCGCCGTCACGTCCGCAGGGACGGTGAAGCGAAACGCCGCTTCCGGGGCCGCTTGCTGCATCGCCCGTTTCTGCTCTTCACGGAGCGGCAGACAGACAAGGATCTGTTTCGACATGGTATCTTCCTCCCAGTGGTTCAGTTTCTGGCTTTATTGTACGCCCGCCGGGGAAAAAAGTCAAAGCCGCCGGGCAGCGGGTGCTGCTCAGCGGCTTTGGGGCTGTTTTTTGAAAACGATCAGAACTTGAACAGGTTCACGATCCGCTGCCACAGGCGGGTGAAGAAGTTGCCGGACTGGGTGGTGGCCTCGGTCTCGGCGGTGTTGGTGGCAGCGGCCACGGTCTCGCCGGTCTTATAGACGAACTTCACGTTGGAGGAAGCCTCCTCCGGGGCACCGGCAAAGCTGGTGTAGCTCTCCAGACGGTCGGTCATGGCGTCCAGCACGGTCTTGAGGGCGTGGATCTGGTCGGTGTCGAGGGAGCCGGTCAGCTTGGAGATGCCCTCCTCGTTGAACTGGTTCAGGCCGTCCGCCAACCGAGTGGAACCGTCGGCAAGCTGCCCCACACCGTTGTTCAGGGTGGTCACACCGTCGTAGAGGGTCTTGGTGCCATCGGCCAGTTGGGCGCTGCCGTCCTTAGCGGAGTGGGCACCGTCCGCCGCAGCGGCCACGCCGCCGGTGTACTGGCCAACGCTGGAAACGAAGAGCTGGATCTGAGAAAGGCTGGTCTTCAAAGCGCGGACATTGGCGATATCCTCGCTGTTCTCGGCCTGAAGCTTCAGCTCATCCTGCACGGTCTGCTTGGCCTCGGCGCTGGTCAGCAGGTCGATCAGGCCGCAGATCATCGAGGGGTCGTACTTCTGCATCAGGCGCAGAGCAGCCTCAAGGTCGTGGTTGGTCTTGGTGGCGGAGAGGTAGAGGGCCAGATCGAGCTGGCTGTCCTTGAAGCTGGGTTCCTGCTCCCAGATGGTACGGACCATCTTCTTGCGGGCAGCGGCCAGCGTCTTTGCGTTCATGGTCAGCACTTCGTCGATGACGGACTGGTAGTTGTCCCATGTCATCGGGGTATCGATGAGGCCGCCCTCCATCAGGCTGCTGTTGGCCGAAGCCAGCACGCCGTCAGCGACCTGCTGGGCGGCGCTGTTCAGGGCGTCGTTGTTGGAGGTCAGGGTATCGAGGCCGTTGGTCAGTTGGCCAAGGCCGTCATTCAGGGCAGCGGCACCGGTGTTCAACTGAGAAGCACCGTCCAGCAGGGCCAGCGTACCGTCGGCCAGTTGGCTCACGCCGTCCTCCAATTGAGAAGCACCGTCCATCAGCTGACTCATGGCGTCGTTGAGCTGCTGGATGCCGTCGGTCAGCTCGTTGATGCTGTCGAGGTCGAAGACATTGTCGGTGCCAAGGGCATCGGGGCTGGTGGCAGCGGCCAGCATGATCTGGGGCGCGGCGAGGTTCTCCACGTCGGCTTCCACGGTCACGCTGTCCTGCAAATAATCTTCCACAGCGGACAGGTCATCGGGCAGCAGACCGCTCAGGGAATCCTTGACGCCGGGGAGGCAGACAAAGGCAGCCACATTGCTCTTGGCGGCGGACTCAACGATGCCGTGGTCTGCGTTCAGGTTGGAGGCGTCTTCCCCGAAGATGACGCCCACCGCCGTGACCAGCGGGGTCACGATGGTGCGCTCCTTGCCGTTGACGGTCACGGTGCCGGTCTCGTAGTTGGTCAGGTCCACGGTGATCTTCAGGTGGCCGCTCTTGCCGATCAGGTTTTCGAGGCTGTCGGTGGTGCCGTCCAGCGTGTAGGTCACCTTGGCACCGATGGGCAGGGCCCGGTCGGTGTCGCCCTTGTAGTAAACATCGGTATCGTCGGTGTTCCAGACCAGCTTCTCGCCGTCCTGCGTAAAGGCGGCGTCGCTCTCGGTGTTCTGGATGTTGGTCAGGCTGGACACATCGGTGACGGAGGACAGCCCCCCGGCGTTGTACAGGTGTTCGCTGACGGTGGTGCTCTGGACCGAGCCGTCGGCGTTCATCACGACATAGACATTTTCGGATTTGGTAAAGGAAGACGAACTTGCCGCAAAGGCGGGCATCGTCATACCGGCGGCGAGAGTCAGCGCCAGCGCCGCACTGGCGATACGAAGCGATTTTTTCATGGTAGTTACTCCTTCTCAGACTTCTTGGCGTTGGCGTATTCGGGCACGAGCCAGTGCATCGTGGTGTGGCGGATGATCCAGTCCAGCAGCATCAGGGCGGCGGGCAGGACCACCAGAATGACAACCATACTGATCAGAGCGCCGCGGGAGATGAGCCGACAGATGCTCTGCAGCAGCTCCATCTTGCTGATGGCCGCCACGCCGACCGTGGCCGCGAAGAAGGTCAGGCCGCTGGTCAGGATGGACTGGCTGCAATGCTCCAGAGACTGCTGCGCTGCCTCCTGCGGGGTGCGGCCGTAGGCGCGCTCTTCGTGGTAGCGGGTGGTCATCAGGATGGAGTAGTCCACCGTTGCGCCCAGTTGGATGGTGCCGATGACGATGCTGGCGATGAAGGGCAGCTGGGTGCCGGTGAAGTACGGGATGCCCATGTTGATGGCGATGGCGGCTTCAATGCTGGCCACCAGCAGCGCCGGGATGGAAATGCTCTTGAAGGAAACGGCGATGATGACCAGAACGGCCATGATGGACCAGACGTTGACGTTCTTGAAGTCCACATCCGCGACCTCGATCAGGTCTTTGGTCATGGCACCCTCGCCGGTCATGACGCCTTCGGGGTCCACCGCCTTGATGGCGGCGTTCATCTCATCCACTTGGGCGTTGATGGCGTCGGTGCCGGTCTTATAGGAGCTGTTGGCAAGGATCAGCTTGTACCCGCCGGACTGCAGGATCTCGGTCACGCTGTCGGGCAGCAGACTGGTATCGAAGCCGGGGCCGGTGATGGAATCGAGGCTGACCACCTGCGTGATGCCGTCGATGTCCTTGAGTTCGTCGCACAGGTCAGAGACTTGGGAGGCACTCAGGTCGTCGTGAACGAGGATGAAGTGGGAGGTGGTCATGCCAAAGTCCTCGCCCAGCTTGTTGGTGCCGACAATGCCGGTCAGGTCTTGGGGCAGGGAGTCGAACAGGGTGTAGTAGACTTCTGTCTTGTTCTGCGCAACGGCAAAGGGGACCAGCAGCACAAGGAAGATGGCCACGATGGGCGCTGCGTGCTTCGAGACGAAGTAGCTCAGCTTGGTGAGCCGGGGAATGACGGTGCGGTGCTTGTACTTCTCGACCCACTTATCAAAGGTGAGAATCAGCGCGGGCAGGACGACGACGGTGCAGATGACGCCCAGCGCCACGCCCTTTGCCATGACAAGGCCGATATCGCGGCCCAGCGTCAGGCGCATGGCGCACAGTGCAAGGAAGCCTGCAATGGTGGTCAGGCTGGAAGCGGAGATGGAGGTCATGGTCTTGCAGATGGCGCTGACCATGGCTTCCTCATTGGAGGAGCGGAGCTCTTTTTCCTCCTGATAGCGGTGGAGCAGGAAGATGGAGAAGTCCATCGTGACACCCAGCTGCAACACCGTGGAAAGGGCCTCGGTGATGTAACTGATCTGACCAAGGAAGATGTTGGTGCCGAAGTTGTACACGATGGGGAACAAAAGGCCCAGCATGAACAGCAGCGGCGTGATGGTGCTTTCCAGCGAGAGGAAGAGCACCAGCAAGCTTGCACCTACAGCGCAGAGGACATACAGCGGCATTTCCTGATTGATCAGGGTCTTGGTGTCCTGCAAAATGACGCTCATGCCGCCGAAGAAGCAGTCCTTCCGGAGCACCTTCTTGATCTGCCCAACGGCGTTCATCGTCTCATCGCTGGCGCTGGGGCCGTCGAACCGGACGATGAGCATGGTGGAATCATTTTTGCCGAACATGAACTGCTGGACGTCCGCCGGGAGCATTTCCTTCGGCACGCTGGGGTCCAGCACATCGCTCAGCCAGAATGCTTGGGTGACGCCGGGAACGGCCTCGATGTCCTTCTTCATGGCGATGAGCTCGTTGGTGGGGAGGCCCTCGACCGTGATCATACCGGTCGAAGCCAGATGGAAGTCGTTCTCAAGGATCTGCTCGCCGATCATGGAGTCCAGCTCCTGCGGCAGATAGGTGAGGACGTCATAGTTGATGCGGGTGGCAATGGCGCCGATGGCGGAAGGGATCAACAGCAGGATCGCTACTGTTAAGATCAGCTTGCGCAGACGCACGATGCCCTGTGCGATCTTTTTCATGAAAACCCTCCATTGGATGTTGGATTGGAATGGTGTGCGGAAAAGTGACTCACGGTCACTTCTGAGCAAGCACTATTATAGCAACCCGGCAAAAACTGTCAAGCCAAAAACTGACCAAACGTCAGTTTTTTTATCACCGAGCCAAAATTGTATAGTGCTTCCGGCCATTTAGGGGCTTGCGCCGCGGCGTGACCATTGCTAAAATATGGTGTACACGACAGAACATCGAAGAAAAGAGGAATCGACTCAAAGCATGAGCACCGTGGAAGGCAAAAAGCAGGAGAAGCGCCGGGCGCTTCTGGACGCCGCATATGAGCTGTTTTTGGAGCGGGGTGCTGCCAAGACCAGCGTAGAGGAGATCACCTCCCGCGCAAAGGTCGGCAAGGGCACGTTCTATCTCTACTTTGCCGACAAGGGCGCGGTGACCCAAGCGCTGCTGGCGCGGGTGAGCTATCAACTGCTGGACGACGCTGTGACCGCCTGTGAACACACCGCCGGGCTGGACAGTTTCCCGGACAAGATGATCTTCGTGATCGATCACATCATCGAGGCCCTGCGGAAGGACACCCTGCTGCTCCGCTTTCTGGAGCGCAGCTTCGTCTGGCCGGGGCTGGACCAGATCGAAGCCTCCGGCGAGGCCGAGCCGCTGATGCGCAAACTGTTCCACACCATCCTCGCCAGCCCCGAAATGGCCGGCCGCACTGAGCGGGAGATCTACCAGCGCATCACCGCCCTCGGCAGCATGTGCATGTCGGTGTGCTATTCGTCCATCCTCGAAGGCAAACCCGACAACATCGACGCCATAAAGCCGGTGCTGTACGATATTATACGGAAAGCGTTCGGCTGAAACGCCGCAGACGCGGCAAAAAGGACCGCTCGATTTTTCCTGATTTGCTGCCCCATGCGAAAAAATTTGTTTTTTGCAAAAAAGAGCTTGCTTTTTCCCGGAAGATGTGGTAAGATACTTGAGTCGATACGACATCTGGACGGTTAGCTCAGCTGGTAGAGCATCTGCTTGACGTGCAGGAGGTCACAGGTTCGAGTCCTGTACCGTCCACCAAACGAAAGCCTCTAACGAAAGTTAGAGGCTTTTTTGTTGCGTCTGCCACTGTCTCACATCAGAGCAGGACGGTACAGAACTCGAACAGGGCGGCCCCGCCAGCGCAAGTCCGAGCGGTCGTACAATAGCAAAGGCAGAGTATCATCATTACGGTGGTATCCTGCCTTTTGCTATTCTTCATAGAGTATGGTATACTCAGCTCAACAATTCAGAAGTTGGCATGGAGATTTATATGAGAAACTATGAAATCGAAAACGAAATGTACCGCAGGGCGGTAGAACTGATTGAAACACGGTATCCTGTCGGTTGGGGTGGTGCTGGTGTCGTGCATACATCGAATGGAAATTATTACACAAGTGTCAGCATTGAGACTGCTAACGCATCTGCTGTTTTGTGCATCGAGACAGGTGCAATGCTTGAAGCACATAAATTCAATGAAAAGGTAACGCATTGCATGTGTCTTGTCCGTAAAGATGAGAAATCCCCCTATCAGATATTGTCTCCGTGCGGTATTTGCCAAGAGAGATTAAGATACTGGGGTGAAGATGTGCAGGTAGCAGTTACCACAGAAGAAGAAAAAATCAAATTCGTACAGCTGAAAGAATTGCAGCCCTATCATTGGACAAAAGCATACCCCGCTGAAGAACTTGAACATTGGAACGAATAAGTTCGCCGCACATCCTCATCGCATCGGGGAACTGCCCATGGGGCGGTTCTTGCTTTCACGCTTTTAGGAAAAGGGTTCGGGTACGTTTTTGTTTATTGAAGTTTACCGCAGCAACCGAACGGTAAATGAGCAAAGGCAGGGTATCACCATGACGGTGGTATCCTGCCTTTTGTTTTGATATGTTTTATCAGTAGATCACAGCATCCGTTGCAGTATAGCCTTCGAGAGAATTCTCCTTGACCTGAATACAAATATAAGTGATCTCAGAATTGCTTGCAGCAAAGAACTGACGTTTTGCCACGGGAGAAATCTTCAGCCAGTCGCCTGCTGCAAGGCTGATTTCTTCGCCATCGATAACGACCTTGCCTTTGCCGGAAAGAACACCGTAGATTTCCTCATTTGCCTTGTGGGAGTGAACAAATGGAACATTTGCTCCCGCAGGAAGCGTATTCAGGCTGATCTCCGCACCAGTCAGGGCGAGCTTTTCATGAAGCTCCGTCCGATTTTCTTTTCCAACTGTCATTTTTGTGTAGCTTGCCATTGTAAGCACCTCCAATTTGATTCGCAATCTTTCATTGCCTGAGCTAAGTATAAAAGCTCACACATTCAAAAACAAGTACGCACCTTTTTGTAACTGTACACTCAAAAATGAATGTGCTACACTATACACAGAGGTGACTGATATGCGTACAAAAGAAGAACTGCCGGAATGTCCGGTTGCAACAGCAGTATCCCTGATTGGCGGAAAATGGAAACTCTTGCTTCTGCGCAATCTGAAAGAGCGTCCATGGAGATTCAATGAGTTGCAAAGAAGCATCGACGGGATCTCGCAGAAAGTTTTGACCGAGAGCTTAAGACAGATGATTGATGATGGACTTGCCTACCGCCGTGATTATCACGAGAATCCTCCCAAAGTAGAATATGGGTTGACCGATCTCGGAACGGAAATGTTACCAATTGTCAATGCACTTGCAGACTTTGGCAATTACTATAAATCCGTCGTTGATCGGTCATGATCGATATTATGAAGCAGGGTTTGGGGGCTCCGCACGCCCCAACAAGAGCGCTTCGGAAACTCACAAGAGTTGAAGAGTTTTGGTGGGCGGTACAGGACTCGAACAGCACGGCCACGCCGCAGGCGGGGCAGCAGAACGGTCCTGCGCCAGCAAATAGCACAAAACCCGGAACCTTTTCAGGGCCAAAATGGCTCAAAAAGGGTTCCGGGTTTCTGATTTTGCGCTATTCCTTTGTGCAAGCTGCTATCGCATTTTTATTTTGCAACAGCCCCTCTTTTTTATTTCCGGAGATTTTATTTTCGGGTATAGGCTTCCATGCCGTGCTCGGCGGGGTCGTAATATTCCATCAGGGTGATGTAGTTTTCCGGGTAGTGGCAGAATGCCGCACGCAGAACGCTGTCTGCCGGGCTGTTCACGCTCATCAGGCTGAGGATGTAGTACACCAGCATCCGCAGCACATCGCTCTCCACCTCGTAGCACAGACCCACCGCCAGCACCGGCACCACCACCTGCTGCGCCCGCAGCGGCACGATGGCCCCCACCTGCTCCAGAATGGGTCTGCTCATGGCCGAAGCCGTCATCACGCAGCGCAGCACCTTCGTCCACGACATTTTGCGGATGTTCTCCATGCTGCGCAGCCGTTCCATCACAGCTTCATCGTCCAGGATCACGCCCTCGGCTGCCTCTTTCTCCGAGAGGGTAAAGGCACACTGCAGCATATCCATAAAGGCAGCTTCATATTTTTCGTGGTAATTTGCGGCGCTTTTGCAGAACGCCAGAGCCGCCGCGATCACCGAATCCACATCTTCCTTTGTCGCCAGCTGGTCGAACCGCAGCGGCACGCCGCCCATCCGGCTCTCGATGATGCTCAGATCATCCAGCTCGTTCTGGTACGCCGTGGAGGGCAGAAAGCGGTCGTTTCCGTTGCGGTGGTAGCCCCACTCTTCCGGCATCACGCGGGCCACGATGTCGCCGCTGGAAATGATGTTGAAGATATTGCTTACATCCCAATCCGTTTTCAGTCCTCCGTCTGCAGTGTGGTCGTTGTCGTAGTCCGCCTGCAGATCCGGGCGGTCTGCTGCCGTCAGTGCCGCCGGTGCGGCAAAGGTGTAAACAAAGGTATTTTCCTGCGCGATCCGCGGCAGCTGCTGCCGGATGCGCGCCGCCGTCAGGTTTGCCACAGCCGCGCCGCGGCTGTAGCCGCCCAGCCAGAGCTTGATGGTGCCCAGCGTTCCCGCTGCAGCCTCGGCTTTTTTCAGGTAGTCCTGCAGATCTTCAAAAAAATGCTCTGCTGCTGTCACAAAGCCATAGTGCCCGCCGCCTTCGCCCACATGCAGGTTGCTGGCCCACTCGGCACCATAGCCGACACCGCGCAGCATGGCTGCAATAATGGTGGTGCGCTGGCCATCCTGTACCAGTGTTTTCTGCGCAAAAGCACAGCCCGCGGTATCCACCGGGGTGTTCAGGCTGCACTGGTAGCCCGCATAGACCGCATTGGCAAAGCCAAGCTTCTGGTAGGCATCCGCAATGCTGTCCTCACGGCCCGCTTCACCCTCCACCCAGTAAAGCGCATCGCTCTGGTAGGTGTTGCCGCTTGCCGCCACAAGGCCCAGCGTTGCCAGTGCCAGCTTGTGGCTGTACTGCAGCGCCGTGTTCTCAAAAAAGGCATCTGTATAATAAAAATCGTGGGAGAGATCTGTTTCGCTGTGGTCGCTGCGGAAGGCAAAGGAGTAGTAATCCTCCGGCACCGCACTGCCCACCACAGCCTGTGCGTCCTGCGGCAGCAAAGCCTCTGCCGCCGCGTGCGGGGCCAGCACGCCTGCCACGGCAGCTGCTGCCGCCTTGCAAAAGGCACGTCGTTTTATGGTCTTCATCTTTCTGCTCCAATCAAGGCTTCTGCATAAAACCAGCCTGTTTTTCTAAGTATAGCGGATTTTGCACGCTGATACAATCGCTCTTTCTTAATAAAAAAACAGTCCATGCTCCACACACAGACTGTTTTATGGTATAGTATAAAGGTGTCCGGCTCATCTCAGCTCGATCTGCCTGCAGTAGTCCACGATGTGGTGGAACATCTGTTCCACTGCCGGGGCCATTGCGGCGGGGCGCTGCACAGCCAGGCCCACCACACGGTCTTCCTCTGGCTCGATGGGATAGATCTTGATCGCGGCCTTGCAGTCGCGCAGCAGCATCTGCGGCATGATGGAAATGCCCAGACCTGCTTCCACCATGGCGATGTTGGACTGGTCGTCGATGACATGGCAGCGGCGCTCGGTGCCGATCTTATATTTTTTCAGGAACTGGCGCATCTCAGCATCGGTGGCATCGCACTGCACAACGAAGCTTTGGCCGTTCATCAGGGCGGGAGTCATCACGCCGTTTTCCGGTTCGGGCCAGTCCTGCGGCACGATGCACAGCAGCGGCTCGCGGAACAGCTCGGTGAGGTTGAACTCTTCACGGCAGGTGGAGGAAAGGAACGCGATATCCACCTGACCGGTTCGCAGCCATTCCTTCACATCGTCGTAGGTGCCCTGATACACCTCGATCTCGATCTGCGGGTAGTGGGTCATAAAGCTTTTGAGCAGGCCCGGCAGCAGCGAAGCACACACCGAGTTGAATACGCCCAGCTTCACCTTGCCCTTTTCCAGGCCGTTCAGGCGGGCGATGCTCTGCTTGAGGGCCTCGTCGCTGTTGAGCACGTCGCGGATGGACGGATACAGCGATGCACCGTAGCTGGTCATGGAGACGCCGTTTTTGCCGCGGTTGAACAGGGCAAAGCCCAGTTCCTCCTCCATGACGGCGATGGCGTGGCTGATGGCCGAGGGGGTCAGATGCAGCTGCTGTGCCGCTTTGTTGAAGCTGCCCTGCCGCGCCACTGCATCGAAGATCTCATAGGAAAATAGCGTCATGCCCAAAGCCTCCTTCCTTCTGATCTGGTTCGGAGACGCTCGGATTCTTTGTGAATCTTTTTCATCTTTGGTTTGAGATAGTTCAATTATCTTCTTGATTGTACTATTCAAAGCCGTTCCTGTCAAGCATTTTGGCCCGATTTTTGCACGCCCTGTGCGGATTTTGCCGCAGTTGCTGCAGGAAATGCCACCTTTCTTCCGTTATAGTTTTTATAACGATTTTTTACAAACTGACCGAGGTGTTTTTATGACCGCACTTTCCCCGCGCCGCACCTTCAGCGGCACCGCTCTGAAAACCATTGCCTGCATCACCATGCTGGTGGACCACATCGGCGCGTCCTGCATCGAGGCAGGCATCCTTACGCCCGGGCTGGACGCCGGCACCCTCTCGCAGGACACCCTTTCCGCCTATCCGCTGTACCGGCTGGACATGGTGCTGCGCTTCACCGGGCGGCTGGCCTTTCCCCTGTTCTGCTTTTTGCTGGTGGAGGGCTTTGTGCACACCCACAACGTCAAAGGCTACCTTGGGCGGCTGGTGCTGTTCGGCCTTCTGAGCGAGGTGCCCTTTGACCTTGCGTTCTTCCGCACCCCTTTTGACCCCAGTGCACAGAACGTTTACTGGACGCTGGCGCTGGGCGTGCTGGCCATGGCAGGTCTGAAGCATTTTGAAAAGCCGGACGGCTCTGCCAGCTGGAAAGGACTCTTGTGTGCGGCAGGCTGCACGCTTGCGGCGCTTCTGGCCTGTACGGACTACAACGGCATCGGCGTGCTCATCATCTGTGCGCTGTACCTGACCCGTGGCGACCGCAAGCGGCAGTGCATCGTGGGAGCCGTGCTGTTTGCCTGGGAACTCACCGCACCGCTGGCCTTTGTGCTGGTCTGGTTCTACAACGGGCAGCGGGGCCGCTGCACCCCTGCCATGCAGAAGGTGTTTTACTGGTTCTACCCGGTGCACCTGAGCGTGCTGGCTGCGGTGACGAATCTGATCCTGTAACAGAAAGGCCGCTTTCGCGGAACGAATTCCGAGGAGGCGGCCTTTTGGTTTCTGAAAATGGAAAAAGCCCGGTGATTTCAAAGAATCATCGAGCTTTTTCTTGGCGGAGT
>ERZ773131.804-NODE-804-length-25242-cov-4.079327_pt1 | contig 25242 bp, 36 predicted proteins | sample MGYA00511082_ERZ773131 | MGnify/ENA primary metagenome ERZ773131 (study PRJEB29015, sample SAMEA2737813) | human gut metagenome | biome: human gut; feature: human-associated habitat; material: faeces | place: China | collected 2012 ... | reverse complement strand
GTAGCCGCTGTTCTTTTCTACCCGAAAAACTGCCATTTCACGGATGCCTCCTTTCTGTTTTTGGGCAAAGAAAAAGCCGCAGGCTTTTTGTGAAAGTCTGCGGCTATGCCGATTGTTAGATATTCAATTCTTTGTGTTTCCGCACTCCATATCAATTACCACCGAAACAGTAATGTGATTTTCAATGCGTTTGTTGCGGAGTTTATCGCCCTCGCCATCGAACACAACGTGACGAGAAAATAACGTAAAACGGATGATTTCCACTAGATTTCTCTTTGTAGCGAAACTATCGCTTCGACATGTCCTGTCCTGAGAGTTTGGTATATCACTTTTGCGACCCAACAGCCCCGGCTATTCTGACCGGGGCCTTTTTTTATTCGGTTTCGCTGCTGTCGTCGGCTATGGCTGCCGGATCCAGGAGGTCTTCTATGTGTACTCCCAGGAAGCGGGCCACTTTCCAAAGCTGGTAAACGTCCGGGCTTTTTCGTTTGCCTGAACACCAGCTTTCCACGGTGCGGTAGCTGATCCCGGTTTGTCGGCAAAGTTCCCGGCGGCTGATTCCCAGCGCCTTGCACTTGGCGTCGATTGGGTGTTGGGTCTTCGTCATTTGTTGTCACTCCTTTTATATAAGTTTACTGCGTTCGCCGTGATTTTGCAAGATGCAATTTTACCATACAAACGCAGTATTCTTTGGACAAGTTGCGCATTGCATTTACGGCGTTTGTGTGGTATCACACAGACATCGAAAACAAAAGGGGTTCGCCCCACACGGAGGTTTGTACCATGAAAAAGGAATTCAAGAGCGAAAAGAACGCTTACCGCTTCGCCGCCACCACTACCCAGGAAGAACTCGCAGGTCGTGTTTCTGCTTGCGGCGGTATGGTATGCAAGTTCAACGATCACGTCCTGGTTGTCAACTATTGCTGGTGCGGTTTCGTTGCAGGTGTTTACAAATTCATCGAGACCCCGGAAGAAACCGGTCTGAGCGAGTGCGAGTGCCGCCTGGCTCTTTGCGAAAAATCGGAGGGCACTTTCGAGGATGGCGGCCATGCGATGGCATGGGCTTTGAGCCGGGTTCATTGAACCCTTGCGGAAAGGAGATTCTTTATGAAAACATTTCTGATTGATTACCGCCGCCCAGATGGGCGTGAAGACTTTAAGGTGGTTGAGGCTGCTACGGCAGCCCAGGCCGTCGAGATATTCCGCGCCGCCGGTTGCGACGGCTGGTCTGGATTCTTGTTCCAGGAGTTTGATATTATGGCTGTTTCGGAAAGGGTGGGCTAATATGCAGAATGTGGTTCTTGATTCGTGGGGTGCCTATAACCAGCGCCGGTATGGTTGCCCCTGGGTTTGCGTTATGCGGGCCGACGGCTCCTACAACTTCGAGCCTCGCGTCGGTACTTATACCGGCAACGCCCGCCAGGGCGAGGGCGGCGATCTGGTCGTCTTTGAGCCGGTTGTCGGTCAGGTCTATGGCTACGGCCAGAAAGACTATCGGAGCAGCAGGTCGATGGTCTGCTATGCAAAATGGGACGGCTCCGGCTTCGTCCGCTGTGACAAGCTGGGTCGTGAGCTGAAAGCGTAAAAAGTGCCATACAACTGCCGTAATGTTTGGACGATTTGCCAGTGGACATTACGGCGTCTGTGTGGTAAGACACAGACAACAAAAACAAACGGAAGGCAGAAACAGGCCCCGCGTGACGGGGAGCAAAGGAGAACAAAATGACGGTTTTTCAAGAATTGACAAAAGGAATGAAGTTCAGCGAACCCGTGGAAGATATCAAAAAGAACATGGTAAAAGTCTTTGATAAGAATTTCAGATGCCCGCCATGGGATGACATGTACGAGGAAGGGTGCGCGGGGTTCGCCAGCTGCGAAAGCTGCTGGTTTGGGTACATAAACAGCGAAGCAAAATAAGGAGGCTCCCTTTATGAAAATGTTCAACGCTGCCGGTCAGGCGGTCTACTTCAACCAGATTTTCAAAAACGGTAAGACCCAGTATGTTGTCAAGGCTCTGTCCGGGCAACATATCAAAGGTCGGGACGGCCAGCGCCACGCTTCTCGGTCTTTCACCGAACTCCACCAGGCCGAGGCTTTCCTTGCCCGCAACGGCTACAAGTCCAGCAGTCGCTGAGAGGGGGCCTATCCTGTGCGTCACTTTTCTGCGGCCGAATGGGCCGCCATCCCGGAAGCCTACAAGGGCAGGTGGGAGCCGTCGCCCTGGAACCTCGACAGTATTGCCAGGGGCAAACTCCCGGCGGAATACCTGGGCCGCCGCAATGTCATTGTGGCCGGTCGGTACGGCACCACCCTCTTGACGGAGGGTTTCCACTTCGTCGTTGACAGCGAGGATAAAAAATAAAGGGAGGGGTCATTTTATGCTGCCCATAAAAAATATCCTGGATTCGCTCCGGGTCGATGTCCTGGCCGGTCGCCTTACGCTGCGCGAGGCTGCCGTCGAGCTGTGCCGCGCGGGCTGGACGAACTTCGTTGACGAAGAAACGGCCCGGCGGCTGCTGCGCCTGAACGACGCCGACCGTCCGGCTTTATAACCTACATATCCACCGCCCTGACCGTCTTGGCTGGGGCCTTTTTCTTTGCGCTGTTTTTTCCAACGGAAAAAAGACCCCGCCATTTCGGGTTTACCGAATGGGCGGGGTCTTGCTTGCTGTTGGCTGTTTATGCGCTCACGCTGGCGCTCTGCGTGGCGCTGGCGTCAATGTGTCAGTTCTTGCCGCCGGGGGTCGTGTAGCCCAGGGCGCGGGGGCTGTCGCCCAGGCCGGGGGTGGTCGGATCCTGCAAAGCGTTCCAAACGCTCACGGCTGCCAGGCACAAAACGTAGGGGTTAGACACGGCCTGAACGATCAGGCTGCCCAGGGCGGCCCAGCTGGTCATGTCGGCGGCGGTCAGGCCGAAGTATGCCAGGATAGGGGTCACGATGGCCAGGGCAATCTGCACCCAGAACAGGGGATTCTTTGCGCGGACGGTCAGGTTGATTTTCATGGTGGGTTCCTCCTTAGTCTTCGCTGCCCGATCTCACGGGCAGGTTTTCGCATTTGTGGACGATGTGGGCGACCGAGGGGTCGCCGTCGCCCAGGACGATGTAGGGGTCGAAGCAGCTTCTTAGTGTTTCCATACCGTAGGGCGGCACGGCTCCCTCTTTCAAATAGTGCAGACCCAGTTCCAGGGTCGCCTTGCGCAGCAGCCCCTTGACGCCGTCTTTCATGGCTTGCGCTTCCTTGTCCTGGGTCTTCTTCTTTCCTACGAAATAGCCGCCCAGCGCTCCGGCGACGGCCATCATAAGGCCGGAAATCAACGAGGGCAGCGCCGCCAAGATGTACTGCTGCATCGGTCAGCCCTCCACCCAGGCGCTCAGGTAGGAGATGCCCAGTTCGTTTGCGGTCGCTTTGATTTGGGCGGCCTGGGTGGTTGCCATAGGCGCCAGACGCACGGTGTATTCCGTCGGGGCTTTGCCCAGGGCGGCTGCCTGGTTCACGATGCGATCAAAGTCGCCCTTGCTCATGGGGCCGACGGTCGGCGTCTGCAGCTTTTCGCCGTTGGTGTTGCCGGTGCTGCTGGCGGGCGTCTTGATGTAGCCGTTCAGGCCGCAGCGCTTCATAATGTCGGGGTAGTCCTTGTAACTCACGTCGCAGTCCAGGCTGCTGCCGAACCCGGCAATGCCCAGGGCGTTCTTGCTGCTGTACTGCCACAGTCCGTTTTCCACGGCTGCAGTGTCGCTTCTGGTATAGGCTGCCTCCCACTTATCAAAGCCGGCAAGGTTGCCCAGGTTCGTATAGTTGAGGAAGAAGTCCCGGCTGCAGTAGACCGCCGCATAGTAACCGGCTTTCTCGAAAACGTCCAGCGCCGCCTTGATGATCGCGGTGTTGTCCGCCTTGACCTGCGTCCGGCTTCGGCCTCTGCCGTCCTTGCCGGTGTTGTAAGGCTCATACTCCACGTCGAGATAGATCGGGTAATCCCAGATATGCCCGCGCAGCTGGTTCACGACCTGGCGGGCCGTGATGGCTGCTGCCTCCGGGGAGGTATCATAGCTGTATACATAGACGCCCATCGGTACGCCGTAAGCCTCGCAGCCCTCGACGTTCTTCGTCCACTGGCCGTCCATCCACAGGCCGCCTTTACCGTGGCGGGCGCTGTAACCGACGCGCAGGATCGCAAAGCCGGGGCTTGTCCCTCCGTTCACGCGCCGCAGTTCGCTGGCGGTCTGCTTCCAGTTGATGGCTCCCTGGTGGTGGCTGACGTCAATGCCGTAAATTTTCGCCATTGTCTGTTTCCTCCTTAATCAAAAAGGTCTTTGCACATCTCGCGGTTCAAAACGTCCACCTCGCGGATCCGTTCGGCCATCGGGTTGATGGCGTCGAGCTGTGCGATTGTGTTGGCTTGTTCTTTGATGATTTCGTTCTGCTCGGCTATGATGTAGCACAGCCGGTCTGTCAGAAACGGCTCATCCAAAGGGGAGGGCGGGGTCATTTTGTTCTTCGCCTCCTAAAATATTTAGGTAGATTTCATTCAGTCGCCAGCGTAGGCTGGCGCACTCGCAGCTGTCAAGCATTCCTCGTATGCTGGCGCAGCGCCGTTCAAAGCCGGCTTTGCTCAGCGTTCCTGCTGCCCTCTGGCGGCATATTCCATGCACCTCGTTCTTTAGGCGCCGGACGGTGCTTTTCCGCAGTCTGCTGTGGGTAGCCCAGACCCGGCGGCCCACAAATTCAATTCCCATCGTCACGGGGCGCATGGCCGTTTTGTCGTTCAGGTCTAAGTGCAGTTCCTGGCGCAGGTAGTCGCCCACGGCCTGTTTCCAGGCATTCAGGGTTTCCTTGCTGTCGCTCAAGAACAGGCCGTCGTCCATGTAGCGCTCGTATTTACGCGCTTTGAGGCGGTGCTTCACAAACTGGTCAAGTTCGTTCAGAACTACGTTTCCGAATAGCTGCGACGGCAGGTTTCCGATGGGCATTCCTACGTCGTAGAGCCACGCCTCGAAGTCTGCATCCTCCGGCTTCATGCCTGGCGGCAGTCCGAACGGTTCATCCGGGTTGTTTATGATTCCGGCCAGCAAGTCCAGCAGTCCGGGGTCTGCTATGTGGCGGTGCAAAATCCGCAGCAGGACGTCGTGGTCTACGCGATAGAAGTATTTGGATACATCTATTTTTAGGTAGTACCATTCTTTTCCGTTTGGCTTGCGGTCTATCTGGCGCAGCCAGTATTGTAGGCGGGCCACTGCCTTGTGGCTGCCTTTGCCTCTCCGGCACGCATAGCTGTCCTCAATCATCCGCCGGTCAAAGTAGGGATAAAGAAGCTGGTAAACGCTCCATTGCACGACCCTGTCTCGGTAGTCCAGCGCCATTACCAGGCGGCGCTTTGGTATGTATACCCACAGCCGCCTGTAAGGCCCGGTGCGGTAGGTTCCGGCCCGCATTTCCTCGCCGGTCTGGATCAGGTTGTGTTCCAGGTCATCCTGATACTGCATGATGATGGGACGTGTTCTCTTGCCCCGGCGGGCGTTGCGGTTGGCTTCCTGCAGCCACTCCCAGCTGCTGATTAGTTCCAGGGCGCCTGGGCCTACTACCACCCGGCCGTCCTCGGTTCGTATCTCGACGGCCTTGCCGTCGGTCATATAGTCCATAAAGGTTTGTATTCACCGGCGCTGCGTGTGGCGTTTCCGTCTCCGCAGCAATTCAGATTTTCTCCTGGGCTGTCGGCCCAGGAATAGAAACGCGCCCCTTTTGGCCTGGCACATCGACCGTCGCCCTGGGGCGGCGGCCCTCGTATCAAGTGCAGGTCTGCACCGTGTGCTGTTGGCGAAAAGCGGAACGACCCCCGATGTTGCTGTTGGAATTCGAGCGCGGGTTGTTCAGGTTGACGTTGAAAACGCCAGCGTTGCCGCCATTGTTCCAGTTCGCACCGCGATAGGGGCAACGCTACATTTGGCGCGTTCCCGTTGGTATGAGAACGACCTATTTCGGTAGGCTTTTGATGTAGCCGCCGATCATTCGGCCGATTTCATCGTTCATGCGGCTCCACACTTCTTCTTGGTGCCGCGTAAGGGGTGGGGCATATTTGGGGCCGCTGTAATCTTTGTCGGCGGCCATCCGTATCAAATGGCGCAGCACGGCCAGTTCTTCGTCAAGGTCTTGGGTCGTGGTTTTCTTGAAGTATTTCTTTTCGATCTTTACAGTCAGGCGGTACATGGTCAGCATACTGCGGCGTATTTCGTCCGCCAGTTCCTTGTTCCTCCGGCTGAATCCGTAGGTGATCGGCATTCCATACTTCATCATGTCTCCGACTTTTTCTTTGATGCGGAAAGGTTCAAAGTCTTTCTGCGGTGGCGTATCTTCCACGGCTCTGCCTCCTTTACAAAGTAAGGGGTGGGCTATCGCCCACCCCGCCAGTGCGTCGGTGGTTCAGTGTTCAGTTATTCCTGGTAAGCGGAACGACCCCCGATGTTGCCGTAGGAATCCGAGCGCGGGGCGCTCAGGTAGACGCTGAAAACGCCAGCGTGGCCGCCATCGTTCCAGCTCGCACCGCGATAGGGGCAACGCTCGGCTACGCCGTTATTAAAATAGAAGTAATCGCCGCCATAGCTTGCGTCGATGCCTTCGCCGGTCAGGGCGGTATCGGGCAGCATGGCCAAGGCCTGCAGCAACAGCTTGGCGGCGGCTCCGACGGTGCTGTCGCAGGTCACGTCCTTGAACGAGCAGCCACGGCCGGTGTCCGCCTTGGTGGTGATGGTCGTGCTGTATACGCACTTGTTGCTGATCCAGTCCATCTTGACGGTTCCGTCGGTGGTGCCGTTGCCGTCCGGCGTAACCAGGGCGCCGTCGCTGGCGCGGATAGCTTTCCAGGCCGTGCTGCTGGCGGAAAGGTCGCAGCTGTTGTCGGCGGCGTCGTTGTCGGCGATGATCTGAATCTCGCCGTAAACCAGGCGCAAACCGGTGACCCACTCCCAGACGTTGCCGTTCATGTCCCAGATGCCCGCCAGGGTGCCGTCGTGGCTCCAGGTCACGGGGCCGGTGCCGGTCGCCACACGGCCGGTCTTGCCGCTGTCGTCGCTGGTCTTGCGGGCTTTGTAGGTGGTTTCGCGGGTGTCCTTGCCATAGTTGTTATTGCCGTAGGGTTCGCAGCCGTTTTTATGGCACCACAGGGCGATTGCGGCCCACTCTGCGTTGGTGGCCTCGTGCCAGCCCTCGCCCTTGCTCTTGGTCTGCGCCACGAACTGATCCTGGTTCATGCTCACGGTCGGGTCTTCGTTCGGGCGGCTGTATGCGCGGCCGTTGTACATCTTCGACTCAAACTTGCCGAACCAGAAACCGTCTTTCTGCACGCCGTTGCGGCGGAATGCCGGGTGAATGCTCGTGTCGCTCGTGCTGAGGACGTCGCACAGCCGGAACGCGGGAATAAAAACCATCACGCTGGGCTGGTTCATGTCGTCCAGCTTCAGGGCATTGGTCGGGCAGATAGCCTGCAGAACCTGATTGCTGTTTTCCCAGTTGTTTGCCATTGTGTCTTCCTCCTTAGTAGATATCGAAGCCGGCAACGCTCCAAAGGCGCAGTGTGACTTCGTCGGTGTTCAGCGGTTTGGCGGTGCGCTCCACGGTCGTGCGGGTCTCGGTGCCGCCGTCCTGGTTTTCGCCATCGCCATCGCCCTCGCTCTCGGCGGCGGGCATGGGTTCTGCCTCCACCACGGTTTCCTCGTACTCAATGGGCGGGATCTCGACCTGGGCCACATAGTAGCGGCCATTTGCGCCCACCAGCAGGTTTCCGTCGCCGTCGGCCATAATGTCCTTGGTCACGGTGTAGTCACGCTGATAGCGGGCCAGGTCGATGGTCAGGGCGCCGTCCGCAAAGGTCAGCTTGGTTTTGCGCAGGGCATAGTCAACCTTGCGGCCGTCGTTCATTTCGATTACGTTCATGCGGTCATACCTCCAGTAATTTTCACGCGGAGCGTGATGGTTTTGGCGCTGCCGTCGCTCAGGAGCTTAAAGCCGTTCAGGGCCTTGCCCTTGACAAGAATGTCGCCAAGCTGGCCGCCCGCGTAACTTACCACGTCCACGTCCACGGTGTAGTTCGTAGTGTTGCGCAGGGTGCGCAGCGCCACGGCCTTTTCGCTGTTGCAGAATGGGTAGGGGTAGCTGTTGGCGGTCAGGGTCACGGTCTGCACCTCTGCCTCGTTCTCATAGCCGGTCTGCACGTCATAAAAACTCTGCAGGGCTGCGGCCAGGTTCGCGTCCGCGATGCCGTCTTCCATGTTGTTGAAGTGCGCCTGGTCTTGCAGGGTGCCGTGCTGGATAACCTGGCCGGTCTGATCCACGGCCCGGTCTCGCCAGAATGTGCGCTGATACATTTCCTTTCACCTCTCTTTATTCGGTCGTTGCTTCGATCAGCGGGAACGTGAACCGCAGTAAGCCGGTGTTGTAGCTCTGCCGTTTCAGGTTCACGCTCTGGCTTCCCGCCAGGCTGTCGTTGTTGTCATAGACCCTCACGGCGGTTACGGTATCGGCCGCACCGCTGCTGGGCATATTTACAAAAACAACCACGTTCGTTCCCACAACCTCCTTGCTGTTGATCTCGCCGGTGTACCAGGTGCCGCCGTTCAGCTGATACTGGAAACGGTAGATGTGGCGCAGCAGGTCTTCTCTGCGGGCGTTCAGGAACTTGTCGGTAAAAAATGCCATGTATTCGTCTTCACCTCTTTTCCGCGTTGGCGTTTATATTCCCGCGCCGCACTCGGTTGCGCCCGATTCCGGCGGGGTAACAAGGTAAATGTCCACCTTTGCGGTGTACTGGCTGCCAGCTTCCAGGCTCTGGCCCAGGGTTGCGGTCAACGGCTTTTCTCCGGCCTCAGCGGTTCCTGCCTCCGGCGGCTCTATCACAAACGCCTCGGCCACGCTGCCCGCCTGGCTGATGGCGGCGTCTATGCTCCAGCCGACGGTCGAAATTTCCGGCACGGTTCCGCACTCCGGCGGGCTTACCAGGTAGGCGTCCGCGCGTCCTGCAATCTGCAGCCAGGCTCCATCCCAGGGTGCTGGCCTCCGGGTAGGTGCCGCACTCTAAGGTTCCACACTCCGGCGGGCTTTGCAGAAACACTTCGACCTTGCAGCCGATTGTGATCGCGTGCCAGATCATATAACTTAGGCTTTCCAGGGTGCTGCTGGCCCGCTTTACACTGTAGAGCCAGCTTTCCAATTCGGCCGGGGTCATTTCTGCCACCGGCACGGTCGTCCGGCTTATATCAATAGCAACGCGGAAGTAGTTTGGTTCGCCGCCGTACTCGAACCACTCTTCTACCTCTGCGCCCTGGTAAATGTCGGCCAGCAGTTCTTCCACGGCGCCGCGTGTGCCGCTGCGTATGTAATAGAGCATACTGTTTTTAACGATCTGCCGCTTTACGGTCAGCGGGTAGTCGTTTTTATAAAGGGGTGTCTGCAATTCCACGGCCAGGGCGTCCAGTGCTTCCTCGCTGGCTTCGTCTATGTCGCAGAACAGCCGGGTGCGGTCTGCGTAGGCCATGACCCGGCACCGCATCTTTCGGCTGGCCTCTGCCAGGGCTTGCACCCAGGGTTGTTCGGCCAGTGTCTTTGGCAGGGCGTCGGTCAGGCGGGCATCGGTCAGCTTAATCATCTTCGGTGCCTCCATAGACCACGTTCTGCGTCGTCAGCTTCGGCACCTGGCTTTTTGTCACTGCGCTGCGGGCGGGGCTGCGCAGCTCCACCCACTTAGCTCCGGCGTCTCGCACCCTGGCAATCAGGGCGGTTGGGTTGATGTCCTGCCCGATGGTGCGTTGCCAGTCGGCGTAGTCGGTCACGGCCTGGTTCACCGCCTCAGTGATGGTGCCGACCTGTGCGGCGTCACTCTCGGCGATGGTGTAGGTCAGGTCGATGGTATAAGGCACCTCTGTGGGGGCTTTGCATTCCACGAAGTCGTTCAGCGGGCGGCGGGTCTTATCACTCAAAAATTCCAGCAGGGCGGCCAGGTCGCTGGCTGTGGGCAGCTTGCCTCCGGCCAGCAGAATGTAAATATCCACGGTTCCGGCGGTTCCCTCCGGGCGTACCACGGTAACGTCGCGCACGTCGCTGCGGAACTGCTTTGCAAGGCTGATGTAGGCAAGAGCCGGGCCAGCCACGCTGTACCCCTCCGGCGCATAGAAGACGCGCTCTGTCAGTTCGTCGTCGTCTTCTTCCTCGGTGCCGCCGCTGGTCTCGGTCGTGTTGGCTACGCTGCCGATATAACCGATGGGATCGACCAGTGTGTTCACGTCGCCCTTGCCGTAACCGTTGCCGCTTTCTCCGGCCGCCTCTGCCTCGGCTGGCACGTCCACATAGGCACTGCCATATCCACCGGCGGTCTCGGTCAGGTTGCGCACGCTGGTTACTCCCTCGAATGTGTCTACCAGCACGGCCACGCCCTGTTCTTTCGCGGTCGGCATTTCCGGGGTCACGGTCGGCAGTCCGTTTTCATTCGGTCGTACCGGCGCAGGGGCGGGCTTGTAGCCGTTGGCGGCATCGCCCGCTTCCTCGGCCACCGCCGGGGCGTCCGCATAGGCGCTGCCGCTGCCGCCTGTGCTTGTGTCGGTGTTCGTGGCGCTCAGTGTGTAGCTGCCGGGCGCCAGGGTGGCAGGACGCAGGTGGTTGATGGTTCCGGGCTTGAATCCGTTCCCCTCGGCTCCGGCGTACTGGGCCAAGGCCGCCACGTCAGCGGTCAGGTTGCTCACGCCGCCGGTGCTGGTTGTTGCGGTCACGCAGCGGCCAATGGCCGGGGCGCTGTTGGTGGGGGATAAAATATAATTTTCATCTTCGTCCTGCCCTCTGGCGGCCCAGGCAGCGGCGGTTCCCGCTGCCACATTGTTGGCGGTGGATCCGGGCAGGAGCGCCGTGGCGCTCACCTCGCTGTATTCGTCGTCCGGCGCCACTTCCAGGTCTTCGTCCGTCACAAAGATTTTCCCGGCAGCGCTGTACAAGCTGCCAATCGGCACAAATACGGCGGTCGTCGCTCCGGCTTTCGGGTAGAACCGCAGCGTTGTGGTCGCTTTCTCACTGGCCTCAATGGTTACGGTCTCGCCGGTCACAAAGGGGAAGGTATAGGCCCGCGCCGCCACGTCGGCATATACCTTTGTACCGGCGGAAATGGTCACGGCCACGCTCCTGGCTGCGCTCAGCGTGAACCGCAGCGTCGCCATGGCGGCGGCGCAAGCTGCCAGGGTCACACCCTGGGTAGTCTTGAACCGTACACCGTCGGCGGTGGCTGCTACGCTGCCCGCTGGGATCTCGATGTCGTCGTGTTCGCCGGTGCTTTCAAAGCGCAGGGTCGTGGCGGCAAAGGCGGCGGGTTTGATCTCGGCGTATTCCGTGGTAGCAAAGTAGACGTTGTCGCCGGTGCAGACCCGCGTTCCCGCTGGGATCGCCACGGCGCTGCTTCGCGTGGCCGAAAGCGTGAACCGCAGAGTTGTGATAGCCTTTCCTGCGCCTTTGCGGGTCAGGCCGCTGCGCAGGGCTATGTTGTCCAGGTACTCGCCATAGGTGTATTTCAGCAAGTCCTGCTTCCCGGCTCGGTCAACGTATTGCAGCGCCTGGTAATACTGGTTACTTTCGGCCAGCAGTACCAGGTTGATAGGGTCGGCGGGGTTCAGTGTCAGCGTCTGCCCTGTGGCGTTCTTGTACGCCCGGATAAAATCGGCCCGGAAAAGTTCTTGAACCTGTTCCAGGGTCAAGAAGTCGATAAAACTCACGTCGGGGATATTCTTGAATGCTGCTATGTCAGACAAGTTTAAGCACCACCTTCGGGGTCAGGCTCCCATCCGCGTCGGCGCTCCACTCTATGCGGGCCACGGCAACGTCCGGGGTGTATTTGTTGATCTTCGTCACGATGTCAGCTTGCAGGGTGGCTTTCGCCACTTCGATTGGCCCGTCCAGAACGCTCCAATCCAGGCCGAAGTCTCGCGCCCCGCCCTGTTCGCCCGCGCGGGTGGTCAGCAGCAGCGCCACGCGGCGTCTGCGGTTTTCTGCGTCTTGTCCCAGGGTGTCTGCGGGCAGTTCCACTCTGGGTGGGTTGATTCGTGCTGCCATTGGTCTTGCCCCTCTTTCTCAGGTGTATTCCTCAAAGCTGAGGGTCGCCTCGCAGCTGAAAAGTTCGCCGGTCGGCAGTCTCAGGCTGTCGTCTTCCTGGCACTCTTTCAGCTTGAAAGGGTTCACCGCCTGGGGTACTCCGCCCATAAAAAGCGGGTACACCTGGCGGCTCTGCGCCAGTGTGTGCAAAAGGTCAATGGTTGCTTGCGGGCGCATTCCCATATCGGCGCGGATCCTCACCTTGTACTGCACTTGCGTCAGGCCGGGGCTGAGGTATTGGCTCCGGCTTTTCCCCTCGATTCGGTCGTGGGTCGCCCAGTTGCTCGTATTTGTGCGGCTCCGGCTGTCCGGGGTAAAAACTTTCTTGTCCGTTACCTCAAAAACGACCGGGCCGAAACTGCCCACCTGCATGGTCTGCCTCCTTTACTTTTCGGGTTCGCCCTGGCCGCCGTCCTTGTGCTTGTGATGCACCAGGCTTATGCCGTTCACCTTCACGTCGCCGGTGCCGCCCTCAATCGTTACAATGGGGGAGTTCACGGTACAGGTGGCGGCTGCGGTCACGGTCACATTGCCGCCGCTGGTTGCTTTGATGGTCGTGCCGCCCACCTTGACTTCCAGGTTGCCGGTAACCTCCAGCTTGGCGTCTCCGTCGATTTTCTGCTGAACGTCGCCCTTGATGCTCTGCTTCACGTCGCCGGTGATGGTGTCGGTTACTTTGCCCTTAACAGTCCGGGTCAGGTTTCCCTTGATATTCACGTTCACGCGGCTCTTAAACTGCAGGGTGCTGCTGGCCTTGGCAATCAGGCTAAGGCTGCCATTGATGGTAGCGCTCACGCGGCTCTTGGCACCTATTGTCCAAGCGCCCTTGTATGTGTCTACAGCGGCGCCGGTCACGGTCACGCTGCGCCGGGCTTTATACAGGGCGGTTGCTGCGCCGGTGATGGTGTCGGTGGCGGTGCCTCCGATGGTGCGCATCCATTTCTTCCCGGCAGAAAGGCTTATACTGCCGCCAGCCTCGCCGGAAATGTCGGCCCCTGCGTCCAGGCTCACGTCCCTGCCCGCGTTCAGGCCCACGCCGCTTTTGGCTTGCACGCCCACGCTGGCGCCGGTGCTGGTTACGGTTACAGCCCCGCCGCCGGTCAGGCCCGCCTTGCCGGAGGCTTCCATGTAGGTCTCGCGGCTCTGGTAAAGCAGCAGCCCAGGCACCCGGCGCATGAACTCGCCGGTGTTGTCGTTGAATCGTTCGAAGCACTTGTTTTTCGTGTTCGAGTATTCCTTGCGGAAAATTCCCCGTCCGCCCTCATAGGGCTTGTTGTTCTGGTTCCAGGTGCTGCCGGGTATCGTGGCAGCCATCGTGCCGTTGCTGTTGTGGCTTACCTGTACCAGGTCGCCCACCAGCGGCATATTGTATTCGTTGTTAGAAACAAACGGCACTTCCTTGGTCACGGCGCTGTCTTTGTCGCCGAATACCACGCGGGCCGTTCCTGCTTGATAGTTGATCGAGGATACGCGCCCCACGCGGACGCCGGTGTCATTCTGTGCCACGTTCTGCGCATACCTCTTAGGTCACATATTTTGCATCGATCCAGCCGGTCACGTTCTTGCCTATTGGCTTTTTCCCGCAGCGGCTGGCGGGCTTTGTTATGCGGTAGCGGCCTTTTACATTGATGCCGTCGTACAGGTAGTAAGTGCCGGTCACGGTGTTGCTCTTGGTCTTGATAACGCTGGTATAGTACAGCGGGCAGTTTTTCAGGGTCACGGCACGTCCGGCAGTTCCGCTGGCTGCTGCCTTGCTGGCTGCCGCCTTGCTGCTGGCGGCAGTAGTTGTGGCAGGGGTGCCGCCCTGAATCTGCTTGTAGGTGCTTTTGTAGTTGTCGGCATAGGTGTCGTGCTGGCTGGGATTGTAGGTCATCACGCCGCTTGCCTCGCTGGCGCTGAACGCCGGTGTGCAAAGCGTCGCCTTGCAGCTGGTCTTGTAACCGCTGCTGTCCAGGGTGTGGTTTACCTCATCCAGGAAGTATTTTCCATCAAGGCTGCCCAGGCCCTGCACAGCCACGTTCATGCCGGCCACAAGTCCGGGGTCTCCCATTAGGTTAAAGCTGATAGTCGTGACGCCGTGATTCTCCTTGTTCAGGGCGGCGGCAAGCTGCGCCCCGGCGTCGGCCACGCTGCTGCAGCTTTGGTTCAGCTTCAGCCAGCGCCCTCCGGTGCCGATCTGTGCGTGAATGTCCGCGTCTTTGTCCTGGTCGGTGTAGTCGATCTGGCCGCCGGTGTAGGCGCCCACAACGGTCGTGTTCCAGTTCCAGCTGTCCATGTCCGTGCGCTGGATCGTCCGCACGGCGGCTCCGGCTTTGTAGACCTCGCGGTCGTATAAAATAAGCCGGTCGGTGTAGATTTTCATATACAGGCCGTACCGTCTGGCCGTGTCCAGTAAAAAGCTGCTGTCCACGTCGGTCTGTTCTATGTGTTCGATGGTATAATCCGGGCCGTCGTAGTACAGCCCCAGTCCGCTGCGCCCGGCTATGGTCTGCGCAATCTGCCGCAGGGTCACGTTCTCCCATGTCTGCGTGCGCTCTGTCGTGGTAAAACTGGCAGCCACAGGGGTGCTTACGGCGCCCAGCTTCATGGTCAGCGGCGTCTCGGAATAGCCCAGGTCATCCAGGTAGTACGCCCCGCAGTTGATGGATCGGTTGTCGCCCTCGCGTTCCCAGTCCTCCACGTTGATGGCGGCGTCCACGCGGCTGTATTTTTTGGGCATCCAGTTTCCCAGCCACTTTGTGTCCAGGCACATTAAGGTCAGGTCTACACTGTCGCTGCCTCCCTCGGCCACGTCCTGCCAGGTGAAACTTTCGCAGTCTTCCTTGACCTCGCTGGTAATGTTCGCCTGGGCGTAGGTAATGGACACACTGGCGTGTCTTGCTCTCATTGGAACCTCCAAGGCGGCAGGCCGCCGTCCTGTTCCTCCGGCAGGGCCGGGGTGTTCAGGGCGGTTCCCGCGTCAAACTCGAAAATGTCCAGCAGGGGCAGGTTCTGTTCCATAAGGTATCCGGCATACTTTTCGTCGCCGTAGACTTTTTTTGCTATGGCATCCCACTGGTCGCCCTGGCGGGTCGTGTAGGTCGTGTCCATAGATCAAAACCTCCTCCGGCTGTTGTCTTTCTCATACTGTTCCATCATGCGGCGGAACTCGGTCATGCCCATTTTGTTGGCGGCCTCCACATCCTCGCGGCTGGCGCTCCCTTGGAAGATGAACTGTGGCGCGTACTGGTAAACGGCGCCGCCGTTCCCGTTGCTGCTGCCACCGGTTTGCGGGGCGCTGTGCGGTCTGTCGTCGCCGTCCGTCGGCTCCGTGTCGGTGCCAGGGTTGCCGCCATCGCCGGTCAGGGCAAGGGGCAGGGGGTCTGCGGTCGCCATCTCCACTTGCCGGTCGGCAAAGGCCAGGGCTTCACCCTGCGTCGCTCCGGCGTACTGCTGCATAAGGCTCTGCACGGAGGCGGGTATCACCACCACGCTGCTGGCGCTGGCCGCAGGTTGTGCAGCTCCGGCCACGGCGGCGGCTTGCTGCTGGTTCACGCCCAGCATTCGGCCCGCTTGCTGCCAGGTGTTGATATTCGCGCTGCGTACCGTAGGCATAAACGAGATAACGGCCTCGGTTCCGGCCTCACCCGCAATGCTCACGCCTTGCGTGAAGCCGCCGTGTGCCAGGGCAGGTATCTTGTTCAGCTTCAGGCTGAATGTCTGGCCACCCGCCACCGGCACCCAGTCGGGAATGCTGATGCCGCCTCCGGTCAGGCTGTTTATGCCGTCGATGGCACCGTTGATCAGGGCAATTACTGCATTGATGGGTACTTTCGCCAACTCGACCAGGGCGTTGAATGCGTTCCCGAAAATCTGCTTGACGCCCTCCCAGGCTTGGCTCCAGTTCCCGGTGAATACGCCGGTCACAAAGGCAATCAAACCATCAAAGACGCCCTGTATGCTGGCAACGATAGCCTGGAAACTTGCCACCAGGCTCTGCACTACCGAAAGAATAACCGGGACGGCCACCTGGAACGCCGCCAGGACGCCCTGAATCACGGCCATTACGACCGGCAGGGCTGCCTGTATTGCCTGGGCGATCATCGTCGCCACTTGCAGGATCACGCTGCCCAGCCCGCTTACAATCTGACTTATGTAGGGGGCTGCGGTGCTGAACGCTTGCATAATGCCGGGCAGGACGGTCTGTGTCACAAAACTGAAAATTTCGGTAATAATGGGCTTAACGTAGGTCGTCGAGAATGCAACCAACTGTCCCAGTACGCCCACCACGCTCTGTACGATCTGCACTACGCCGTCAAAGGCGGCTCCGGCCCCCTCGCCGAACATCCCGGTGATCGCGCTGCGCACGGTAGCCAGTTTTTCCGGGCTGAATGCCTGGGCTATGGTGTCGCCCACGTTCTGGATTGCGGCTTTGGCTCCGTCAAAAACAGCCAGGCCTTGTTCTCCGAATACATTCCCGATGGCCGCCCGCACGTCGTCCAGGTGGTCGCCCATTATGCTTATTACTGCAATAATGGAACTTACCACCGCCACGATAGGCAGGGCGCTGCTCAGTATACTGCCGAAGATTCCGGTCAGCGGGCCGAATGCGGTTCCGATCAGGTTTGCCGCTGCGGGTAGTCGGCTGGTTAAGCTGGCAATGTTTCCGCCCACGGCGCTGATTAGGTCAAGGCCGCCGCTGCCAATGGTGCCGGTCACAAGGTTCCCGGCTGCCCCACTGATGGCGCCTATGCCCTTGCCAATGGCTCCGCCGATGCCGCCGGTGATTTTCCCGGCTATGTTCTGCGCCTTGCCAATGGCTCCGGCGCCCATCTGCACAATGCTGCTGATTTTCTGTTGCAGTGCCTGTGCGGGTGCGCTCTCGCTGATTGCCTGGATCCCGGTCTGCAGTTGCCCGCCGATGTGCTTCGTCACACGCTGCACAAGGCCGTCTTCGTTGCCCAGGTTTCCCAGGTTCAGCCCTGCAAAGGATTCTTTTACTCTGGCAATGTAGCCGGTCACTGCCTGGGCGGGCTTCGTGTCGGCGGCGCTGCTAAGGGCTGCGCCGGGTAGCGTTCCCAACAGAGCCAGCGGCCCGGCGCCGTCTACGGCGGCCAGTTCGCGTGTCTGCTTCCAGGTCTGGCTTGCGGTCGCAGCAATGTCGGTGATCTGCTGCACAAGGCTGGTCTTGATTTTCTTGGTGGCGCCTTTTCCGGCAGCGTCGTTCCCGCCAAGGCCCAGCAGCTGCTTGCCTATGTCGATAGCGCCTTTCGCCTTGCTGGCGACTGCTGCGCCGCCCAGCGCCGTGGCAATGCCGCCTATCGTGGCAGCAATCTCCTTGCCGTGGCTCATGATCCAACCGAACGCCGCTTCCATCTGCGGCTTCATTTCGGTCAGCTTGTTCAAAAACTCCGTCACCTTATCTGCGGCCAGCTTCACATAGGGTGCGAACATCTGACCGTAGGTAATGGATAGGCGCATAAGGGCGTTCTTTGCCAGTTGGATGCTGTTCTCGGTCGTGGCGCTCCGGCTGGCATATTCGTCTTCCATGCTGCCCGCGTACAGGCTGGCGTCGGCCACCTGGCCGAAGTGCTTTTTCAATTCGTCCAGGTTCGTGTACAAGGCCGAAATCGGCTTGATGGATTCCTGTCCGAAGTAGTTTTTCAGCGCTGCGGCCTGTTCGGCTTTCGGCAGCTTTTGCAGGGCCTCCATAAAGTCGATGATGGCGCCCTGGGCGTCGGTCTGCATACGGTCGGCCAGGTCGGTGGCGTCAATGCCCAGCTTTTTCAAGACCTTGCTCTGTTTTTCGGTGGCGGCGCTGCCTGCCGTCATCGTCGTGATCATCTTTGCTATGCCGGTGGCAGCTACGTCCTCGCCCACGCCTACGCTGGCCATAGTGTCACCTATGGCGGCAATCTGCGCGGCGCTCAAGCCGCCAACGTCGCCCAGGCTGCCCACGGCTGTAACGATGCCGGATAGCTGCAGGGCGTTGGCGCCGCTTACGTTACCCAGGTAATTGATCTGGTCGGCCAGGGTCGTGACCTCTTTCTGGTTCATTTTGAAAGCGGTTCGCCACTGTGCCATCCAGGTTCCGGCCTGGTCGGCGGTCGTATCAAACGCAACGCCCATCTTGGCGGCGTCCTCGGCAAAGCCCACGATTTCCTTGCGGGCGATGCCGCTTTGTCCGGCTGCCGCTGCAATCTGGGTCAGTTCTTCGGCCGTCATGGGGATTCGGGTGCTTAGTTCCAGCAGGGCGTCGCTCATCTCGTAGTATTGCGCGGTGAGTTCGCCGTTATCATCCTTTAGCTCATCAACCACCTTTGCCACGTCTGCCATGCTGCTTTCGTAGGATATGGCATTTTTCACGCTGGCCACAGTTGCTGCTGCGGTCGCCGTGCCTACGGCCGCAAACGCGGCGGTGGCGATTTGGGCTGCTTTCTGCGCGGTCTTGCTCCAGGCATTGGCCTGTTTCGCTGCGCCGCTTAAGGCATTACCATACGAGGCGTCGAGCTTGCCCGCTATCTTGACTGCGAGTTCGAGTTCCTTACTGCTTGCCATAATTCAGCCACCTCATGGTCTACCTCAAAAAATTCACGCAGGGTCATATTCAGGTAAAAATCAAACCCTGTCTTGGTCTGTATACTAAGGGCCAGCGCCTCCTTGCGCAGACGCTTTGGCTCCTTTACTCGGAGAAAAAACTACCACTGACGGCGTTCTTTACGCTCACGGCGTCCTTGGCGGGCAGCCGCTGGAAAAACTCAAGCGGCAGCCCGGTGGCAAAGCTGGCGCAGGTGAACAAGTACTGCATATCCAGTTCCAGCACCATCGTGGGGCGGTTCTTCCTGCGCTCCACAATGTCGCTTGCGCGGATCAGGTCGGCGGCGGTCAGGTTCTCCACGCCGGTCAAGTCCAGCTTGGTGTAGCATACGCCCTCGAAAGTGTACGGCACCGGCAGCTTCAAAAGCAGCGGGTTTTCTTCTTCCTGGGCGGCGCCCTCTGTCGTCTGTTCAACCAGCGCTTTGGCGTTACCGGCCACAACGTCGATCTTGGTCTCTTTGCCGTCTGCTGCGGCAGCTTCGGGCAGGGTGGTTTTCTTCTCGCTCATATCAGGTCAGGCTCCTCACTTTGCTCATAATGTCAACGCCGTTCACGCGGTATTCGCCGGTCAGCTTGTTCAGCAGCAGCTTTTCCTTGCCGTCGTACTCCACCAGAATGTAGGTGGTTTCCAGCGTCAGGGTGGCTTCCATCGCCTTGCCCTGCTGCATGGTGCCGGGGGTGAACTTCTTAAACTGCCCGCGCTCCACCACGCGCACGCCCACGTCGTCGCGGTGGTTGTTCGTGTCGATGGTCTGGATCGCGCCGCGCAGTGTAATGTCCACGGCGTCCAGCGGGGACATCAGGCTGAACATATCCTCGTACAAGGTACGGAAGGGGATCTCCTGCTCCATGCCGCTGAAAAAGCCGGGCGTCGGGCTGTCAATCTCGCCCATGATGCCGGGGCCACTCAGGGTCTCGCTCATGGCGGCCAGTTCCGGCAGCTTAACTTCGCCGGAAATGCCGATCAGTTTGTTGGCGTTGCTGTAGACGTTAAAGTCGTGCAGCTTATCGGGAATAATACCGTTTGCCATGCTCTGTTACCTCCTTTAAGGTCTTAGGAGTTCAGGGCCGTTTCCAGGGCGCTCGTGTCAAAGCTGAACACGAACTCGATGAACTCGGCCGGGGTGTAGGGGGCCAGCGCGATCTTGAATTGGACGTGACCGTTCAGAATCTCGGTGATGGGGTTGTCGTCTGCGTTGTAGCTGCACGCATACCCGGCGCAGATTCCTCTGGAAACAAAACCGTTGCCGGTGATGTTCTCGCTGTCCACGATGTTCTCGATCAGGCGCTGCTTGTTCACGGGTTCATCAACGCGGGCCTGGTAGGTCAGGGCCACGCTGTTGCGCCGCCAGGTAAAGAAGCGGCGTACCCAGAACCAGCGGTCTTTGGGGTCGGTGGTCGCGGGGTAGGCACAGGAGTTGTTGCCCCACAGGTGGTAGCCGTTGGCATTGATGGCCGTCGCCACGCCCGCGCCGTTCAGCACGTTTGCCTGTTCCTGGTCAAGGATTACCTCGGTGCCGTCGTCCAGGGCCAGACCGGTGATGGGCAGGGCGCTGTTGCCAATGTACAGGCTGGGCAGGTTGCCCGCCTCGATGTCCTTGGCACTCATGGCGGCAGCGGCGATAGCGCTCGGCGCATACAGTACGTCGCCCACGGCAAACTTGGGCCACAGGGCATAGGCGTGTTCGCTGGTCATGCCGCTGGCTTCTTTCTTGGTCTTGACGTCGGTGTACTTCTTGGCACCGGTGCTGGTGCAGTCAATGTCCAGCACACATTCGGCGGTCAAAAAGCCGTTGATGTTCTCGCACTTGCCCTGCAGGGCGGCAGCCACGGTGGGGTCGTGGCTCCAGCCGGGCGCCAGCAAAATGCCGGGGGTCATACCCAGCTTCGGGTACACCTGGCGGATAACCTCGCAGCCGGTCTCTTTGCCGTCGCTGGTCACGCCGCCCACAATGTCTGCGGCGGTCACCTTGCTGGCGTCGATCTGGTTGCCGTTCACGGTCAGAGTCGTGGCGCTGGCGGCGTCCCCAATCATAGTGATCTGCAGGGTGCCGTCCGTGTTGAACTCAGCCAGGTAATCCTTGCCCAGGGTGTAGGTCTTGGATGCGGTCGTGCCGTCCTTTACGGTCAGACCGTCCAACAGAACGCCCTGCAAGTCCAGGGTCGCCTGTTTGTTGTTCAGCTGCAGGGTCTGCGCGGTAAAGGTCTTCTTGTGGGTGGCAGGGTCAAGCACGTTGATAAAAACGACCGGCCCGGCACCAAACAGCTTGAACGTGGCGTCCATGCTCTGGCACAGGCTGTACGATTTAAAGTCGCCACTGTAGCCCAGTGCCTGGACGGCCTCGGACAGGCTGTTTGCCAGAATGGGGGTGTTTACCGCTGCGGCGGGGTCTGCGGCCATGTTGACCGGCGCTGTGCCGATAACGACCTGCAGGCCGGAATCACCGCCCACCGCTGCGCTCACAGGCGTGGCGGTCTCGCGGGTAGAAATGCCGTGATTATATGCCATTTTCGGGTTCCTCCTTAAATAGATTTCAGTACGGTGTTATAAACCGTATATTCAGGGGTGCCGGGCTTCTTCAAGTTGGCGCGGGTCTCGGCCATCTTGCTCACCGGCACGATCAATGCCGCCAGGGCGGGCAGAGCCTTGGCCTTTTCGGTCAGGGCCTCCGGCGCTCCGTCGGTATACACGCGGTACTGGGTTGCAATTCCGCGCAGGGTTGGCCCCATGTAGGCCACAGGCTCCGGCTTTGCTGCCTTTTTGGGCGCTGCGGTCTCGGCGGGTTCTTTCTTGGTACTCATGTCAGGTCGCTCTCCTTTGCGGTAATAGTCGGCGCTTCCACCATAAAATCCACGGTTCCATATCGGAACTCCCTGTATTGCCCATCGTCCGTGTTCCAGTCAATAGGCAGCAGGATCTCGCACGGATCCACGCGGCTGTTTTTCAGTGCTGCCGCCATCACCTTTTCCTTAATGCTCAAAAGGTCGCGGTAGCCCTGGCGGCTTGTGCCAGTGTCGTATACGCAGAACAGCAGAACAATGGGCATCGTCTGGCTGCCCCAGTCCTCCACCGTGCCGCTTCCGGCGTGAACGATACAGAACGGGCAGAACGCAAGGTCTGCGTCGTCGTCGCCCTCCGGCTCCGGCAGGTTGTGGGTAAAAACGCGCACCTCTTTGTAGGTGCCGTCCGGGGCAGGGTAGGTATGCCCGGCCAGGGTACTGCTTACCCAGGCGGCCAGGGCGTCCACAACCCCCTGCGTCGTCACAATGTTCGGTTCGCTCATCCTGCGTTCCCTCCGTGCTTGGCAAGCTGCCGGGCGATCTGCTTCTCGATTTCCTCCACCAGAATAGCCTGGATCGTGTCACGCATATTACCGCGCACGGTCTTGGGGTCTAACTGGCTCTCGGCCATTTTCGGAATGCTGATACTCCACAGCTTGTCTATGGCTTCATGGTGCCGGTCAATGCCGCCGGTCGGGCGGTGGTAGGTGTAAAAACTGCCGTTGCGCTGCGCCACTACCACATCGCCGTTCTTAAAGGTCGTGATAAACGCTTTAATTCCGCCCTTGTTCAACTCCTTCAGTCCGCCTTGCAGCAATACCTGCGCCCGCGTGGTCGGCGGGCGGCTGTTGCCGCTGGCGGGCGGGTCTTTCGGGCTTACATTAAAGCGCCGCAGGTTTTGCACCTTGCCTCGGATGTAGATCGTGGCGTCGTACTTCTTGCGGCTGGCGCGGGCTATCTTCATAGCCGCGTTGTATTCCTTGGTTTTGGCATCCTCTGCGTAGTGTTCACGCAAACTCTGCACAATCAGCTTTCTGGCTTTGCGGGCGGTGCTGTTCGTTGCCTGGCTGATAACGTCCGGCGTTTTGTCGTTCAGGCCGCCCAGCCTCCGGCTGATCTCGCCCATCCAGTCGTCGTTGAAGTTGAACTCTATAACGGTCATTGCGCTCTGTATGCCTCCAGAGTAAGGGCGTAGATACCACCCTCGTCGGTGCAGTCCAGCACAGTGTAGCGGCGTCGGCCGTCCAGGTCGATGCCGCTACCGATGCGGGGCTTGGCTCCGTAGTCTTCGGCCCGCACATAGACCAGCAGCCGGGCGGCATAAAGTCCCTCGCCGCTGTTCGCCCAGGTGGCGCCTTTCTGCCGTTCGATCAATTCGTTGCTGTCTACAATGGCGGGCATTTCCCGGCCGTTCAACGTGCGCTTTTCTCCGAACTCTTCCAGGTTGAGGAATACCTGCTGCACGTCGGCGGCCAGGCAGTCCTTAAAGGTCATCGGGGCTGGCGGCGGCGTCCTCGGCCGCCACGCTGACTTCCTGGGCGCAGATTTCGGCGATCAGCTGGGCCTTGTTCTTTCCCTTGGTGCCTTTGATGCCCATGTCGTCGGCCATTTTCCGCAGGTCGGCTGCGGTCATGCTTTCAAACTGGGCGGGGTCAAGGTGGCCGGTCACGGCGTCGTCGGCTGCGGGCTGTTCGTCGGCTTCGTCCTCGCTCACGTCGTCCGGGTCGGGGTAAATAAAGCCACAGGCCACCAGCGGGGCGGCGGTGTCGGCGTCCAGTTCCACGCAGCAGCCGGGATAGGTGCGCTGGCCGTCAATGTCCAGCAAACTGTTTGCGATAAACTTCATGGCGCCCTCCCTTAGCCGATTTTCACGGCTGCCTGCAGGTCGCTTGCGGCGGCTGCCGCCACGCAGATGCCAACGTCCACGCCGTCTTTGGACGGGGCGGTGGCGCTTACCTTGTCGGCGGCGGGGTCATAGTAGACCTTGGCGCCCAGGGCAATGGCGGCGCTGTCCTTGTCCATCAGGAATACGCCGCACAGGTGCAGGGCGCCGGTCTGCCCGGCGGGGATAAGCGCTGCGGCCACGCCAGCGCGGGTCGTGCCAAGCGGCACAATGCTGCCGTAGGCGATGTCACTGCTGCCGGTGTTCTTGTAGTCGATGGTGTTGCCGGGCTGAATGTATTTTGCTTTCATGGTATTTCCTCCTTGTGTTACAGGGCCACGCCGGGGTTCTTCACCATGCTGCGGAAGTCGGTGGCGGTGATGCCCCAGTCGAGCCAGAAATCCCAGATAAAGCCCAGGGTGCGGGCCTTTTCGCTGCGGCGCACGTTCGGGGTTTCGTTGCCGTTCAGGTAGTCAACCTTTACGCAGGGAACGCCCTTGTCACCCATGAACCAGGGGCAAGCGTTCGAGCCGGCCAGCACGTTCAGGGTGTTATCTTCGATGATGTCGTAGTTCTGGCGATACAGCGGGTTGGCGGCCTGGGTGTTCTCGGTCGTCTGAATGGTGGGCGACATGAAGATAGAAACAAGGTCGTTGTCGTACTGCTCGGAAACCGGCAGGATCAGGAAGTTCGGGGTCAGGGTGATGGCCTCGCCGAACTGGTCGGTCTGGGTGCGCAGCTTCTGGCGCATCGCCTTGATGGCGGCGCTGGTCATGCCGGTGCCGGTCGTCAGCAGGTTCTTGTGGTCTGCGCTGAAGAATGCCTTGCCGTCAAAAACGGCGGCGTTGTTGTACAGCAGCTGGTAGCACTGCTTGTTGATGGTGCGCTTGGCTGCCTGGGCAAAGCGGCCGGGAACAGTGGCAATAAAGCCGATGTCGTCGTTGATGAACGCCTGGCGGCTCATGCTGAACTGACGGCCGTAGGTATCCAGCTTGCGCTGCGGCAGCATTTCCTCTTTGTGGGTATCCGCCTTGAGTTCGCCGTTCTCAGGAACCAGCAGCAGGTCGCCAACGCCGCCGATCAGGTAGTTGTGGCCGTCGGTGCGCTTGAAGTCACGCAGAGTGCCCTTGCGGGTAAACTTCTCGAAGGTGGTCGGAGCGTGGTCGTAGGCGTGGACGATGCTCTTGTTGATGGCGGTGTCCATGATGGCGGGGAAGGATGCCGAGGGGTTGTGGAATGCACGGGCCAGCTCGGTGTACAGGTCATCTGCGCTCATACGCATGAAGTCGGAAGCGCTCTTGCCGGTCTCGCGGGTCAGGCACTCAATGCCGATGTCACGCAGGCTCATGCCTGCAAACTGGCGGGAGCCATCCGCAGGGGCTGCGGGGGTGTGGCCGCTGCGGGTCATAAGGCCGTCAGCTGCTGCTGCGCGGAACTTGTCGGTTTCATCGGCGGTCACCTTGACGCCGGTGCGGGCAGGAGTACCGTTCTGAATCATACCGTCCAGAATGGCGGTGCGCACCTGGTCTACGGTCTGGCCGCCGGTGATGTACTGGGAAGCATCGACGTTGAAGTTCCGGCACAGGGTGGTGATATCGGTGACACGCTGGCGCTCCGCGGTGCGGGCGGCTTCAATCTGAGCCTGGCGCTCTGCCTCCGCTTCAGCGTCAGCCTCAGGGCGCAGGGCCTCGATGTCGTTCTGCAGGGAGTTGAATTCCCGGGTCTCGTCCTCGGTCATGTCGCGGCCTGCTGTGCGGGCGGCGGCCAGGATGGCCTGCTGGCGCTGCAGTTTCTGCCGCAGCTGCTCTCTCTTGTTCATGTGTGATTTACCTCCAGTTAGTAGTTACGATTTGCGGCGAGCTGGCTCTCGTAGAAAGCCAGACCCGGGGC
>ERZ773131.787-NODE-787-length-25676-cov-12.662777_pt1 | contig 25676 bp, 33 predicted proteins | sample MGYA00511082_ERZ773131 | MGnify/ENA primary metagenome ERZ773131 (study PRJEB29015, sample SAMEA2737813) | human gut metagenome | biome: human gut; feature: human-associated habitat; material: faeces | place: China | collected 2012 ... | reverse complement strand
AAAAAAAGTCCTATTTCTAGGGCTTTTTTATATTTGTAAGGGGACTAAATTTTTTTTGCTTCTGTAATGTCATTTGATTTGCCAGGTGTAAATACTGTTCCGTCATATATAAAGTTGTATGTCCTAAAATCAATTGTAAATGTACTGGATCTCCACCATTAACTAAAAATAAAGTAGCAAATGTATGTCTTAAATAATGTGGATGAAGTTTATTAAAATGTTGTTCTTTTTTAATTCTACGAAGCATTTGACTAATTCCAGAAGAGGTCATACGAAGACCTGTGTCACTATCTAAAAATAAAGCACCTGAATATAAAGAAGCTAAAAACACATACTTATCATAATATCTTATAATACTATCTGTTAATGGAACTAATCTTTCTTTTTTTCCCTTACCTAAAACTTTAATAACTCCCAATTCTTTACTAATATCTTCTACATTTAAATTAACTACTTCACTAACACGAAGACCAGCGTCTATCATTAGACTTATTGCTAATAAATTTCTTAAACCGATAATAGTAAATTCATTTTGCGAATTTAATAATTTATTAATATCTTCAGCAGATAAAACAACAATAGTTTTTTTCATTTGTTTGTATGGCTTTATATTTTTATATAAGTCACTAGCCATGTATTTATTATCATAAGAATATTTTAAAAATATTTTAGAAGCATTTAAAGTAGTTTTTATAGTTGCACTTGATAGATTTGTACCTTTATCAGTAATTTTATTAATTAAATAAATAGCATAAGAATTGTAATCATCTATAACAACATTACTAATTTCTTTATCTTTAACAAAACTAATAAAATACCCAATTCTTTTCTTATAATATTCAATTGTCTCTTTAGTATTTCCAATAACTTTTTGATTTGTAATAAATTTATCTAGTACTTCAGAACATTTCATTTATACAACCTCTTTCCACTCAAATGGGTTAAAATCTACTGTATCACGTTCAGCTGAAACTTTATATTTTTGAGATAAATCAATATTAACAGCTTTCAAATCTTTGATATATCTATAATAAGTTCTTTTGGGAACAGTTTTTTTTACTTCTGTAATACCGTCTAAGATAATAGAACTATAAAAAGCATACAAAACACTAGCTCTTCTTTCACTATAACAAGTATATAATCTTCTTTTAATATCTTCTTTGTTTCTAACAATTGTCAAATCACTTTCAAACATATTTAATAACTTCATAAATTCACACTTCCAAACTTCATAAAAATCATTATAACTAACATTTCTAACTCTAATATATTTTTTACAATAAATACTTTCTAATTTTTTTTTCTTAATTTCGCACTCAAATCTAACAAAACCTTTAATTTTATCCAAATAATTGTCAATATTAAAATTTAGATTAAACATTTTTTTCATATCATGCTTTTTAAATTCTAGCATTTTGTTATAAATTTTCAAGGTAGAAGAGGTACCAGAACAATAAATGCTTTCATCTTGATAATGCTTTATATTATTCCTTCGAGGAAAAGAACAAAGCGACAAATTATTTATATATCTTCTAACCTCTTCATTTGTACCTAAATCAAAACAAAGAGCAATGTCGATTCGTTGTAAAAACCAATGTCGCAAAGTAGGTAATTTAATATTATAAACATTCTCAACAGCACCTATCAGCCATTTTACAATGCTCTGCAAATTATAATAGCCATTATGAGAATTAAAGCCATTCATAATTTTATGATAAGAACCTTCAACCTCTAAATAATACATATTAATAAATTTATATTTAGCACCAGAACCAACACGAACCGACAAACTAGAACTATAAGAGCCTTCTAATTTATCATTTACAATTTCGTAATAAATTTCGCCGTCTTTTTTATTGTAACTTGATTTTATGATAGAATTATTATATATTTTGTTATAAATATTTTTGTCTATCATAGTATAAATTTTAATAGTATCTATCATATAAAAAACTCCTATTTTAAAATCAAAAAGTGTCACTACTGTCACTCTCGGAGGGTGTTACTAAGAACCCTCCAACTTTTTTTTAAATTCTTTTGCGTTTTCAATATCTAAACGTTTTAATTCTATTCCACAAAAATATAAAGACAGATAAGCATTTAAAAATTCCTCTTCTAAAGAAGACAGTTTTTCACCAAATAAACTTTTATAAAAAATACGATTATATAAATTAATTATTTCCTCAAATCTCATAACTAAATCTCCTTTCTAGGCTTATGCAATTCTGCAAAAAATAATCTATAAAATGGAATATATAAAGCAGTAGAAAAACTAATTGTAATAATACAAATAACTCTATGTAATGTTGTTACCTGATACATATTAAAAATAAGATTAAACACAACTGTTAATACACAAATACCTAGACCATATAAAATCATATATAAAAAATTTTTATTCTTCATTTAAACTTTTCTCTCTTTCTGTAAAATCTACATATATACTTTTACCATATCTAATTTTTTCAAAGGCAGATGCACAACAATTATCACATACCCAATAATTATCTTTATTGCCTTCAAAATTATAATCTACATCGTCTAATCGCATTGCACATTTACAAAATTTACATATCATAACTATTTCTTTCCTTTCAAATTAATTAAATTATAAACATTATTTTCTTCTATCTTTGGTACATCTTGAAAACCAACTTTTGTAGCTCTTTCAATTACTTTAAATGTATCGTAACTCTCACGTAATTCTTTATCATGTACAAAAAAATACCAACCTCTTCTTTTATACTCTTGCACATTTCCCTCAGAATCAAGAATAGGCTCAAATTTTCTAACCAGAGTCAAGGCACCGAAGAACGTCGAACATCGACGTACTTCGGTTGCCTGTGACCTGATGGCTTTGGCTAGTAAATAAAAATTTTGAGATGTTCCTAAAATTATACGTCTATTTTTTCTATTCTGAGTAATAATTGTGAGCATTTCTGGTGGAAAGTTTTTACTGTCATTAGAACTGAACCAATTTTGAAGCTCGTCCATACAAACAATCACACCATAAATACCATTTTTATAATTTAATAACATTCTCCAATCAAGAAGTGGCTCATTTTCTTCTGTATAAGCTAAGTTAGTAGTACAAAGTGATTTAGGGTACTCTTGTTGCATAGTACGAGCATACTCTATCATACTTATAGTTTTTCCAGAACCTTGTCGTCCCTCAAATATAACTAAACCTTGGTATCTAAAAAAGTCAGGATTTCTATCAAAATTATCTAAAACCATTCTTTGAGGAAGTTTAAAAAATAACTTCTTAAAAAAACCGTCTTTTTTTACAAAAACTCGAGAGCCTTTTTTTAATCTCAAACCTTTACAAGTATAAAAAATAAACCAGATACAATATAAAATAATAAATATAACAATAACGACTAAAACAATTGAAAGAGGTATAGCCAAAATCGACAAAAATGCCTTTAAAACACTAAATAAAGAACTAAGCCACATCTTTATCATCCTTTCTAAAAGAATTCTCTATAAAATGAAAATATGTATCATACAATGCTTCAATATCTTCCTCAATACACTTTATTTTGTAAAATAAAAAAACAAAACTAATTATAAAAATTATAAAAAACACTAATAATAAAATAAACATAATACTAACCACTCTTTCCAGGAATCAAACTCCAAATAGTTGTAATTAAAGATATAATAATTCTAAATGCCATCATTCCAACAAATATAAAAATTATAGGGCTAAGTTTAGCAATAGGCAAGACATAATAAATAATATGTAAAAAATTAGTTAATCCTTGCAAATACGGACTAGTATCCAAAGACCATTTAAAAACAACAGTACCTATAAGACCAACAACGATTGCAATTACAAAAGCCCAAACGATAATTTTAAACGTAGTTTCAACCATTTAACACACTCCAATCTATTTTTTATTATTACCAAAAGTAAAATGTTTTTCATAAGCATTATTAAGAGAATAAGAAGTTGCTCCTGCACCTCTAATAATATCAGGTAATCTTATAAATATTCTCCACAAAAAGCCTAAATAAGCAAAAATACAGATAACATTATCGCCCATTTCTTTGTAGGGAGCATACCAACTCAAATCAACAATAGTTAAAGTTCCTTTATAATATTTAGAATTGACATTAAGTTGAAACTTTGGAGCCTCTGAAGTATTAGTTATAACATCAACCATTCCACTAACATTTTTCTTTACATCTTCAGCAAATCCGAAGTTACCATAAACATTATTAAAAGCCCCTGATATAGTATCAGACCCTTGATTTGAAGAACCATTATAATCAGGCTTTTGAGAATTAATATAATCATTCAGTAAAGAATTACCTTCAGAAGTTTGTCCACCTGAAGCTATATTTCCTGAAGCAGTTCCCTTCATATCTTGATCACCTAAATAATCACCAGTTGTACTAAAAATAATATAACTATTTTCATCCTTAAAAACAAAGTTTGAATAAATTAACTGAGATTTATCGAAAGATATATTAGCACCGTTAGGGTAATACTTGGTAAGAGATTTATCAGAAATAATTTTATCAGTTTTCAAATCATAGCCATAAGTATTAGTTGTATCTTCAGTGTGTAAAAAATGTTTATATTCATTATAGATATACGTTGGATGTTGTTTTGAAGAGTAAATAAGTAAAATATTATCAACTTTAAAAACAGCAATATATTCCCAAAGAGTAATAAAGTTATCATTACCAGTTAAATTAATACTATAATCAAGAGTACCAAACCTAAAATTAAAAAATTTATCAGGTTCTTTAACCATTTTATTAAGTATAACTTCTCCATTAACATCAATAATATCAAAATTATTATATATAATTTCATGGTCTTTATCTTCAGAATTTAAATATTTAGTTAAAGTTAAATAAGAATTAATTCTTTCTAATTTACTAAAACCAAAAGGATTACCACCATAATTAAAAAGACAACGAACAGCATTAGTATTAAAAATTAATTTATCGTTAGAACTATCATAGCTATAACTATTATTATCGTTAAATGCAAAAACACCATAAGTAATACCGTCTCTAAACACAAATACATTAGAAAATTGAGAAGAATTAATATCGGTATTTTTATAAGTATTACCACCAATAATAAAAGCAATATATTCATTGTTATAAATAAAATCATAAGTAGAATAACTATCATTAAAATTACAATAAATTAATGTATTAAACGAAAATAGAATTAAAACTGATAATATCAAAATCTTCTTTGTCATTTGTAAAACCTTTCTAATAAAAAATAAGGAACAGCTTTTTTATTGCTGTTCCTTTTTCTACAAACTGCAATAAAAATAGGGACATTATGCAGAGTGTAAAATGCTTGATAAGAAGCCAATTCCTTTTCTGATAGCAATAAATCCTATCATTACAGGGATAACTATTGGTAATAAGCTAGTAATTTCTGTTAAAACACCAGCTAACATATCACCAGTTACGATTTTTGATAAAACAGATGTTGCTGTTGTAGTTGCTCCTGATTCCATATTCACATGCTCCTTTCTCTTACGTAATCTAAAAGAACATATTGAAAAACTTATATGAGAAGTAGCATAAAATGACAACTATAAAGAATAATAGAAATGATGTAAATACACCTAACTGACTATGAATTGCAGTTAGCAATTCTAGTTCATTCATAACTACATTATTAACTACATCATTTATAATTTCATTTGAGACTTCTTCCATAAAATGTCTCCTTTCTGCTCTCTTTGTCTTTAGTAAAATTTGTTGTTGCACAAATTTAAAAGCAACGCATGAATGAAAAAAATATATACTACAAATCTAAGGAACAAATGTAGGAAGGTTGCTCCGTCTCATGCGCCGACGGGCTGTTTTCTAAACCGTTTCGCCGGTTTATCACGAATAATATGTGGGGCTACACGAGTAACAGTTCACTAATGAACTATTACTCTTGTAACTGCCTATAATAAATCAATTAATGATGATGATTTGTTCATATATCTAATATTGAAAAGTTACATTTTCTAGTGCAACGTTCCAATTATTATTAGTAAATTTTAATTCAAAATCAATTAGGCAATTTTGTAAACCTTTGACTTTGCCACTTTGTATATCTTTTGTAAGTTGACTATTTAATTTATTATCAAAACTAAAAAATCTAACTGGATTGTTTTCTTTATCTAAAACATTCACAACATAAAAATATTGTTCATCTGCTGGAAGCTCTTCAGCATTTTTTCTTCTAATACTATCAATTTTTAAAAACTTAAATTCATCATTTAATTTCATTTTTAACATACTCCTTTTTAAAAATACACGTATTACGTGTTTAATTTAAAAATATTATACACGCATTACGTGTAAATGTCAATACACGTAATAAGAATATTTTATAATTTGTTGAGAGGTGAAGAAAATGTTAGAAACATTAAGAATAAGAGATATAAGAGAAGATAATAATTTAACACAAAAAAGAATAAGTGAAATATTAAATTGCACTCAACAAACTTATTCAAGATATGAAACAGGAGAAATAACAATAGATATATTTAATCTAATAAAATTAGCTAAATACTATAAAACATCAACTGATTATTTGCTAGGACTAACGGATGAAATTAAACCATACAAAAGAAGAGGGGAATAAAATAAATGATAATTATAATATTGGCTATTACAATAGTAACATTATTAGCAATATTAGTAATAGACGCGATTTTTACACCGCAAAGAACAATAATAGAAAATCAAAAAGAAGTTAATAATCAAAATCTATTTGATGAATCATATTACTATTCAAATACTTACAAAAAAATAGAAAAACAAAATGACTATAATGAAGACTTAGAAAAATATATTTCAAAAGAATATATAATGACAAGAACAGAAAGAAAATTTTATATTGAATTAAAAAAAATAACAGATGAACTAGATATGACAATTTTTCCACAAGTAGATTTAGAGAGAATAATAAAAGTAATTGATAATAATTATAGAGATAGAAACAGAATAAAATCAAGAAATATAGATTATACAATAGTAAAAAACACAAATTATAAAATTTTATGTTGTATAGAATTAGACGACTATACACATAACACCAGAAAAGCACAAAAAGCTGATAATTTTAAAAATGAATTGTTTGAAAAGGTAAAAATACCTTTACATAGAATAAAAGTAAATAGTTATTATGATACAGAAGAAATTAAAAAAATATTACAACAAGATTTATTAAAAAACTGAAAATCCCTGTGTCACTGGTTCGATTCCAGTTCGAGGCACCAACAAAAAAAGTCCTATTTCTAGGGCTTTTTTATATTTGTAAGGGGACTAAATTTTTTATTGTACAAATGGAACAATTAGGAACTGTCACTAAATGAGGCAAGAAAAGAGGGTAGCAATTTGCTACCCTCTAAAAGGAGTTCTCAGAAGACATTCCAATCCTATTGGAATGAAAACAACTTTAGTGCGCGATAAATTTATGTTATCACGGCACGAATTGATTTCCCTGTCGGGATAAATACTATCCCAACGGTATAAAGCTGATTTAAAATTATCAGCAATTGTGATTCAGCTGCTTCGTCGCCGTAGCAGCAGAATCTTTCAAAGCATCTATACTCATTCAGATGAGTATAGAAAGAATCTCCGGCCTTCCGGAGAAGCTCGTAATAAAAAGATGATCCACCCCAGATTATGGGGGGAATCTGTCCCTTACGTATGTAAGGGAGAATTGCTTCAAACAACTCTATATGCGGAGCATAGGAGAGTTGTTTTTTTACTGCCAGTACTTGGCGCTCAAAAGAGCGCCAATAGTACTGGTGTACTATTTTGAAGTGGCTATGCCGCTCCATTTGCTCTGCTATTTTAAGCAGAGTGCTAATTTGATTTTTCATGCAAACTCCTTTTGGGTTTATAGCCCGGTTATTAATAGCATACGCTATTGTATTTATCATATCACATACTTTACATAAAGTAAAGAGTTATGCGAAATTTAAAAGGTATAAATTAAAATTATTGACATAAAACTTTTTAAAATAATTGACTTGTTTTATTAATTAATATATTCTATAGGTATAAAATAAAAGGAGGATAAATATGAAGAAAAAGATAAAGATTTTTTCTATATTATTAGTAGTTATTATACTTATATCAACCATTTTAATTATAACTTTAAATAAAAAAGAAACAGAATTAAGAACGATAAAATCACAAAAAGAATTACTAAAAATATATGAAGGAGAAACTAATCAGAACTTAAAAGAGAATTTGATTGGTATTATTACAATGCCATTTTCGATTCTTGATTATCCAAGCAAATACTACTATTATGATGATATTGCAAAAAGTGACGGGATACTAGATGCTGGAGTTGACACCATTATAAGCAATAATACATCAAATTCTGAATCAAGTAGTTCAAGTTCAAGCACAAAGAGCTATTCTACTACTAATATACAAGTTGAGAATGTAGATGAAGCAGATATTGTAAAAACGGATGGAGACTATATTTATTCAATATCAGAAGAAAATGTTGTAATAACAGATGTTAAAGATCCTAAAAAACCAACAATAGTATCTAAATTTGCAATTGCAGACAATAGTATACCTGAAGACTTAATATTATACAAAGACAAGTTAATTGTAATATCTGAGGGAGAAACAACAGGAAATTCATATTATAGAAATGCGAATACAACAGTTGAAATTTATGATATATCATCAATAGAAAATCCAGTTTTAACTAAAAACTATACAATGAATAAACCATATTATACATCTAGATGTATAGATAATGTGTTATATGTAATTTCAACAGGAAGTCTAAAAAAAGCTGACAATGATGAAATTGATATAAGCTATACAGAAGATGGTATGGAAAAAAGTTTAAATCTTGAAAATATTAAATATTTAAAAGATTTGAAAACAAGAAAACAAACGCTGATATCAGTAGTAGATTTAAACAATGAGAGATCAGATATTAAGATTGACTCATATCTAATGGATATATCAAATGCTTATGTGTCTGAAAACGCTATATATTTGTTGAATGAAAAATATAAATATGAAAGCTGTATTCCAAGTATAAAATCTATATTTGGATTAAAGGGAGTATTTGGATTAGCTGATTATGAAACTGACGGAGAAAATGGATATTGGACAGAAATATATAAATTTGATATATATAAAAATGGAAATGTAAAATACAGTGCAAAAACTAAAATAGAAGGAAAAACCATAAACCAATATTCATTAGATGAAAAAGATAATCATTTAAGAATTGCTTTATACAATAATAAAGGTTCAAGAGTTGCAATCTTTGATGAGAAATTGAAACAAATAGGAATATCTAACTATGTTGCAAAAGGAGAAACAATGTATTCATCAAGATTTATAGGAAACAAAGTTTATTTTGTAACATATAAAACAATGGATCCACTATTTGTAATGGACTTATCAGATGAAACAAATCCAAAAGTACTTGGAGAATTAAAAATACCTGGATATAGTACATATTTACATCCTTATGATGAAAATCATATAATTGGAATTGGAATGGAGACAAAAGAAACTGTAAGGAGAGATTACAGTGGAAAAGTAATTTCTACAACAGCAAAAATTGTAGGAATGAAAATGGCTCTATTTGATATTTCAAATGTAAATACACCAATTCAAATTTCAAGTGTAGTAATAGGAGACAGTAGAACAACATCAGCAATATTAACAAATCCAAAAGCACTATTATTTTCAAAAGAAAAGTCTTTAATTGCAATACCTGTAAATAATTATAGTGACGATTTTGAAATAAATGATTCGGATTCATATTCATCATTAGTAAATAATTATTCAAAATATAATAAGCCTTATATAGCAGAGGGATATTTTGTATATAATATAAACATACAAGATGGATTCAAGCTAAAAGGAATCATAACTCATGAAAAGGAAAAAAATACATACTATAACAATACTACTAAACTTTTAAGAGGATTATATATAGATAATAATTTATATACAGTATCTGAAACAGCAATAAAAGTAAACGATCTTGATTCATTAAAACAAGTAGGTGAAATAAAGATAAAAGAAGTACCAACAAATACAACTGAACAATCAGATAGGAAAGACGAAAATGATACAATTGTGCTAGATGAAAAAGATGAACATAAAATTGAAAACAATACAATTGTTATAGAATAAGTTGAAGGAGGAATATAAAATGGAAGAAAACAATAAAGAAAAATCTACAATAGGAATAGCAGGATTTGTTCTAGGAATAATTTCAATACTTTCAGCACTATTCTGGTATATAACACTACCATCAGGTATACTTGCGATTATATTTGGAGCAAAATCAGTAAAAAGAATAGGAAGTAAATTAGGAAAAGCTGGATTGATAATGGGAATAATTGGCTTATCATTATTTGCATTTATATATATAAGCATAATACTTATACTAATGCTTGCAAATCTATAAAGTTACTATATAAAAATTCATAATAAAGTCAAAACATCATAAAATGTAATGAAAGGAGAGTTACATTTTATGATGTTTTTTAAAATGCAAGGATTAGGAAATGACTATGTATATATAGATTGTACTAATAAAAAAGAACCAATTGATGTAAAAAATCTAAGTAAAAAACTAAGTGACAGACATTTTGGAATTGGTTCAGATGGATTAATTTTATTGTGTAAAAGTAACATTGCTGATTTAAAAATGAGAATGTTTAATAAAGATGGAACCGAAGCACAAATGTGTGGAAATGGAATCAGATGTGTAGCAAAACTTGCTTATGAATTGGGGTTAATAGAAAGAGAAACGGCAACAATAGAAACACTTTCTGGAATAAAAAGTTTAAAACTTAATATAACTAAGGGAAAAGTAAATAATGTAGAGGTAGACATGGGAGAGCCTATATTAATACCTGAGAAGATTCCTATAATCAAAAACGAAAGTGTTAGAATTGAAGATAAAAAAATAAAAGCGAAATTTAAAATAAATAAAAAAGAATTTGAATTTACGTGTGTATCAATTGGAAATCCACATGCAGTTACATTTGTAAAGGATTTATCAAAGATAGAAATAAATATGTATGGACCAATTTTTGAAAATTTAAATATATTTCCAGAGAAAACCAATGTTGAATTTGCAGAAATAGTAGACAAAGATAATATAAAAATGAGAGTATGGGAAAGAGGAACAGGAGAAACATTAGCTTGTGGAACAGGAGCATGCAGTTCGGTGGTGGCAGGTTATTTAAATAATTTTACAAATAGAAAAGTTAATGTTGAACTGTTAGGAGGAAATTTAGGAGTTGAATGGAGGTCAAATAATCATATATATATGAATGGACCTGCGGTAACAGTATTTAAAGGAGAGTGGATAAATGAGTAAAATAAATAGCAATTTTTTAAATCTTCAAAATAACTATTTATTTGTGACTGTAGCAAAAAGAGTAGATGAATTTAAAAAGAAGAATCCAGAAAAAAAGTTAATTAACCTAGGAATTGGAGATATAACTTTACCACTTCCAAAAGCGGTAGTAAAAGCTATGCAAGATGCTTGCAAAGAAATGCAAGAAAAAGAAACTTTTAGAGGATACGGGCCAGAAACTGGGTATGACTTTTTAAAGGAAAAGATTATAAAAAATGATTATCTGACTAAGAATATAGAATTTAAAAAAGATGAAATTTTTATATCAGATGGAATAAATTCGGATATATGTAATATCAGTGATATATTTGATGTGAATAATATTGTAGCAGTTCAAGATCCTGTGTATCCGGCATATTTGGATACAAATGTTATTGCAGGAAGAAGCGGAGATTTTCATATAACAAACTATGAAAATATAATATACTTGGTATCTAACAGCCAAAATAATTTCATACCAGAAATTCCAAAAACAAAAGTTGATTTAATATACTTATGCTATCCTAATAACCCAACAGGAGCAGTACTTACAAAAGCACAACTAAAAGAATGGATTGAATATGCAAAAGAAAATCATGCAATTATTTTATTTGATTCAGCTTATGAAGCATATATTTCTGACCCTAATATTCCACATTCAATTTATGAAATTGAAGGAGCGAAAGAAGTTGCAATTGAATTTAAAAGTTTTTCAAAATTAGCAGGATTTACGGGAATTAGGTGTGCATATACTGTGATTCCAAAAGAATTATATGGGTATAATAGCAAAAACGAAATAGTACAAATAAATAAATTATGGACCAGAAGACAAAATACAAAATTTAATGGAGTATCATATATTACGCAAAGAGGAGCTGAAGCAACATATTTAGATGATGCACAAAATGAAATAAAAGAAAATATCAGGTATTATTTGAATAATGCAAATATAATAAAACAAGGATTAGTGGAGTCTGGATTTGATGCTTATCGGAGCCATAAATTCGCCATACATTTGGGTTAAAGTACCAAACAAACAAAACTCTTGGCAATTTTTTGATGAACTTTTAAATACCAAAAATATTGTAGGACTTCCAGGGAGTGGATTTGGTCCAAACGGAGAAGGATATTTTAGATTAACTGGTTATGGAAGTTATGAAGAAACAATAGAAGCAATTAAAAGAATAAAGTTAGATGTTATATAAGCAATGCTAAAGATTTGCAACTATAGATGAATACTATTTTTTAAAAACTCTTGATTTTATTGGCAAAATATGCTATCATATAAAAGGTACCGTTTACAGGTACTTTCAATACCTTTTACTTAGTTTTAGGGGATAATACTCCAAACTAAAACTCAGCTTAAGGCAAATTAATAATAGGAGGAAAATAAAATGACAAAGGAAAGAAAACAAGAAATTATTGAAACTTATAAAAGAGATGAAAAAGATACTGGTTCTCCAGAAGTTCAAATAGCTCTTTTAACAGAAAGAATCAATGAATTAACAGCTCATTTAAAAGTTCATGTAAAAGACAATCATTCTAGAAGAGGACTTTTAAAAATGGTAGGTGCAAGAAGAAACTTACTTAACTACTTAGCTAAAAAAGATGTTCAAAGATACAGAGACATCGTTGAAAAATTAGGATTAAGAAAATAATTTACAATTTGGACGTTTTGCTTTCATGCCGAACGTCCAATTTTGCGAATATTATATTAAAATCCAATAATTAATGGTATTAAAAGCAATAATTAAAATTAGAGAGTAGCTTGTATTATATGCTACTAAAAATAATAGCACATAATAGAGGTTACGCTAATTTTCATATTGCTTATAATATAAATAAAATAAAAAAGGAGAAAAATTTATGTTTAAAAAATACGAAACACAATTAGCAGGAAGAAATTTATCAATTGAAACAGGAAAAATTGCAGAATTAGCAAATGGTAGCGTAGTAGTACGTTATGGAGAAACAGTTGTTATGGTAAACGTAACGGCAGCAAAAGAACCAAAAGAAGGAGTAGACTTTTTCCCATTATCAGTAGATTATGAAGAAAAGTTATATGCAGTAGGTAAAATACCAGGAGGATTTACAAAAAGAGAAGGAAAACCAACAGACAAAGCTATACTAACATCAAGAGCAATTGACAGACCTTTAAGACCATTATTTCCAAAGGACTTTAGAAATGATACATGTGTTGTAGCAACTGTATTATCAGTAGATCCAGACAATAGCCCAGAAGTATGTGCTATGATTGGAGCATCAGCTGCACTTTCTATATCAGACATTCCATTTGGAGGACCTACAGCAGCAGTAGCAGTTGGATATGTTGACAATCAAATAGTTATAAACCCAACATTAGAACAAAGAGAAAAAAGTAGATTAACATTAACAGTAGCAGGAACACTTGAAAAAATTACTATGATAGAAGCTGGTGCTGATGAAATACCAAATGATACAATGCTTGAAGCAATTAAAACAGCACATGAAGAAATTAAAAAAATATGTAACTTTATTTCTGACATCAAAGCAGAAATAGGAAAACCAAAATTTGAATATAAATCATTTGCAACAGATCCAGAAGTTTATAACGAAATAGTAGCAAACTTTAAAGATAGAATGTATCAAGATGTACAAGCTACAGATAAAACTGTAAGAGATGCAAATATTGAAAAAATCACAGAAGATATTACAGCATATTTTGTTGAAAAATATGGGGAAGAATCAGCAGAAGAAAAGAAAACAGATATTGCAGACAGTGTTCATGACTTAGAAAAAGCATGTGTAAGAGAAATGATTCTAGAAGAACATAAACGTCCAGATGGAAGAAAAATAGATGAAATAAGACCACTTTCGTGTGAAGTTGGAGTACTTCCAAGAGTACATGGTAGTGCAATATTTACAAGAGGACAAACTCAAGTAATGTCTATAGTAACATTAGGAACAAATAACGAAGCACAAGAATTAGATGGATTAGATGAAGAAGAATCAAAAAGATATATGCACCAATATAACTTCCCATCATATAGTGTTGGTGAAGCAAGACCATCAAGAGGACCAGGAAGAAGAGAAATTGGACATGGAGCTTTAGCTGAAAAAGCATTAGTACCAGTTATACCTTCAGAAGATGAATTCCCTTATGCAATAAGAGTTGTATCAGAAGTATTATCTTCAAATGGTTCAACATCACAAGCAAGTATTTGTGGAAGCACATTAGCATTAATGGATGCAGGTGTACCAATTAAAAAACCAGTAGCAGGTATTTCGACAGGATTAGTTACAGATAAAAATGATCCAAGCAGATATATTATGCTTACAGATATTCAAGGAATAGAAGACTTCTTTGGAGATATGGACTTTAAAGTTGGTGGAACTAAAGACGGAATTACTGCTATACAAGTTGACATTAAAATAGATGGACTAACATATGATATAATTAAAGAAGCTTTTGAAAGAACAAAAGTAGCAAGAGACTATATTTTAGACAATATAATGTTACCAGTTATTAATGAACCAAGAAAAGAAGTTTCTAAATATGCACCAAAAATCATGATGGCAAATATAAGTGTTGACAAAATAAAAGATGTTATCGGACCTGGAGGAAAAATGATTAATAAAATCATTGATGAAACAGGAGTTAAAATAGATATAAATGATGATGGAAAAGTTTGTGTATATGCTAATGATTCAGAGAGTGGCAAAAAAGCTATGGATATGATTTTAGACATTGCTAAAATTATTGAAGTTGGCGGAATATATGATGGAAAAGTAACAAAAATAATGCCATTTGGAGCATTTATAAATATTGGTGGAGGAAATGAAGGATTATTACACATTTCTAAAATATCAAACAAAAGAGTAGAAAAAGTTGAAGACGTACTAAGCGTTGGAGATGAAGTGACTGTTAAAGTTTCAGAGATTGATAATCAAGGTAGAATTAACTTAAATATGAAAGACTTAGAAGCTAGCAGTAACAATGAAGAACATAAAGAAAATGAATAATTATTAAGATTTAATTAAAAATTTTAATAATAGTTGAATATTTTTAATAAGATATATATAATAAGTTTATAAACATAAAAAAAGGAGAAAATTATGGAGTACTTATACATTATCCAACAAGCATTAGTGTGGATTATAACAATATTTTGGTTTTATCAATTAGCAATAAGTGTATGCTCATTAGTAAAGTTAAAAGATAAACCAATGTTGGTAAATAAAAACCATCGTTTTATGGCTATTATTCCTGCACACAACGAGGAAAATGTAGTAACAGAACTAATAGAAAGTTTAAAAAAGCAAAACTATCCAAAAGAATTACTTGATATATATGTAATTGCTGACAACTGCACAGATAAAACAGCAGAAGTTGCAAGAAATGCGGGAGCAATTGTATATGAAAGATTTGACCCAAGTAAAAAAACTAAAGGATATGCATTAAATTGGTTTTTAAGACAAAAAATTGATGAAAACGCACCTTATGATGCATTTTGTATATTTGATGCAGATAACATTGTTGACAAAGATTTTATAAAAAATATGAATAAAAAACTTTGCCAAGGTGAAGATGTAGTTCAAGGATATAGAGATATTAAAAATCCAACAGATAACTGGATTACAGCAGGATATGCAATATTCTACTGGACAATGAACCGTTTTTATCACTTAGCAAGATACAATGTAGGTTTATCACCATTAATTAATGGTACTGGCTTTATGGTTAAATTTGATGTTGTAAAACCTGAAGGATGGGTTACAAAAACTCTAACAGAAGATATTGAGTTTTCACTAAAAAGAATAATTAAAGGTAAAAAATTAGGTTGGGCTGTAGATGCAGTAGTTTATGATGAACAACCTTTAGGGTTTAAACAAAGCTGGAAACAAAGAACAAGATGGACAGTTGGACACATGCAATGTATAAAAGAATATACTAAACCATTAGCTGTAGCTGTCAAAGAGCATAAAACTATAATGAACTTTGATGGATTCCTATATATTATAGGAAGTATACCAATGTTTGTATTAACCTTAGTTTTATTAGCAATAAACGTTATTATGTATGCAGGAAATGGTATGACAACAGCAGATTTAGTCGTAAATATGTTAAGATACGTAATACCAACTTTCTTATTACCAATAGGAACAGCAGTATTAATTATGTTACTAGATAAAAGACCAATAAAGCCTATGATAAAAGGATTATTATGTTATCCATTATTCTTAGGTTCATGGATTGCTATAAACTTTAAATGCTTATTTAAACGTGATACTACATGGGAAAAAATTGACCATGTTAGAAAAATTGCTATTCATGAAGTATCAAATGTAGAAACAGAAGAAGTTCAAAATTAACAATTATGGCAAGAAAGGTTAATCTTTTCTTGCCATTTTTTGATGTTATATTTGTAGTAATAAAAAATGGCAAAAAACATTCAAAAATAGGAGTAAAGCTATGGAAAAATCAAAGGAGAAAAGCATGCTTAAAATTTTAATAATTTTAGCAATTACATTATGTGCAATTGCTGGAATAGTGATGTTATCAATAAATTTTTATATAGTAAATAAGACTAAAAATAAAATAATTACAGAGGAACAAGCAAAAGAATTAAAAGACATAGATTGTATTTTAGTGTTGGGAGCTGGAATATGGGGCAATAAACCAAGCCCAATGCTAGAAGATAGGCTATTGCAAGGAATAGCATTATACAATAATGGTACGTCTTCAAAAATAATTATGAGTGGTGACCATGGAAAAGAAGAATATGATGAAGTAAATGTAATGAAGGACTTTGCAATTGAAAAGGGTGTGAAATCAGAAGACATATTTATGGATCATGCTGGTTTTTCAACTTATGATAGCTTATACCGTGCAAAAGAGGTTTTTGAAGCTAAAAAAGTTGTAATTGTTACTCAAAAATATCATTTACATAGAGCATTGTATGTGGCGGAAAAATTAGGAATAGATGCTTATGGAGTTTCTTCAGATCCAAGAACGTATAGAGGACAATTTGTAAGAGAACTAAGAGAAGTTTTAGCAAGAGATAAAGACTTTTTTAAATGTATAGTAAAACCAGAGCCAACATACTTAGGTGATACAATACCAGTAAGCGGCAACGGAGACACTACAAATGATAAGAAATAAAAGTTTATTAATTTATTAAAAGCAATAAAATAGGCTAATTAATAGTATAGATAGATAATGTCGATTTTTGACATACGAATTTGCGTGCAAAATGTGACTAAGTATAGTACAATAATACTAACTTAGTTGCATTTTTTTTAATATGCATACAATTTTCTTAAACATAATTATTTTCAAAATAATATTATAATTGTTTTCTGACTTAGAATGTTTGATCATTGTATATTTATAATATCTAAAAGTAAATATCACATTAAATAGTATTTTAATTCTGTAAAAATTAGATTTCAAAGTTACCCCAAAAATATGAAAAATACAAATTAACAAGGAATGAAGATGTATTTTAATGCGAAAATGCAACTAAAATACAAAATTTAAAGGAGAAAAAATATATGGAGTCAATTAATAACAAAAAACAAATCAAGAAATATCCACCAAAAATGGATATAATATTTCAAGCAATATTTGGAGAAGTAGGGAGTGAAAACATAACAAAAGATTTTTTAGAAAAAATATTAAAAAGAAAAATAGAAAAAATATCCCTAGACCAAAATCCAATATTAAGACGAGAATTAAAAAGTGACAAATTAGGAGTACTTGATATAATAACAGAATTAGATGGAAAAGAAAAATGTAATATAGAAATGCAATTAATAGACAAAAATAATATTATTGAAAGAATGCTATATTATTGGTCAAAAATTTATACAAAACAAATAAAAGCGGGAGAGGATTATAATAAACTAGAGAAAACAATAGTAATATTGATAGCAGATTTTAATATAAAAGGTCTAGAAGAAGTAACGTATCATAGTACGTGGAAAATAATGGAGACAAATTATGCTAAAAAGTTAATATTGACAGATAAATTGGAGCTTGATATAATTGAATTGTCAAAGATAAAGGGTAGAGAAAATGAAAAAGATCAATTGTTAGATTGGTTAATATTTTTAGAAAATCCAGAAAGTGAGAGGGTGACACTAAAAATGGAAGAAAATGAAAATTTGAAAGATGCAGTTGAAAAGTTAAACAAAATAAGTGAAGACGAAAAAATGCAAAGAATAATTGAACTAAGAGAAAAAGCTATAAGAGATGAACATGCAATATATGAAAAAGGTGTAAATGATGGAGTTGAAAAAGGGTCAAAAGAAAAAGAATTACAAATAGCAAAAAACATGTTAAAAAAGGGAATAAAAGAGTCAGATATCAAAGAAATTACGGGATTAACAAAGGAAGAAATTGAAGAATTAAAAAGAAAATAAATAAAATTATAGAGTATCACATAATATGTGAAGTATTTACATATTATATGGTACTTTATTTAGTTAAGTATTGTTGAATTCTTTCAATTCGTATTAAAAGTGATTTGAATAGTATAGACAACCCAAAATAACAGTGATATAATTTGCTTCAAAAGGAGAGAAAATAAATGAAGAAAACAAAGTACTTACACATTGCAATAATTATATTAGGAATAATATTTATATCAATACCAGTATTTCATAGTAACTTATGGTTTGATGAAAGCTATTCAGTAGGAATGGCAAATAAAAGCTTTATAGATATTTGGAACATTGGAAGTAATGATGTTCACCCTATATTGTATTATTGGATATTACATATAATTTATTTAATATTTGGAACAAACTTATATTTATACAGAATAATTTCGGTAATTCCATTAGCAATATTAGGAATTTTAGGGTATACACATATAAGAAAAGACTTTGGAGAAAAAGAAGGTATATTATTTTCATTTTTCACATTTTTTTTACCAATAGCCTCAGTTTATTCAGGTGAAATTAGAATGTATACATGGGCAATGTTATTTGTAACATTAATGGCAATATATGCATATAGAATATATAAAAATTCTAGTACTAAAAATTGGATTATATTTGCAATATTTAGCTTAGCATCAGCTTGCATTCATTACTATGCTTTAGCAACAGCAGGTGTAATAAATTTAATATTATTCATATACTTATTAAAAAAAGGATTAAAACAAAAAAGTTATACAAAAGAATTAAAATGCTTTACTATTTCAGCGATAGCACAAATAGTATTGTACATACCATGGCTACTGTGCTTAATAAAGCAAATATTTGGAGTTGCAAAAGGATTCTGGATCCCAAAACTATCAATTGAAACATTAATACAAACATTTTGTTTTCAATTTACAGGTGACTTAGATACAATGTGTGCACCACAATGGGTATCAATAACATTAGGGTTAATATTATTGGCATATTGTATTTATTGTATTATAATAAATAAAGGAGAAAAATTAGCAGGTAAACTAGCAATAGGAGTTTATTTAATAGTATTTTCGGTAATGGCTATAGTGTCTATTGAGGCACCAATATTTTATCCACGTTACTTTTTAAATTTAACAGGATTGTTTATATTTTTCATGGCTTTCTTTATGGCAAAAGACAAGCAAAAAATATTAACAATAATAGTTTGTGCTATTACATTTTTAACAGCAGTATTTGTTAACTTAAATGTAATTAAAATGAACTATGCTGAAAATAATAAATTGCCAATAGAATATGTAAAACAAGATTTACAACAAGGCGATATGATATTATTTGGCAACAGAGGTAGTGGATTTGCAATAAGCATGCAGTTTGAAAATGTACCAAATTGTTTTTATGACTATGATAACTGGAATGTAGAGCCAGCATATAGAGCATTTGGAAAAGAAATGATATATACAAATAGTCTTGATGTTTTTGAAGACTATAAAGGGAGAATATGGCTAGTAGATTCTGACAATTATAGCATATACGAAAAATTTAAAAAAGAATATGGAGATAAAATAAAGCTTGTAAAACAAGATATTTTCTATACAGAATATCATAAATATAATTATTCAATTTGCTTAATTGAAAAAGATATTTAAAAGGAGAAAGACATTGCAATTATTTAATAATTTAAATTCAACTGATGATATAAAAGTATATTCTTTTGTTGGTCCATCAGGTACAGGAAAAAGCTATAGAGCACAAATGGTAGCAAAAGAAAATAATGTAAAATACATTATTGATGATGGCTTACTTGTTTCTGAAAATAATGTTGTTGCAGGAACATCTGCCAAAAAAGCTCCAACAAAAGTAGAAACTGTAAAAAAAGCAATATTTATAAATGAAAAAGACAGAAATGAAATGAGAAAAGCAATAAGAAAGTATAAACCAGAGTCTATATTGATTCTGGGTACTTCTGATGGAATGATTGATAAAATTACAGAAAACCTAGGTATTCCAAAGCCTTGTAAAAGAATATATATTCAAGATGTTGCTACAGAAGCTGAAATGGAAGAAGCAAGAAGAATACGTACAACACAAGGAAAACACGTAATTCCAGTACCAACTTTTGAAATAAAAAAAGACTTTTCAGGATATATATTAGATCCACTTCAAATATTTAAATTTAAAGGAAAAGGAAATGATCCATATATAGCTGAAAAATCTATAATAAGACCAACATTCAGCTATATGGGAAAATTTACAATATCAGATTCAGTGTTTAGACAAATTGCTGAATACTTGGCAAAACGTTCTGATGCAATACATAAAGTTATGAGAACAAGAGTTGAAAGCACACCAGAAGGACCAATTATATATATGGAAGTTTCAATAAACTTTGGATTTAATATATTAACAGCTTTAAGAGAATTCAAAGATAAAATAAGGAAAGAAATAGAAAGGCTAACAACAATGAGTGTAAAAGATATTACAATTGTTGCGAAAGCTGTATATGTACCAGAAAAAGAGAAAAAAGAAGAATAATTTAAAAAATTGGAGGAAATGATATGTCATTTATAGTAGCAATTGATGGACCATCAGGAACAGGAAAAGGAACTATTACAAAATTAATAGCAAATGAATTAGGACTATTAAATATTGATACAGGAGCAATGTATAGGTGTATAGCACTAACTTGTTTAAGAAATAATATAACAACTATTGAAAAAAAAGAAGAAATCATAAAAATAGCTAAAAATATAAAAATTGAAATGAAAGATGATAAAGGTACATTACAAATATATTTAGACGGAGAAAATGTAAGTGATCAAATAAGAAGTAAAGAAGTATCAGGATTTGTTGCACCAATATCTTCAATTATAGAAGTTAGAGAAATAATGGTTGATCTACAAAGAAAAATGGCAGAAAACAAAGATGTAATAATGGAAGGAAGAGATATTACTACAGTAGTATTTCCAAATGCTAATGTTAAAATATATTTAGATGCTACTGCAGAAGAAAGAGCAAATAGAAGATTTAAACAAAATCAAGAAAAAGGCATCGATATGACTTATGAAGAAGTACTAGAGTCTATAAAAAATCGAGACCATTATGACATGACAAGACCAGTAGGAGCTTTAAAAATAGCTGATGATGCAATAGTAATAGATACAACAAGTTTATCAATTGAACAAGTAAAAGAAGAAGTAAAACAAATTATTTTACAAAAAAAATAAGGAGGAAAAGTAAATATGGCAATTCTATTACCAGGAGGAGCAGGATATATTGGAAGTCATACAGCAGTTGAATTATTGAAAAAAGGAAAAGAAATAGTCATACTTGATAATTTTTCAAATAGTAAACCAGAAGTATTAGATAAAATAAAACAAATAACAGGAAAAGATTTTAAATTTTATGAATTAGACTATACAAATAAAGAAGAAGTAGAAAAGGTTTTTAAAGAAAATAATATAGAAGCTGTAATTAATTTTGCTGGTTATAAAGCGGTTGGGGAATCAGTAAGAAAACCAATAGAATATTATACAAATAATATATGCGGAGCACTAACACTTTTAGATGTAATGAGAAAATATAATTGCAAAAAATTCATATTTAGCTCATCAGCAACAGTATATGGAGACCCAGAAGTGGTTCCTATAACGGAAGAATGTAAAGTTGGTGGAACAACAAATCCTTATGGAACAACAAAGTTATTTATTGAAAGAATACTAGAAGATGTATATAAATCAGATAATGATTGGGATATATGTATATTAAGATATTTTAATCCAGTTGGTTCACATGAAAGCGGATTAATAGGAGAAGAGCCAAATGGAATACCAAATAACCTAATGCCATATATAGTAAGAGTGGCAAGCGGACAGCTAGAGCAATTATCAGTATTTGGAAATGATTATAATACACCAGATGGAACAGGAGTTAGAGATTATATACATGTTGTAGACTTAGCCAAAGGACATGTGAATGCATTAGAAAAATTAGAAAAAGAACAAAAGGGATTATATATTTATAATTTAGGAACAGGAATAGGATACAGTGTATTAGATGTTGTTAAAGCATTTGAAAAAGCGACAGGTAAAACAGTAAAATATAGAATTACTGAAAGAAGACCTGGAGATATAGCAACATGTTATGCAAATCCAACAAAAGCAAAACAAGAGCTAGGTTGGCAAGCAGAGAAAAACTTAGAAGATATGTGCAGAGATTCTTGGAATTATATACAAAAAAATAATTAAAAAATAGCACTTACAACTTAAAAAATTGTAGGTGCTTTTTCATGCAAATTAGCTAGAAAAATGTCGTTAAAGGGTTGCTTTTTATAGAAGAGTATTATAGAATGATAAATGTAAAATTTTATAGATATTTAAGGGGATAATATGAAAGAATTACTTAAAAAAAATAAAAATATTCTTTTGATTTTAATAGACATAATGGTAATAATATGCTGTTATGTAGTAGCAATGTTATTTTTAAATACTAAGATAAATAATTTGCAGAACTTTATGATAGATATGGTAATAGTCGTTATTGTCTATCAAATATTTTTAAATTGTTTTCGTATGTATCAAAACATGATAAGATACGAAGTTGGAAAAGACTATGTGAAATATATAATAAGTGCATCACTTTCAGTAGTAATACTAACACTTATTGATAAAGGATTTAATTTAGAATATATCAATTTAAGAGTAAATGTTTTATCAGGTATTTTAACTGCAGGTACATTTGTAATGTATAGATTATTAGGAAGATCTATAGCTGCAAGAAAAATGTCGAAATATGAAAAAATAAATAAAAACCAAGACAATAAAGCAAATAATTTACTTATAATTGGTGCTGGAATGGGAGCTAGAGAAATTATTATAGCAATAAAAAACAATATGCGAGATAAATACAATATTGTAGGAATTATAGATGATGATATAAGCAAAATAAATCATTATATTTTAGGAGTTAAAGTATTAGGAACAAGATATGACATACCTAAAATAGCCAAAGAAAAAAACGTGGATTTAATATTTTAAGCGAAGAATATCAGGTTGAACTTGACATTGACGAAGAAGTGTTAAAGCGCATTTCAATCGGTTGCGGCGGTGATGTGAGAAAGTCGCTCAACAGCGTTGAAAATTGCTTTTTTGCAACACCTACCGTTGACGGTAAAAAGCATATTGAACTTGACCTTGCAAAGCAGCTTGTTCAAAAAAGTGCAGTTCATTATGATAAAGAGGGCGACGAGCATTACGATATAGTTTCCGCTTATCAAAAGAGTATGCGTGGTTCAGACCCCGACGCTGCGCTTCACTATCTTGCAAGGCTTCTTGAAGCCGGGGATTTGCCGTCGGCTTGCAGACGTCTTATGGTTTGTGCCTGCGAGGATGTCGGGCTTGCTTATCCGCAGATTATCCCGATAGTTAAATCGGCGGTTGATATTGCAATGGCAGTCGGTATGCCTGAGGCTCGTATACCGCTTGCCGATGCTGTTATTCTTGTTGCGACAGCGCCTAAGAGTAATTCGGGCTATGCGGCTATAAATAAAGCGATGGCTGACGTTAAAAACGGTAATTACGGTCCTATTCCACGTCAACTTCAAAACAAGCATTATGACGGTGAGGATGCAGAAGTTAAGGGGCAGTTTTATATCTATCCCCATGACTATCCGAATCATTGGACTTATCAGCAATATTTGCCGGATAAGATTAAAAATAAAAAATATTACGAATTTGGCTCTAATAAAAATGAACAGGCGTTCAAATCTTATTGGGATAAGGTAAAAAATAAAAAATGACGAAAAAGCAGAGAGTATTAAACGTTATAGAACTACTAAAAAAAGAATATCCAAACGCAATTTGCTCTCTTAATTCGTCAAATGCGTTTGAACTTTTGGTTGCTGTCAGGCTGTCAGCTCAGTGTACGGACGCAAGGGTTAATCTGGTAACGCCGGCGCTTTTTGAAAGGTATAAAACGCTTGACGATTATGCAAATGCCGATGTTAATGACATTGAAAATTATATTAAGTCCTGCGGTTTTTATAAAAATAAGGCAACGTCAATTATCGGTATGGCAAAGATGATACGAGATGATTTTGACGGCAGAGTACCCGATAATATTGATGATTTAATCAAACTTCCCGGTGTCGGCAGAAAGACGGCTAATTTGATAGTAGGCGATGTCTACGGCAAGGAAAGCATTGTTGTTGACACTCATATGATTAGAATTTCAAATCGTTTGGGGCTTGTTGATACAAAGGACCCAAAGAAGATAGAATTTGAACTGAAAAAGCTTGTTCCAAGTGATGAAGGCTCTGATTTTTGCCACAGAATAGTTCTTTTCGGTCGTGATACCTGTTCGGCAAGAAAGCCGCTTTGTTCTTCTTGCCCGTTGGCAGATTATTGTAAAAAAGTAGGAGTAAAAGCTAAATGAATTCAAATATTATACTTATCGGAATGCCCGGCAGCGGAAAATCAACCTGCGGTGTTGTTTCAGCAAAAATGTTACTTAAAAATTTTTATGACACCGATTTGCTTATTCAAAATCTTGAGGGAAAAAGTCTACAGGAAATTATAGATAAAAACGGTGTTGAATATTTTGCAAAGGCTGAGGAAAGGGCTATTTTGTCCTTGGATATTAAGGGCACCGTTATTGCGACGGGCGGCTCGGTTGTTTATTCCGATAAGGCGATGGAGCATTTAAAAAGCCTCGGCAAAATTATTTATCTTCATCTAAGCTACGAGGATATGTGCAAAAGAATAAGCAATCTTGAAACACGTGGCATAGTTTTTCAAAACGGCGAAACGCTTGAGGATATGTATAACGAGAGGCTTCCGCTTTATAATAAATGGGCACAGGCGGTAATCAATTGCGGTCAAAATACGGTTGA
>ERZ773131.775-NODE-775-length-25897-cov-54.898731_pt1 | contig 25897 bp, 19 predicted proteins | sample MGYA00511082_ERZ773131 | MGnify/ENA primary metagenome ERZ773131 (study PRJEB29015, sample SAMEA2737813) | human gut metagenome | biome: human gut; feature: human-associated habitat; material: faeces | place: China | collected 2012 ... | reverse complement strand
ACGTGAACCAATTCATTCTCAGAAGTACTGTTGCTATATGATGCAGCCGTTCCATCGCAGCAAGTGAACGATCCATGATATACAGTATTGCCCTCTGCAGCAACAAGCACAGGATAAGCATCAGCATCAGCACCCAAGAGTTGCTGATACCACGCCAGTTCGCCTTCTGATTTGCTTCCGTTGAGCAGGTAAGCCACCTCACCGCTCTTTATCTGCTGTTTGGTGAATGCCTTGACCACGTCCTCTTTTTTCTTTCCGTCTTCGAATGTCAGTCTTTCACTTCCTTCATCAACAGTTTTGAAGTTCTCAGATGAATTATTCAGCAATGCCTCCTTGTTGTAAGCTACAATGCCCTTTGCGGTTAGTGTTTCTACATAACCTATAATGATTCCTGAAGAATTATTTGTATTCGTCACATCTCCATAACTGAATACATTCTGGATACTGCTGTTTTCAAACGTTCGTCCTGCTATACCACCAGCATACCAACCTGTGCTTTTAATCTTGCCATAGTTGGCGCAATCTTCGATACTTGTGAACTGAGCATCACCTATGATTCCACCAATATAGTTATAGTTATCGTTTACAACGGTTCCGTAATTGGTGCAGCGCTTGATGTTTGCTCCATCGCTAGAACCTGCAATTCCGCCAACATTCCATATACCCTTCACGCTAGAGTGATTCTCGCAGATTTCGAGAGTTATCTGGGCAGATCCAACGATACCGCCAGTGACATTTTGTCCTATTACAGTACAATTATCTGTGGTTTTAATGCCCTTTATATGTGCTGGATACGAGTGATTGTATGCATTTGCAAATCCTGCCAAGATACCGGTGCCAGCTGTATTCGTATTTGTTGTGCTCACATTCTCTACCTTGGCATTGTCAAAGATAAGGTCTTGGATAGTCGCATCCTCAGTAAGGCCGAAAAGCCCCACACAGTTTTGTGCTGTCTTGATATAGAGATTGGAGATGGTGTGTCCCTGACCGTCCATCTTTCCCTTCCAGGGATTATCTATGTTGCCTACTGGAATCCAGCTCAAGAGTTCCTTGCCGTCTTCAGCCGCATGGCAGTAGTTGGTAAGGTCGATATCCGCAGTCAGCTTGGCTGAAGCTGATGGGTGAGTAGTTCCAGCTACATCGCCTTCGTCCACGATAGTTCCGTTCACATAGTCGCGGAACCAAGCCAAGTGGCAAGGTTTGGCTATCAGGTACACCCCATTTTCTAGTAAAGGTTTCACAGCCACATAATGTTGGCAACGGTTGCAATAGCCATCCTCATTGCTGTTGTGTCCAAGGGCAGGGTGCTCTGCGTTCGTCACATCAGTCAATTCCTTGGTCAATTGGCTGTCAGAAAATGTCCTTTGGCAGTCCTGGCATTGCCAATATTCCTTGGTTGCCGCTTCGGTGCAAGTAGCGTCTGTTGCAGCGTGGTAATTTGTCGTTCCGTGTTGATACTTGATTGTAGAGCTGGTAGGATTGTTGGTGAAACTACCCGTCACCACCTCATTGGTTTTGCAATTTACAAGCAAATCTTCAGTAGTATAAACAGTATGCTTCGAGCCAATGACAGGATAATTATCTCCATCATTAGCCAGATTTTGTCCCCATTTCGCTTTGCTCGAAGCGTTTTGCTGGAGCAGATAGGCAACAACACCGCTCCTCAGCTGGGCTACTGTAAATCCTGTTGCGTTATCTTCTGAGAGGTTGCCATTTCCGAAGGCTTTAACAGTTTGCTCTTGGCCGTTTGCAGTCAGCTTTGCGCCACTATAGTATGCTACCATTCCTTCAGTAGTAGCCTTTTTGAGAGAAGAGCCAAAAGCCATGCCTATATTTTGCGTGCTCATCGTGGCAGAAACATTGCCATAGCTGAACACGTTCTGTATCTTGCCTTGGTCTACAAAACCAACCATGCCAGCAACACAATTTGCACCTTTTACATCTCCATAGTTGGCGCAGTCTTGGATTGTTCCGCTATTGAAAAGACCCACCAAACCACCAGCAGTCCAATTTGATGCCGTTACATTTCCATAGTTGGCACAGGCGGTTATGGAATTATCAGTTGTCTCGCAGAAGCCAAAAAGGCCGCCGACATTTCCCTTTCCTTGTACCGTGGCGTAGTTCACACAGTTGCAGGCGTTACCATCAAGTCTACCTGCAATACCGCCAGTAGAATACCCTCCCCCTATCTTGCAAGTTCCTGATATTTTGATATTTTGAAGGGTGCTTCCATATCCTGCATCACCAGCCAAAATTCCTGTGTATTGTTCCGTATTTGTCACATTTGCATACTCAAAGGTTAGGTTCTTGATTGTGCTTTGATCGGTAGAACCGAAAAGCCCCATATATCTCTGGTTTGCATTGATATAAAGGTTGGTGATGTTCTTTCCATTGCCGTCGAAAGTACCATTGTATTTTCCAATAGGCACCCAGCTCTTTTCGCCTATATTTTTAGAGGCGTCCTCCGCATGGCAGAACTCTGCCAAGTCGATATCAGCAGTCAGCTTGGCTGAAACTGATGGGTGAGTAGTTCCATCTGCTTCGTCTTCGGCCACAATAGTTCCGTTCACATAGCCGCGGAACCACGCTAGTTCGGCAGCTGTGGATATCTGAAAAGGAGTGTCTACTCCATTACCAATGGAAGGTCTGGAAGGCGTTTGTGCCCATGCCCCCCCATAAGGCATGAGGATAGCCATCACGAGCAGCAGCATCGTGACGAGCCGATTCGATTTGTGTAATTGTTTCTTTTTCATACACGTTTTGTTATAAATGATTAATGTTAATATTTTGTCTTATATATCTGCTTGCCAGTTTATCGCAAAGATCAGGAGCTTTCCTCTATGATGGGATAGGCTTCGCTATCATGTCCATTGGATCATCAGAGCGAAGATGATTCCTGGAAACATTAGAGGCTTGTCTGTATGATGAACAGGTATGTCAGACAGCAAACCGGCATGGCTCCAATCTAGCAATCATGCTGCAAATATACAAAAAATAATTGAAATAAGGTGTCGCATTCCCATGCCTAGGTGTCGCATTCCTATCATTTAGGTGTCGCATTGGTGGGGGAATGCGACAACTAAAAGGGATTTTTTCGATAAAAATGTCGCTTCTCTCTGGTGTTTTACAAAAATTAGCAATTTAGGCTTCCTGTCATCCGGAGCAGCTTTTGTAGCCGGATAGTCACTCTTTTCCGTCTCTCAGAGCCTCCCGAAAGTCCATTTTGCGTAATGCCAACAATAAGAAAAAAGGGGCAGCATGTTCGTTATGCTGTCCCTATATGTAACATTTGTTAGCCTGTTTTGATTTAATCTTCCGCATTCTTTCGAAAGATAGAATTGTAAAGATTATGTATCTTTTTGGGTGTTTATATACGCCTCCAAGAATACAGCTTTTATCCAAAAGTCAAGGCAAACAATGGCTGGCTGCAAGTCCGTTAGGCGTTATGGAGATACGCCTAGCGGACTTGCGAACCTGTATTACGGACTTACGACACTGCACCATTTGTTTATACGAACAGGTCGTCCATTGTAATTTGTACTTGAGCCAAGGCTGCATACTGTGTAAGGCGCACGCCAAAAGTAGTAATCATCGTTGGGATAATGCCACTTTTTATCCCTGTTTCTGCCACGAAATCTGCCATACGATTACGAATGCGCATATCCTCCTCCTTAGTGATCGTGTAAGGCATCTGCGAATACTTGATTTCACATAGATTCACGAGATTATCGGCACGTTCTATCAGTAAGTCGATTTGCGCAGCTGGCTTTGAAACCTTACTTCGCCAAGAATAATACTCGGTATGGATTTGGTCTATCCCCAAGAAATGCTTGATTTGAGGAATATGCAACATACAAACTCGCTCAAAAGCCAAGCCATACCAAGTATTTTGACGAGGTTTTCCCATCAAGTGAGTCCAATATCCCGTGTCCGTCGTACCAGGATGGCAAAACGTCATATAAAATAATGTATAGAGGTCGGTGAGCTGAAAGATTTGATCTTTCTGCTTTATCTTCTTATCCCTGGTATTATACCCTCTTACGAAATCGCAATTTATCAATCCACTAAGAACCTTTGTCAAAGTTCCACCCGATTTCAGCTTCAATTTCTCCATGATTTCCTTTCGGGTCATACCTTGTCTGCATGAGGCAAGTGCCTCTATGACATGCATATAGGACTCAGAATTTCTAAACAAAGACGAATATAGTCTTCCATATTCTCGCTTCAGTTCAGCGTGGGATGAGAAAAACAATCTGTCGACATTCCCTTCCACACCTTGCTTTTTATCCAACAAACTGAGATAATAAGGCACCCCACCAAGGATGCTATATATCTGAAGGATAGAAATGCGAGTCCATGAGAATCCATAAGCTTGCAGCATCAGTTCCGTCTCACGAAGAGTAAAAGGAGCAAGATACATCTCGTGCGTTATCCTATTATGAAGCCCACCATGACTATCTATCAGATTGGCTATCATCCACGACGTGGCACTGCCACAAACGATAAGCATGATTTCACTTTGGTAAGCTGCCCATCCGTTCCAAAAGTGCTCAAAAGCCTGTTGGAAACCAGATTTCGGCGTATCCAAGCATGGTAGTTCATCGATAAAAACAACGAGTCGTTCTCCTTTCATTTTTGCCTTTAACAACTGTTTCAATGCCTCAAAAGCCTCTGTCCAATTCGTAGGAATAGGCTGTTTGGAATCTCCATATTCCCTCAGCGCAAACCCGAAATTAGAGAGTTGCGCCTCTGCTGGTGCCTCTATAGACCCAGACATATCAAAGGCAAACTTATCACGGAAGAGATTTCTCACAAGATAAGTCTTGCCGATACGACGCCTGCCATATACAGCCACAAACTCAGCTTTGCCAGAATGATAATATTCTGTCAACAGCTCGATTTCTTTCTTTCGTCCGATAATTTGCTCCATACCTTTTAAATCTAACTTTAATGATGGTGCAAATATAAGATAATTATCCGAGAAAAACAAGGATTCTATAGCCAAATCGATGAATTTTAACTCGATTTGGCTAAAGAATAGGTTATACTATAGCCAAATCGAGCAATTTTCCTTTGATTTGGCTATAGAACACCTTGCTGATTGCTATTATTCCCCTGGGCTAAGAGCTTTTGAGCTTTCAGCCCGTGCCGTACAGTTCTTTAAGACTTACACAGGCAAGATTTTGAGAATCTGGGGGAATTTTAGGCAAAAAGATTTTGAGGAAAAGAATATTTTATGTATATTTGCCCCCAATTGTAACATCAACAAGTAAAGATTTTGAATATATTCATTATGAAACAAAGGAATACAGACATCGACTGGATAAGAGCCATACTCATTATTCTCATGATATTGATTCATATCGTGAGTTTCGGCAACGCATACCCCCATCTCAAGGCAGGCATTCTCTCGTTCATGATGCCTACCTTCCTCATCATCACGGGCTATCTCGTGAATATTGAGAAAAGCCCAAAGGAGATGGGAAGATACCTGATGTGTCTCGCTTTGCCTTACGTCATCATGGTGACAGGATTCTCTGTCCTCTCCTATTTCATGCCGGTGAGAGATGGCATCACGGAACTGTCACTCTCTCAGATTTGTGAGAAGATATTCGTTACTTCCATCGGTCCCTATTGGTTCATTCAGACCATGATTATCTGCGGCATTCTCTATTACGTCAGTTTCAAGGGAGCAACCTGGGGAACCCTCAGACAGGGAAAAACGACGATGAGCACCACCACAAGCCTCTTTATCTTCGCCACCCTACTCCTGCTCCTGTCCAAGACACCCGCTCTTTCGCCTAGTGCCGCCACCTATTATTTCATCGGAGCGGTACTCAGACAATGCCATATCGGCTTTGACAGAATTTTCCGTCCTTCACCGGTTGCCCTGCTGCTCTGGATCAACTTGCTGGGCTTAGAAGAATGGTACGACTGGGGCACGCTCGCCATCGTCTTCTCCTGCTGGTGCTGCATTTCATCCCTGATGTGGATACACAGCCTCATCAAACGCCTACAGGATAATACCTGCGTCCGAAAGACAGAAGACACCTTATTATATATAGGCCGCAACACGCTGCCCATCTACCTCTTCCACCCCATCTTTACGATGGCAGCCAAGTTTTATCATCCCCTCTTTAGCTGGGACAGGAGCGAAATCTGTTTTGCCCTCGTTACCATCTTCATCGCCATTGCCGGAAGCATCGGCATCGCCAAGATGATGGAGAAGACCCATCTGGCTTATCTCTTCGGAAAAGGAAAGATGCTGAGATAAATAATACCACGATATATTTGGTAATTTGGAGATTTTGAAGTACTTTTGCAACATGAATATCAAGAACAAGATAAATAATATGGATGATGCCAAGCGAGAGAAGCTGGGCGAAGTCATCAGATTCGGAATCGTAGGCGGACTGGCTACGGTACTGCAATATGTCATCTACCTGGCTATGATGCCAGCACTGACCCATTTCATCCCCAACATGGGCGACCACAGTCTGGCTACCACAGCCAACACCATCGCCTACATCGTGAGTTTCATCTTCAATTTCATCGCCAGTACCCGCTATACCTTCAAGGTAAAGGCGAATGCCAAGCGCGGAGCAGGATTCACCCTCTCCCACATCGTCAACTACTCGATGCAGACCCTCTGCCTCAACCTCTTCGTAGGCTTGGGTCTAGCCAAACAGCTGGCTATGATACCCACCCTCTGCATCTGCATCCCGGTAAACTTCCTCCTGGTAAGGTTCTTCCTGAAGAAATAAGGGGATTCCCCAAACACGATAAAAGAAAGATATGAAAAAGATATTCGATATTTTTAAAATCAAGAAAGAGGAAAGAGTTTCAGCACTCGTCGCACTCATCATAGCATGTACCCTCAATGCCCTGACTGTCATCAAATACCACAGCCAGTTCTCGCAGATTACAGATAATTATCACAAACTCTTTGTCAAGACCTTCCATGTGGCAGGTTTCGACCCGCTTACCTATAGCATCGTATCTCACTGGGACACAGAATATAACGTATACCGCCACCCGCTGCTGGCGTTCTTCATGTATATCCCGAATCAGATAAATCAAGGATTGATGATGCTTACCGGCATCAACTGCGTTCAGTTTGTCGTGGGAGCTATCCTGGTGTTCTGCGCCTTCTATTCCTTCATTTTCCTTTATCGTATATTCAGAGAAGTGATTGGTACAGAGCGTTTTGATGCCAATCTGCTCTCTGCCTTCTATTTTTCTTTCGCCTATGTGATGGTTTCAGCGATGGTACCCGACCATTTCATCATGTCGATGATCATACTCCTCTGTACCCTGTATATCACAGGCGTATGCATGAAGAAAGGCAGACAGCTTACCATCTGGCAGACTATCCTGCTCTTTGTATTTACAGCGGGCGTATCGCTCAACAATGGTCTGAAGACCTATCTTGCCGCCCTCTTCACCAATGGCAGAAAGTTCTTCAGTATCAAATACTTCCTGATAGGAGTTATCCTTCCTGCAGCCCTCATGTGGGGCTTTGCAAGATGGGAATACCGCACCTTCGTATGGCCTAAGGAGATGGCAAGACACGAGGCTAAGATGAAGAAAAACAAGGAAGCCACAGCCAAGATTTACCAGCAATACCGCGACAGCACTGGCGCGAAAGACTCGGCAAAGGTAGAAGCTGCCGTCAAGAAAATCATCAAGGATAAAGCGCATGCCAAATATGTTCGTGACCATAAACAGATATGGAACAAGAACACGGGCAAGCCTATCGCCAAGGGCGAATTCATGAACTGGACCGACAAGACGACCTCCCGCTCGCAAACTCTGGTCGAGAATTTCTTCGGTGAAAGCATCATGCTGCACCAGCAGAACCTTCTGGGCGATGTATTGCGCAACCGTCCGGTTATCGTGAAATACCAGTCTGCGCTCAATTATGTGGTAGAGGCATGCATCGTTGTGCTTTTCTTACTTGGCATCCTTGCCGGAAGAAAATCAAAGTTTCTCTGGCTCACCCTGACATTCTTCCTGATGGATGCTGCCCTCCATATCGGTTTGGGCTTCGGTATCAACGAGGTATATATCATGACTGCCCACTATATGTATGCCCTTCCTATCGCCATCGCCTTCCTGGCGCTCAAGGCAAAAGGAAAGAGCCTGAAATGGGGCTTCAGAGGATTGATGCTCGCCATCACCCTCTATCTGTGGATAAGCAACGGATATCTGCTGGTAGGCTACATGCTAGGATAAATATTAGCAAGAAGCCTTGATCCAACGGATGATATCCTCATGCTCCATATCAAACTTACGGGCAAAGAGGCGGTTGCTTTGTTCCAGCTCCTCTTTGTCTGCCAAAGTCCAGACGTATGGATTGCCCCGTTTCCAGTCGATAAGTCGCATGCAGCCCTCATATTCATCTTTTTCTGAATACAAGGCGGCCCGGAAATCGGGATGATTCCATACCAGGGTCTGCAGGAAGAACTCATCAGGGCAGAAGGTATAATTGAATCTTTTCAATACAAACGGCTTCTGGCTCACCACATACTCCACGCATGCCTGCGTGATGCTCACCCAGTTGGCACCCTTGGCAAAATCCATCTTCTGGCGATGCAGGAACGGCATGAGCAGCATCGAAAGATATTTATTCAGTCGCCTGGTAATGGCATTCAAAGCCCCATACTTCGAGCGGGTAAGACTGGTAAATAGCCAATAACGCATCATCTTCCGGCGGCAATCCCATTCAAATTCCTCACCATGATTGATGCCCACAAACTCCTTACCCTGATGCTCCTCAAAGAACTGATGGATGTAATCCTGCGATTTGATAGGTAAATCCTGACCACTCAGCAGATGGTAGTAGGCATAAGGTCCATGCTTCAAAGCCTCCTCGAAAAGCACATACTCCGCCTTAATCTGGCTCAGATTTCCCCAACGCACATCCACCCTCTGTTCCAACACAAAGAGGCGTGCCTTGGAAAGAACCAGCGGTTCGGCACCATCCAGCATATCCGACTTCCGGTCGATATGCAGAAATATATCATTGCGCTCATCATCGAGCATCGACAGCAATACCCTCAGAAGCGGTAAACTGCCATGAGCCATTATCAAAAAAGCATGTTTCATTGTCATTATTTATCTTTATTATCCAACTGTCCGTCCTGATGACTTTTTCATCATCATTGCGACAAAGATACACCAAATAAAAGAGAATACAAAATAAAACTCCGTTTTTATCAGAAAAAAGACACAAAATAGAGCCTTTCTTTTTGAATATTCAGAAAAAACAATTACTTTTGCAGCGCTAAGAAGGAGATGCGGCATGCATCAGCCCAGCAAAAAAATAATCAGAGAATGAACAATATATTTAGAATTAAAAAAGAAGAAAGGCTCTTTGCCTTGATTACACTCATCGTTATCATCGCCTTCAATGTGCTGATGATAACCTATCATTTTGATGATTTCGGCAAACCGAAAGCAGGATTCTGGACGCTCTTCACCAAGAACTTTCAGATTTCAGGTTTCGACCCCTACACCTACCTTACTCTCTCGAAGTGGAAGGTGTATTACACGGAGTATCGCCATCCCATGCTCCCTTTCTTCCTCTATCCTTTCTCGCTACTGAACGGCTGGCTGATAGAACTCACCTCCCGCAACTGGGCAACTTCCATCGTGGCGGTGATGATGACATTCTTCTCCACCTACTCCACCCTCTTCTTCAGAAGAATCTTCAGAGAGGTGATGCAGCTGAAGGCTATAGACAGCAATGTGCTCACAGCGATGCTTTTTTCCTTTGCCTACGTGCTGCTCGTCACCTTTGTAGATGACCATTTCGGCATGTCGCTTTTCTTCCTGTCGATGACACTTTATCTGGCAGGCAAACAGCAGCAGGAACACCGCAGCATGCCTTGGTGGCAAACAGCCCTGCTCTTTTTCTTCACGGCAGGCATCACGCTGAGCAATGGCGCCAAGACCTTCCTTGCCGCCCTCTTTACCAATGGCAAAAAACTCTTCCGCCCGAAATATCTGGCATTGGGCATCATCTTGCCTACCCTTCTGATAGGTGCTGCAGGCATCTACCAGAATAAGGCATTCATTATTCCTAATCGCCTGGAAGGAGAACGGCTCGTGGCTCAGAAAGCTGCGAAAGACAGTACTTTTAGGGCAAAAATGGACCAGAAACAGAAGCACGATAAGGCTATCGCTGGCAAAAATATCCAGAAACGGGGCATGCTCTCATGGGCAGATATGTCTATCTCCCGTTCTGAATCATTGGTTGAAAACGTTTTTGGCGAATCGCTTATTCTGCACAGAGAACATCTGCTGGAAGATATCCACAGCCATCGCCCGATTTTCGTGAAATACCAGACCCCTATTCCTTATATCATAGAGGGAATCATCGTGATTCTGCTGTGTATGGGCTTTTGGATGGGAAGAAGATCGGCCTTTCTCTGGCTCACAGCCTCATGGGTGGCATGCGATGCCTTCATTCATCTGGTCATGGGATTCGGACTGAACGAGGTTTATATCATGGCTGCCCATTGGGCGTTCATCATTCCAATCTGTATCGGATATATCATCAGAAACTGTAAGGAGAAATATCTGCCTTATCTTCGTGGAACACTCGCAGTTATCACCATCTTCCTGTTCTTCTATAACAGCACGCTGATATTCCAGTATCTCACAAGATAAAAAAAGAGAACCCGACAAGATAAAAAAGTATCTTAGATTAAAACCATCATGCTGAAAATAAGTATCTTAACCCCTATCTATGGAGTAGAAAAATATATCGAACAGTGCGCCCGTTCACTGTTCGAGCAGTCGTATGCGTCTATCGAATACATCTTTGTAGATGACTGTACCCCTGATAAAAGCATCGGTATCCTGCAAGCGCTCCTGAAAGAATATCCTGAAAGAGCACAACAGGTACGCATCATCCACCACGACAGAAACCGGGGCGTGGGAGCTGCAAGACAGACGGCACTGATGGCGGCTACAGGCGATTATCTTTTATTTGCCGATAGCGATGACATGCTGCCGGAAGATGCTGTGGAGAAACTGGCAGGAAAGGCAGATAGTAGCCATGCCGACCTGATTGATGGCGGCTACCGGGAGTGGTGCGATGGAAAGGCAGGAATGCTCCAGAAACCTTTTGAAGTTTCTGATGAGAAGCTGCTCAAACTGCTTGTCTGCCAGAACATCATCACCAACCGGCTGTGGGGCAGAATCTATAAGCGTTCGCTCATCATGGAGCACAGGATATTCTTTGAAGAGGGCATCAACTATGCGGAAGATCTTTTCTGGAATGCCCAGTTTATGTTCTATGGCAAAAAGATGAACATCGATGATGCAGTATATTATTACCGTACCGACAATGAGAATTCCTACAATCACAACATCTCTGAAAAGAACCTCCTGTCATACTTCAAGTCAACCCGCCGACTCATCGATTTCTTCGAGCAGAACGATACGGAACATCAGTATCTCAGAGCCACAGAGATAGGCATCGTCAATGCCTACCGCTGGGCAGCAAACGCTCATGTAGCCTTCGAAAAGGTGGATCAGGCGCTCGACTACAAGCCTAAGAGTTGCCTCATCCGACTCATCATCAAGTTCATCAAAAAGGGGGTACCTGTCAAGAGGGTGAATCTTATCTACCTCGCTTACAGAAAGCTATACACTCTTCTAATATCTGCACCTTCAGCAGTTTCATGATACAGAAGTAGATGGTGGCTGAAACCAGCAGACGAACCAGCAGCAGGAGATAGATGTTCTGCAGGCTGCGGGTCATGAAATAGGTAACTACCATCGTGGCTGCCGCACAGAGCATGAATGGCAGTATATCCTTTGCCACATCCAGGAACCGCAATCCGGCAACACGCTTCATCATCCACTGCCAGACCAGAAGCCAGGCGATGATAAATACGGTATAGGCTATCACCATGGTCTGGATGCCATATTGATGACAGAACAATACCAAGGCGAGCAAACCCACTACCTGACCGATGTTGCACCACATATATACATCAGAACGCCCCTTGCTGATAGCCAGATTCTGATAAAGCGTGTAAATAGGCATAAAGGCACCGCTCACGCAGAGAATCTGCAACAGCGGCACACTGGCTATCCATTTCTCATGAATCGTAATCAGAATGAATTCACGTGATACCAAAGTCAAGCCGAACATCAAAGGGAAAGAAAGGAATGCCGTGAAACGGAGCATTTTTCTGAACACCAGCAACTCGCGGTTCTTATCGTCCTGGATAGAAGCCAAGACGGGCTGAGCTATCTGTCCCACCGTATTGGCAACAAACGAATTAGCCTTGGTGTCCCAGTTGTATGCCTGACTATAGTTACCCACATCATTAATCGGATAGAACCTGCCGAAGACAAAGGTCAACACATTGTTGCTCACCGTATTGATGATGTTGGTAACCAGAAGTTTCACGCTGAATCCGAACATCTTCCTCACCGGTCCGAAATCGATATGAAAGTTCGGGCGCCATCCCGTATAATAATATCTTCCTATATTCAGCACGAGGATAAAGATAACCTGCTGCCAGGCAAGACTCCAGTAAGCCATGCCGTTGAATGCCAGTACCAGTCCCACGACGTTCGAACTGATCAGAGCCATGAAATTAACGATGGTAATCTCCTTGTTCATCATGTTCTTCATCATATATCCGTTCTGGGCGATGCCAAACGAAGAGATGAAGAAACTCAGGAACACGAAGCGTGACAGGGAGGTGAGACAAGGCTGATGGAAGAAATCTGCTATCAGCGGCGCACAGAAAAAGAGCACCACATACATGGTAAGACTCACCAGGACATTAAACCAGAACACCGAGTTATAATCGTTGTCGGTGGGTTTTCTGATATTCACCAGTGCCTGGGTAAACCCGCTACTCTGCAGATTGCCCGCTATCAGGGTGAATATGGTGAGGATGCCTATGATACCATAATCGGCTGGCGACAACAAACGCGCCAAGAAGATGCCAAAGAGGATATTGAGTACCTGGGTAGAGCCACTGTTCATCGCTCCCCAGAACAATCCCTTGGCGGTTTTTTCCTTTAATGATTCTGCCATCGTTTCTATCTGATAAATATGGAATATTACTTGTTTTTACTTTTTAGAATGCAAAAGTAGCATAAATAGTTTGAAGTTCAAAACTTTTTGCTTACTTTTGCAGCCGTAAAACAGAAAAAGTATGGATATTAAGAACATCAAGAAGGAATGGAACGCCACAATACTCGATATATTGAAGGCTTTCATCGAAATCTGCAACAAGTATCACCTCAGATATTACTGTTGTGCCGGCACCGCCATCGGAGCCGCCCGTCACCACGGAATGATTCCCTGGGACGATGACATCGACGTACTGATGCCACGCCCCGACTACGACCGTCTGCTCGAAATCGCCAAGCATGAAGACTTTGGCAAATACGAGGTAGTAACTCCCTACAACAACGAGTCATACCCTCTGTATTTCTCAAAACTCGTGAATCGCGAAACCACCCTTATCGAGGAGAAGGAGCGTCCCTGCATCATCGGTCTTTACGTAGATATCTTCCCTCTTGATGCCACCGACGATGACCTGGAAACGGCAAAGGCGCTGTATCGCAAATACTCTAAGACCATCAACCGTCTGAACGCCGTAACCACCCACAATACTTTCTTTGAGTACATCTCCCTGCTCCTGCACAAGGAAACCTGGGGCCGCTTTGCCATCAAGACGATCGCCTTCTTCTGCCGCAGCAAGATGCGCCACCGCCTCATCCAGCAGATGGACGAGATGAGTCACCGGTATGACTTCGATAAGGCGAAGAACGTACTGGTGAATACAGGTTCCTACCACTATAAGGAGATTTTCCCGAAGGAATGGCTCGGCAAGGGCAAGGAATTCCCGTTCGAGGATACCACCGTCTTGCTGCCGGAGCAGGCTGATACCTATCTGCGCCACTTCTTTGGCGACTATATGAAGTTTCCACCCGTAGAACAGAGAGTAGAGAAACACCTTCGCTACTATCTGAACATGGAAAAGCGGGAAACATGGGATGAGATTAAAAGAAAGCTTTAGCCTTCCCTCACTTCCTGCAAGGTATGTCCGAAACCTTCTTCTACATCAAAGAGCGGTTTCCAGCCTAAAGCCTTGAGTTTATCCGTACTGAAGGTTGCCTTGGTGATAGGCGTGGTATTGCCCTGCTGCGCATCCGCCTCAGGAATATCAAACACCACCTTTCTATCCGCTTTCCGGGCTATCAGCTCTGCCAGTTGGCGGATGGAGATATTCGATTCTGAATGAGCCACATTATAGGCATTTGCCCTCTCGCCATCCAGCAGGAGGCGCAAGATGGCATGGGCGGCATCTACCACATAAAGCCAGGAGCGGAAAGCCTCACCCTTACTCTTCAGGACGATATCCTCACCCTTCAGAACATTGCGGATAAACTGGGCATACACCCTATTGTCACTCTCCGTAAAGCCCGGACCGTAGGTATGACTCAGTCTGGCTATCACCACATCGGCATCATACTCTGTTCCATATGCCATGCAGAGCGTTTCGGCAGCACGTTTGGAAGATGGATAGCAGGCACGCACCGATGCACAATCCACATAGCCGCTGCTCTTCTCGGTAAATTCAGAGCCATCACCCTCGCCATAGATTTCACCCGAAGAGATATAAACCATGCGTTGCATGCGGTGACTCAATCCATATTCCAGCAGGTTGGATACGCCGTTGATGTTTGCCTTCATCACCTCTACAGGGTTCTGCTTAAAGAAGTTAGGACTCGCATTGCTGGCTGCATCGATGATGTAATCAGCACCCTCAGCCAACTCATTATAGACCGGTTCCCCTATCATCCTGTCCATGCTCTTGATGACAGGCTGGGTAACGTCTATCTCTGCTAAGAAGAAAGATTCATCCTCCCAATAGGCAGCAAACTTCTGTCGGGCACGTTTCTTGTTTCTTCCGGCTGCTATCACCTTGTAGCACCGGGCAGGATTCTGCATCAGCACATCAACCACACAGCCTCCTACCAATCCTGTAGCACCAGCCACAAGAATGGTCTTGCCATGCAGACGCTCCAATTCCAAACCTTCCCGGAAAAGGCGCGCAATATCTTCCTTATATGGTGAATTTCCTATCATAACATGTTTATTTTAACCAAGCCTCAGGCTGAACCTTCATCAGTGCCTTCAGTATCTCCAGATCCTCAACGGTGGTTATCTTGATGTTCTTCTCTGAACCAGGCACGATATGCATCTGTCTGCCTCCCAGTTCTGCCATCAGGGTACAGGATGCCACCGAATTGGTGATGCCCTTCTCCTTAGCCTCTTCGTGGGCTGCTATCAGATTGCCCAAACGGAAGGTCTGGGGTGTCTGGGTACGGATCAGTTTGTCGCGCGGAATACTGGTGTTGGTCGTGAAACCATCTTCGCTTTCCAGGATAGCCTCTCTACATTTGATACCCGTAATGGCATAGCCATACTTCTGGCAGATGGCGATATTGGATGAGATGATGTCTTGCGACAAGAGTGGGCGCACGGCATCATGCACCAGCACCAGATCGTCATCACCGCATCCCGCCTCTTTCAAGCCATAGATACCATTGTGGATTGACTCCTGACCATTGCTTCCGCCAGGGAATATCCATTTCAGCTTGGTAATGCAGAACTGGTTGGCATACGACTGCAGTACCGTTTCCCAACCTGCCAGACATACCACAGCAATACCCTGAATATCAGGATGCTTCTGAAAAGCCATCATCGTATGGATGATGATAGGACAGTTGTCTACATGCATAAACTGCTTTGGGATGTCCTGTCCCATTCTATTGCCAGAACCTCCGGCTATGATCAATGCATAGTTCATATTCTCTATCTTTAAATTGATTATTTCTGAATGATTCTCCCCGGATTCCCTACCACGGTAGCCCCGTCGGGAATATCCTGGAATACCACGGCACCGGCACCTATCGTCACGTGGTTGCCGATATGGATGCCGCCGAAGACCGTGGCGCCGGTATAAATCTTCACGTCATTTCCGATGGTGGGTCTGCCGCCCTTGCCGTTGCCCAGCGTCACCATCTGCAGACAGTAGAAGTCATCACCTATACTTTCTGCGTTGAGATAGGTGGCATAGCTGTGCTCCAGATGCGCACCCTTCCCGATATGCGGGCACCAGATGGTCATCGTACGCTCGGGAGGCAACAGCCAGCTGATGAAAACCGAACGGTATTCGCCCATGCGGTAATAAAACAGATTGCGGAAACTCCTTTCGCGGGTGCATGCCTTAATCAGGTTGAGCACCGTAGGCTTCCTGTCCTGCACCTTCAGCAGGTCGGCATCTATCTCCTTTTTATGGAGCAGATACAGAGCGATATGCGGCAACATGCGCACCGCCGAAGCTGACAATATGATGGTTTGTACTATCGGATTCATGACTCTAAATCTTGTTTTAACATGGTTGCAAAGATACAAAAAATAAAGCAACTAGCATGCTTTTATCCGAAAACAATTGTTCTTTTCACTAAAAATTAAGATAATAGAACAGGGTTTGTAGAATTTTAGTCGGTTTTATTGCTAAATAATGTGAATTAAATAGCTTTCCATACAACTTTTCCGTACCTTTGCACAAAGTTATATATAACGATATTTTAGAAGAGGATAAAACAGAACATCATGAAGAGGATATTGATTGTTGAAGACGATTTGGCATTCGGAACCATGATACAGACTTGGCTCAAAAAGAAAGGATTCGATGTGGAAAGGGTAACATCTGTAGGCGCTGCCATCAAAGCGATGGGAGCCAACGATGCATTCCATCTGGTTCTTTCCGACCTGCGCCTGCCCGACCACGACGGACTGGTATTGCTCCAGCATATCAGAAAGTCCGATGCCCACCTGCCTTTTATCGTAATGACTAGCTATGCAGAGGTTCAGAATGCTGTATGTGCCATGAAATCGGGTGCTACCGATTACGTGGCCAAACCCTTCCATCCCGAAATCCTCTTAGAGAAAATCCGTGAGGCTATCCAGTCGGCTGCTTCTGCGGCTCCAACCCCTCAGCGTGCGGAATCTGCCGCCATGCAGGATGCGCCCCAAGAAGAGCAGCAGGGCGCTACGGAGGTGCCTAGATATATAAAAGGTGAAAGCGAGGCTTCCAAACAGCTCTACGAGTTCGTTTCGCTCGTTGCCCCAACCCCGATGTCAGTGCTCATTCTCGGAGCCAGCGGCACAGGAAAGGAATATGTGGCGCGCAGCATCCACGAACAGAGTCTGCGCAAGGACAAGCCTTTCTATGCCATCGACTGCGGCGCCATTCCTAAGGAGGTGGCGGCATCTGAATTCTTCGGATATAAGAAGGGTGCCTTTACCGGAGCCGAACAGGATAAGAAGGGCGCCTTCGAGATAGCTAACGGCGGAACGGTTTTCCTTGATGAGATGGGAAACCTCAACTACGAAGTACAGGTGCAGCTCCTCAGAGCCCTGCAGGAGAGAAAAATCCGCCCGCTGGGCAGCACGCAGGAGATTGATGTGGATATCCGACTCATCTGTGCCACCAACGAGAATCTGGCGCAGGCGGTAGCTGAAGGCAAGTTCAGAGAGGACCTCTATCACCGCATCAACGAGTTTACCATCTACATGCCTGCCCTCAAGGACAGAGGTGCCGACATCTTCCTCTTTGCCAACCTCTTTATCAAGCATGCCAACCAGGAACTGGGCAAGAATGTGCTCGGAATGGATGCCAAAGCCTCAGAAATCATTGCCTCATACGACTGGCCGGGCAACCTGCGCGAACTGAATAATGTGATGAAGCGCGCCACCCTGCTCACCCGTGGCAAGTATATCGGTGCCCAGGAACTGGAGAAGACGATGGCACAGACCTCCACAGCCCGACCAATCAATATGCAGCTGCACAGCGAACAGTCGGAACAGGAAAGCATCGCCGCTGCCCTGAGAGCCACCCACGGCAACAAGAGCAAGGCAGCCCAACTGCTTGCCATAGACCGCAAGACTCTCTACAACAAAATGAAGAAATACGGCATGGAGTAAAAGATTCCCCAATATATTCCACACTATATTGGGGAATTTTTCTACACCTTTTCCCCACTTTCCCCACACCCCATTTCTGGCACAAAACACCATCCTCACTGATTATCAGATACTTAACCAAATTCACCATTTTCTGGCACGCCTATTGTGATATTATTTACCGAACTCACAAATGAGTTTCAGCAAGAGAATTAATAAACAAAATAATATTCACAATTTAAAAACAAAAGAATTATGAAAAAGTTAGTATTTGCAGTTATCGCAGCAGTAGCAATGGTATCAGTTAGCAATGTATTTGCAGGTAACAGAATGGTAAACGTTGCAGGTTCAGAACCAGTAGACACAGTAGCTCCAGCCGACACAACAGCAACACCTGTTGAGACCCCAGCAGAGGCTCCTACAGACACTACAGTAACTCCAACAGATGCACCAGCTGAAACACCAGCAGAGGCACCAGCAACAACAGTGGATTCAACCATAGCAGAGTAAATTCACCTTCAGAAAATAGTAATTACGCGTCGCTTTCAATGAAACAGGAGATAGATGACCAGATTTTGGCATTTATCTCCTGTTTTCGTTGGTTTATATCGCATTTTTGATTAACTTTGCACGCAAATAGCAAAAAGACTCAAAACATTAAAAGATTAGAAGATGCAGCAAACAAACGTTCCTTTCAAGGTAGCCTTGGGTTACATCATCGTCGCCATCGTACTGATTCTGGCGATAGGGCTGGTATATCGCAACACCACAACCGTGCTCGCTATCAACCAGGCAACCCGCGACTATATCGAAAAGCGACAGGCAGCCGACAGCACCATGTCCAACCTGCTCAAGGAGGAACAGACCAATCTGCAGCAGCTTACCCGCGCCATGCAGGGCAAGTCATCCCACAACTATCTGCACGAGAAGATGAACAGCCTCAACAGTGGCGAAGATTCCGTTGTCGTGCATTCCAAGGCACCCAAGACTCATGTGGCAAAGAACACTACCGTAGAGGTGATGAAAACCCGCAAGGGCTTCTTCCGCCGCCTTGCCGATGCCTTCAAGAAGGAGCATGCCGAAACGCTCAGCATCAGACGCGACAGCAACCAGGCTGTCACCGATACCCTCTCTACCCCGGTCAACTTAGCCGGAAACGTAGCCAATATTCTGGAACAGATTGACCGCAAGGAGAAGCAGTCTACGCGCGATAACCACGAGGCCATCAACCGCGAGGTGAGAGACCTGCAGATAACCAATGCCCGCCTCGCCCTGCGCTCCTCACAGCAGCTCAACGATATCCACCAGCGCGAACGTCAGGCGATGCAGCAGGCTATCAACCAGGCGATGCAGGCGCGCCAGAATCTGCTCTGGCAGATAGGTCTGCTTGCCATCGTAGCCATCACAGCCGCCGTCATCCTCGTCTATTACATCTACCGCGATACGCAGAAGGAACGCATCTACCGCGAGAATCTCGAAGAGGCTAACGAGGAAATCAGGCGCATCATGAACCAGCGCGAACGCCTGCTCCTCACCATCACCCACGACATCAAGGCTCCGGCTGCCAGCATCTCGGGTTTCATCGACCTGATGAAGGATTATGTCGACAACCCGCAAGGCATCTCTTGCCTCAACAGCATCAAGGGTTCTGCCACCCATCTCTCCCGGCTCGTTGCCGCCCTGCTCGATTATCACCAGTTGGAAAACGGACTGATGAAGCTGAACCCTGTAGATTTCTCGCCTGCCATCATGTTCCGCCAGTGTGCCGGAGAGATGCAGATCCTGAGCCGTGAGAAGGGACTGGAACTGCATCTGGAGCTCGATGGCATCAGCAGTCCTCAGACCTACTACCGTGCCGATGCCTTCCGCATCCGTCAGATACTCAACAACCTGGTTAGCAATGCCATCAAGTATACCGATAAGGGCAGCATCACCATCCAGGCAGCCATCAGTCCCCAGCACCTCCTCACCTTCTCGGTAAGGGATACCGGCAAGGGCATGACCACCGAAGAGCGCCAGAAGGTGTTCCAGGCGTTCACCCGTCTGAAGAGTGCCCAGGGCATCGAGGGCACCGGTCTCGGACTGAACATCACCCAGGAACTGGTCAATCTGCTCCAGGGCACCCTGCGTCTGGAATCCGTCAAGGACAAGGGCAGCACCTTCACCGTCACCATTCCGCTTGCCTTAGGCACCGCTCCTGCAGTAGAAGAGGCAGAAGAGCAGAAGCCGCTCGCCCCAGCCAAGCCCCATTTCGAAAACCACAAGATACTGCTGCTCGATGACGACCCGTTGCAGCTCCGTCTGCTTCAGGAGATGCTGAAGAAGCTGGTAGGCGACAGCTGGCAAGTCTTTGCCTGTCTGCATGTAGCCGAGGCGCTCACCGTGCTCCACAACGAGCATCCTGCGCTGATGATGATGGATATCGAAATGCCCGAGATGAACGGCATCAGGATGATTCAGCACATCAACCACAGCCACATGAAGGTAGTAGCGATGACCGCCCACGATGCCAGCATCATCAGAGAGTTGAAAGAAGCCGGTTTCGACGATTGCCTCTTCAAGCCGTTCAGCACAGAGAAACTGAAAGAAATCCTCGGATTAGAGGATGCAGCATCAGAAACAGAGGATATGGCAGAGAAAACAAGGGATACTGCATCAGCAGCAGAGGATATTACAGAGAAAACCAATAAGAAATCCCGCTTTGCACCCCTCCTGACCTTTGCAGAAGGCGATCCGGAGGCAGAAGCCGAGATACTCAGCACCGTCAAGCAGGAGTTGTCATCCCATCTCCAGAACCTCCAGCAGGCAACAGAAGGCGAGTTATCAATAGAAGCCATCGGCAAGACAACCCACAAGCTCCTCCCTATCGCCACGATGATAGAGATGGAGACCCGCCAGCACATCGCCGCCCTCGCTCCCGAGCATATCAGCGATCTGTCAGAATCTCAGATAAGAGCCTACACCCAGGCCGTCATCGCCGACCTGAAGGGGCTTTTTACTTTTCACACAGTTCCCAGTATCTGTGAGCAAGGTCATGGATGAACTTTCGTCCTCGCTCGGTCCATACGAGATAGGTATGGGTGTAAGCTCTGCCCATCTTCTCCTGTCTGTCATCGCTCTTCGGGTCGAGGAAGGCGCTGTAGCGGGTACGGCTCTTTGCCAAGCCCATGTGGGCGTAATCAGCATAGAGGAGATACTGACCGCTCTGGTAATACTGGATATGCAGAGCACAGAGCGAGCGGTTCAGCTCCTGCGCTGTGATGCCGAGCTCCTTCGCAATCTGCGTCGTGGTGAAGCAAGAAACGGAATCGAGAACGTTATCGCTATAGAGCGCTTTAGGCAGAAGATTACCCACCTGATTCTCCAACTGGATGATGTTCTCACCATTCTTGGCGTTGCGAACCACCTGCTCATCCACCACATCATTCAAGCGGCGGATTTCTGTATCCTGTTCGCCGATAAGTTTCTTCTGCTGTTCAATCTGCAGACGTTGCTTCTTCAGCAGATTCTCCTTCTCCTTGAGCGTAGCACGGAGAATTTCTTCTGCATGTCGAATCGTCTCCTCATCACTCTCTCCCTGCTGCACCGGAATATAACCGCCCGTCTTGCGAATCTGCGGCAGCACATCAGCCGTAACCCAGTTCTTGAATTTCACGGCAGTAGGAAGCTTAGAGCCGAGAACTAAAGCATAGAAACCGCTCTCGTTAACATAGAGCATCAGAGTACGACGCATCGCCGAGGTTCCATCCTTCTTCAGACCCGTTGCTACCCATGTACGGCGTTTCGCCGTATCAAGTGGTTTAACTAACTGATCTACAGCATCATTCGCTCTCTTATATCCCAGTACATTACAGAGATCCTTTGCACAGAACAATGGCTCCCCATTCTCATCGGTCAAGGTACGAACCTTACCGAATTCAGAGTTTTCAAACACGACAGCAAATGCAGCCTTCTTATCCATTTCTACTTTATTATTTGTATTAACTGACTTTACCATAATAATTTGTTTTAAAATAATCACTAACAATTAATCACTAATAAATAATCACTACATCACCGTAATCCAAACGCTCTCCTCTCTTTCCCTTGCTGCGGTAATGGCATTCATGAGCCGATGCAGCCAGATGCGGGAATTAAAGACGGCACCCTGTAATTTATTTTCACCTACCAGAATGCAGCCCTGCGTATCATCAGGATAATTACCGGCATGAATGCGGATGCCCTCAAAATCAGGAACACCCTGCACCAGCGGAAGCCACTTCTTAAACCTTGGCGATTTCGAGATAACCACAGGATACGAACCCTCCGGTATCGCCGTATGACCCGGTATCTTGCGGGCTTTCTTGCCCGATACCCTGCTGTACCGACCATCCTCCTCTTCCGGTTTCAGTTCGATACCCAGGAGGTTTCTCCACGTAGGCTCCAGGGTATCACAGAAGTAATGTTCCTTGTCCAACTTCGCCATATCAAAGCTGTGCTTAAAGATACGCTTGTCGCCTATTTTTACCCCTGAACGCCAGGTACGCTTCACATCCTTGTCGCTCAAGATATAAAGATGACCTATCGTATAAGTCTTCTTTTTTGCTATTCTTTTTACTACTATTTCCATAACTCAAACTCCATTAAGATTCTAATATTTTTACCTCTTTACCATCCTTGCGGTTACGTAGCTTTTCAAAACTGAATAACTGAATACTGATTACATCACCCGTTACACCCTTAGGCGGAATCTTCCGGATATAGTTTCGGTTCACCCAATTACGCAACATCGAAGGAGTGCCCTTCTTGTCCATGCCCAACTGCGAGCGGAGATATTCTGCCTGCTGGAAATTAAAGACATCAGGCAACTGCTGCAACAGATTTGCCGGTCCACGCTTACTCGATTTCTCGTTCGAAAAGTTCGCCCTCTTGATGGCATCACCAAAGAATCGCATCTTACAGTAGAGGTCGTAACGCTCGCTCCAGCGGATGAACTCATCTATCTCCGGTTCCCATTTGCAACCGTTCGCCACATACAGCACACACGCCTTCAGGTAGGCGATGACGTTGGCACGGAAGGAAAGATTCTCATAAACCCTATCCTGCGACAGACGTGAAAACTCAGCATTCTCATCCTTCAGCCGGAGGGCAAGCTGGAATGCCTCAGGACAGTCAATCAGCCCCCTGGCGTTGTTCAGATTCTCGATATAAGGCTTCAGCCCCTCTCGGTAAGCATCATCGTAATCACCAAAGACAGGCATTTCATCACCGATTTCACGCTCCGGAATAGTACAGAAATTGATGCGGCTTATCGGACCATCTGTCAAAACTTTTGAGAAGTAACGCTGTCCTTTCTGAATGGTGGTAGATGCGTTCCAGTTGAATCGGATGGTTACACGCTCCGTAACACTCTGAGTTCCCACGCGAGTCTGACCGTACTGGTTGTCGCTATCTGAAGCAAGACACATGATACGGAAATGCTGGTTTCCGGTACCCTTCAGAGCATCAAACTGATCCAGCTCATTGAGCGAAGTGTAAAGAAATCGTCCCTGCGCCTCAGCGGTTCGCATCACGAATGCCGGATTGGTCATATCGGCATCAATCTCCTGTATAACGAGGTTGTCCGGTCGCTTACGCTTGTCCTTGTTGGCGCCCTTGCGCATCATCTCCTCCTTCCATTCCTTCTCACGTTTCAGATTCTCCGCATCCCGCTTTCTGATATCCTCCATAATATAGCTAATCGGCTTGTTTACAGAAGATTTACCAGCACCCGTACCAGCCAGCAAGCACGTAGACAATGTAGCCTCATGCACTACATTATCAATATATCGGAAGCTCGTCTGCCAGAGGTGTGTGGCCAACGGTGGGAAGATAGCGTGCGCCACAGCCGGCTTATAAATCTCCGGTGTCCGAGATATCAGCAGTTCCACCAGCTTCGGCAGTTTCTCCGGCATCGCTGGCGGTTCGGGATAATCCTCCTCGGCACTTTGAACTTGGAACATTGAACTTTGAACTGCATGATTTGCGTTAGGGCTATTAACTGTTAACTGTAAACTATTAACTTGTTGGCTGGCCTGTTTTTCCGCAAGCGCATTCACCCTTATCACATCCCTCGACATCGGCTTGCAGCTGTCAGCATATTTCGCATAGAAATCATGAATCAGCTGATGGCAGTCATCCTCCTGATAGTAGCTTGGCATTTTCGTCCTCACCACCTTCATCAGTTCCTCCTCGCTCATCACCCTCGAAGCGCCTGCGCTCATGATAGCGAGCAGCGAAGAGTGCCGAGACCCGACAGTATCAATCGCCATCCCCTCAAGCCCAGCCGACTGCACGAACAGATCAAAGGCTATCAGATTCTTCTCACTGGCCTCTCCCAGTTCACCAGTGCCATAATTGCCTCCAGGATTCCCGAAATGAGAATCATCAGCATAATTGCTATTACCAGATTGGGCAGGCTGAACAGCAGTGCCAGCAGGAGCAGCATAATCGCCACGATTGCCCGAAAGTCTATTGTTTTGAACATTGTCATTACTATTGCTATTAACTGTAAACTGTAAACTATTAACTATCTTGCCGTCCACGGTAAGCCCACGGTCGAGAAAAGCCTTTCTGCGAGCCTGTATCTCGCTCTCCGGCAGCACTGCGCACCACATTTTAGACCGGTAGATTTCCGAGTCCTTATCCGTCAGGAAAATCATCCTTTCAGGTGTGATGCAGCTTTCATCATAAGGCACACCGAGTGCCTCACAATACGCCTTCTGCGTCTCCTCGATGGTCATCCCCACCGGCATTCTAATCCCGATATGCAGCTTCTTGCGAGCGCTATAACAGAGATGCAGCAACGAGCCGTTCCATATCCCAGGAGAGCAGTTCAGCTCGCGCGCCTCCTCGATAGCCTTCTCCACATACTCCTTATCATCCACATCGATAATCGTCTGGAAGAGAAAGCTTTCCGGCAAGGCATTCTCCTGTCTGCGCACATTATTCTTGAACATACCGTAGTGCGGACAGAAGAAAGGCAGCTCGCTCTTGAGCCTTTCCTGCGCCTTCTTCACCGCCTGCGCATCGTTCAAATCCACTCCGTCAATCGGCAATTCACCCCGAATCTGCTGAATCATCTTCTTAACGGCAGCCGATTCAATCACCTTATCATAAGTATCCATGCGATAGGAAAAAACTTTTCCCTTATTACCCTTGCGATAAGGATTAATTGCCACTACATGTACTATCTCCATTTTACCTCCATATTTTTCAATTAATCGAACACTTCGCTGTTAATCATGATATACCCGCTACCATAACTTACATTGATAGGCAGAATCAGCGAGTTATCCGAAATCTCATCAACCCCGTTCGCCTCGAAGAGCGAAGCATTCTCGGCATCATTCAGTCTGCTCTTGACGAACCCTAGCACCCATTTTGCCGCAATCTTCTCGGCAGCAACATCCTTGTCTACGAGGTCCTTCACCAGCTGTTCATCGCAGAAGTTGATATCCGCATTCACGTTCTCAGCCTCCGCTTCTTCCTTCCCCATTTCCTGGTTCTCGAAGAAGAGGTTATACTTGATTTTCATATCCTTCATCATCACGATGTTCAGATTTTTCAGTTCCCCCTCCGAGTCAGCAATCGTCTCGTAGAGTTTCTGTACCGACTTCTTAAAGATGTTCTTCACGTCCATCAGGCAATAATAGATTTTGCCTCCAATCACCACCACCCTCAGTTTTCCGTACTGCGGATGAGCAAAATAAAAAGGTTTCATTGCTTTCATCTTATAAATTCTTTTTTAAACAGTTGGGCGCTCCCACAACGGTTGATGTGCCTATACACAAAAGCCCCCGAAACTCAGACCATATCGGTTCTGAATTCCGGGGGCAAATGTACGGCGATTCTGCGACA